>Ga0100398_1000427_pt1 | contig 38813 bp, 50 predicted proteins | sample CryGeymeta201522_FD_81568 | JGI IMG/M metagenome (GOLD analysis project Ga0100398, IMG submission 81568) | Groundwater microbial communities from Crystal Geyser aquifers in Utah, USA - Crystal Geyser metaG 2015-22 | ecosystem: Environmental > Aquatic > Deep subsurface > Groundwater | place: USA...
ACGCCGCATTATTCTTTCTTCGCTTCCCGGAGCGGCGATAACGCAAGTGAAGATTGAAGGCGTCCCGCACGAATTCGCTACCATTGACGGTATTCGCGAAACGGTGATAGAGATCCTCTTGAATCTCAAGCGAGTGCACTTTGTGCTCCATGGCGATGAGTCACAGACTATTTCGCTTACCGCGAAAGGTACGAAGAAGGTCACGGCGAAAGATTTTAATCTACCCAGTCAAGTCGATATAAAAAACCCGGAACAGCATATCGCCGACCTCTCTGGGAAAGCATCGCTCGAATTGGAGGCGACTATCGAGCGTGGCCTCGGCTATGTGCCACGCGAAGTACTCACTCGCGATAAAGTCGATATCGGCACTATTGCACTCGATGCGACCTTTACTCCTATCCGTCGCGTTAATTACGAGGTGGAGAATATGCGCGTTGGGGACCGCACGGATTTTAACAGGTTGCGCATCCTTATCGAAACAAATGGCACTATCGCTCCGCGGGAAGCGCTCGAGCGGTCGATCGAGACTATGATCCACCAGTTGCATGCAGTTATCGGTTTCCAAGAAAACATTCCTGAGGGGGAACCCTCCTCCGCCAAGGCTACGGAGGACGATACGCTCGGAACAAGCGCGTCGAAAATCAAGATTGCCGATCTCGGTCTTTCGACTCGCATTGTTTCTTCACTTGAAGATGCGGGTATTAAGAGTGCGGCCGGACTCGCGAGGAAGACGGCTACCGCACTGAAGGAGATTGACGGCATCGGCGAAAAAGCAGTTGAGGAAATTGCACGCGCACTCGCTGGTTTCGGCCTCACGCTCAAAAGTGAATAAAACTATGGCATATACGAAAAAAGCACGAACCTTCGGTCGTCCGAGCAATCAGCGCAGGGCGCTCCTGCGCTCGCTCGCTCGCTCGCTGGTTCTCGAAGAGCATATTTCGACCACCGAAGCGAAGGCGAAAGCGTTACGTCCGTTTATCGAACGTCTCGTGACGTATGCGAAGAAGAATACACTCGCGAGCCGCCGCCTTACAAAGAAAAATATCGGTGATGACGATGCAGTTAAAAAGCTTTTCGGTTCAATCGGTCCGCGCTACGCGGACCGCAACGGTGGATACACTCGCGTCGTGAAGCGCACCATGCGCGGTACGAATGATGCGCGAAAGCTTGCTTACATTGCTTTTGTCTAGTACATATACAGTTACAATTATGACTCTCAACACGAAACCAGGACCAATAATCTATACGATCAATGCGACTGACCGTACACTCGGTCGTGTAGCGAGCGAAGCCGCACATGCCCTCCTCGGAAAGCGCTCGGTGCATTTCGCAAAAAATCAGGCATTACTGATCACTGTCATCATCGAGAACGCAAGTAAGCTTCATCTCACAACCCGCCGTACCGAAGGGAAGGTGTATACACATTACACTGGTTACCCGGGAGGCCTGCGCAAAATGAACATGAACGAGATGATTGTGAAAAAAGGCATCGAAGATGTCGTGAAAAAGACCGTCGACGGCATGATTCCGCGTAACAAGCTCCGCAAGCCACGTATGAAGAACTTGATCGTAAACGCATAACGTTATGGCGACACCATTCATCACTGCAGTCGGACGCCGCAAGACTGCCATCGTGAGTATACGCATGTCCGTTGCTCCCAAATCCAGCATTCTCGTCAATGGCAAGAACGTCAAAGATTATTTCAAGACGAATGAACGTGCGAACATCGCCGAGGAAGCACTTACGAAAGCCGAAAGTGCCGAACACTATGCGATTATCGCGCATGCGGAAGGCGGCGGCGTCGCGGCCCAGGCCGATGCGCTTCGCCATGCTATCAGCCGTGCCATCGTAAAAGCAGAACCGAACACCCGTAAGGTGCTGAAGGCCGCACAATTCCTCAAACGCGACCCGCGCGCGAAAGAGCGCAAGAAGCCAGGTCTCAAGAAGGCACGCAAAGCCCCGCAGTGGTCGAAACGCTAATATAAAAATAAAAATCGCTGGAGCTTAAAACTCCAGCGATTTTGCATTGGGATGGATTGGTTAAAATTTCATCCCGATCCCAATGCTTCGATTGTGGGCTGTTACTCCTATCTCTAGGATCGCTGTCGCACCTAGAAAGAGTTTCCTATATTTGCTCGGTAGTATCATCGCCACACCAACGATGGCGATACTCGACATGGCAAAGTGCCTGTTTACTTTTCCAATACTTGGGTGATCCCCAAGTAGAGGACTCAGTTCATTAAACCGATCTGAGTTCGACGCAATGTAACGCGTCTGGCCCCAATCGATTATGGTGAACGTAACCAATGTCCCCAGAAGTAGGTAATCGGTTTTGTCCCATGACTCCACTTCAAACCACTTTTGTTCTCCGGCAATTGCGACACCAGAAAACAAATTTATTATTATTGCCACTATCACTACTATTTTCCGCATATTCATTCTCCTTTCGAGTTAAATAAAGAAAATAGTTGCTGATTTTGATATAGTACGGCGTACATACAAGCTAAAACCTTTTAAAAACTCATGCGCATTAAAAAAACGGACGTGTTTGTCCATCCTGCGGTTCAAGAAAGACGAAGAAATTTGGTACCCAATTAGGACGGCAACGATACTTCTGCAACGAGTGCAAGACGGTGTTTCAAGCGGCGCGACAACTCGGACGGAAACAACGTGCATTGCTGAAGAAGTATGTGTGGGGTCGTCAGACGATTGAACAACTTGCTGAGGAGTCCGAGCGAAGTCATGTGTGGGTGAAGAAACATCTCGATGTAGCGCTGGAGCACGAACAGATACTCATGCCGCAATCAACCCCTATCGCCGCCGACATGACCTTCTGGGGCCGTGGATACGGCGTGATGGTATTCCGTTCGCCGACGCTGAAGAAGAACCTGTGGTGGACTGAATCCCTGTTCGAAACGCCATTTGTATACCGAGACGGACTCACCGCTCTCCGCAAACAGGGCTGGACCGTCACTAGCGCCGTGATCGACGGAAAGCGAGGCGTGGCACAGGTATTTGAGCATGCAGGCATACCGGTGCAGTACTGTCAGTTCCACCAGGTGAAGACTGTGACGAAGTATCTGACGAGGAAACCGAAGACCGAAGCCGCCAGAGAATTAAGGGCCGTGGCGCTCATGCTTTCTCGTGCGACTGAACAAGAGTTCAAAAATGCTCTTGCAACTTGGTATGTAAAACATGAGACGTTCTTTTTTGAAAAGAGTCCTGCACCTCACAAAAAACGAGGATGGGAATACACGCACAAGCGGCTACGGGCGGCGTACCGTTCATTGAAATCAAACCTCTCCCGTCTCTTCACCTATCAGCGGTATCCAGAACTCCGTATTCCCAACACCACCAACACGCTCGACGGCATGTTCTCGCAGATCAAGAACCGTATTGCTGTCCATCGCGGATTGAGCAGAGAACGCCGCTACAAAATCATCTCCGAAATACTGAAAGGGAGCACGGAATAGCAACTATTTTCTTTCTTTAAACCCTCCTTTCTCAATGTCCAAGTCATTCAGGCACCATGCCAATACCTCTTTCGAGCATAGCATATCACTCAAAAAAAGTCAAGTTAACAAGAAATATGCTTCGTGAAGAATTTCTCCATTGTAGGACCCCGGACTGAAGAGTTCGGGATTTTTCTTTTTGACTCTATTCACACTTTCAGGCATACTGAAGAAATGGACACACAGGAAGAACAAGTAGAGCAACTGGATCCTGAGTTAGACGAAAGGGAAGATATGACTATTGAGCCAGAGGTTGAAGAGCGAGGAGCAGAAGATAAAATCGCGAAGATGCGCGAAGAGATAAGCGTATGCCGGAGGGAGAAACAAGAATATATGGACGGCTGGCAGAGAGCTAAGGCTGACTACGTAAACGCGTTAAAAAGATTTAATGAGGATGTCACGGCGTCGGAATTGAAGGGGAAAATAAAGGCGGTGGAAACGCTTTTGCCGGCTTTTGATGCTCTTGAGCGTGCAAAAGAGCACGTTGAGATACCTGAAGGATTCCTCGCTATTGCCCGTCAGATCGGAAACGCCTTCGCCTCGCTTGGGTTGGAGGAAATCGGCAAGATAGGTGAACAATTCGATCCAGCACTACATGATGCGTTCGGACAAGATACTGTTGATACTATTGAAACAGACGATACTGTTACGGTAGTATTAGAAAAAGGGTGGAGGATTGGAGATATGATCATCCGTCCGGCGAAAGTGCGTGTCGGGCGCTTTGCAAATGGGAAACAAGAAGTATAAAATTAGAACTCTAACTTTAAAACTATATGGCAAAAATTCTTGGCATTGATTTGGGCACGACAAATTCCGCTATGGCAATCGTCGAGGGTGGCGAGCCGCGCATTCTCGAAAATGCCGAAGGCGCACGCACAACTCCCTCTATCGTTGCGGTAGGGAAGAATGGCGAACGCATTGTCGGCACTCTAGCAAAACGGCAATCGGTCACGAATCCGCTCAATACAATTTTTCAAATTAAACGTTTCATTGGGCACTCTTTTAACGAACCAGCTGTTCAAAAAGATAAAGCCGCCGTTCCATTTGAAATGCGAAGAGCAGACAATAGCGGTGTTGAAGTGAAGATGATGGATCCTTCGAAGGGCTCGGGGCAGGAAAGCTGGTATCGCCCTGAAGAAATATCGGCAATGATCCTTGGGAAGCTAAAAGCCGATGCAGAGGCGAAGCTCGGCGAAAAGATCACCGAGGCGGTCATCACGGTTCCTGCCTATTTCAACGATGACCAGCGAAGCGCTACGAAAGCCGCAGGGCAGATCGCCGGTCTCGAAGTGAAGCGCATTATCAATGAGCCGACTGCAGCCGCGCTCGCGTATGGCTTCAATAAGAAAAAAGATGAAAAAATCGCCGTGTTCGATTTCGGAGGCGGTACGTTCGACATTTCAGTACTCGAGGTTGGCGGCGACATCATCGAGGTGAAAAGCACCGACGGCGATGCGCACCTCGGTGGCAAGGACATTGATCAGAAGATTATCAATTGGCTCGCAGATGAATTCAAGAAAGAGAGCGGCATCGACGTACGCAGCGACGCATTGGCGCGCCAGCGCCTCGATGAAGCCGCCGAGAAGGCGAAGATAGAGCTCTCGAGCGCGAAGGAGACGGAAGTGAATATTCCGTTTCTCACGTCCGACGCATCTGGTCCGCGGCACCTTCTTATTAAAATGACGCGCGCGAAACTCGAAGATATCGCTGGCGAATTCATAGAACGCGCGATGGCTATCACCAAGCGCGCGATGGAGGCCTCGCCATTTAAGATAGGAGAAATAGACGAAGTTATTCTCGTCGGCGGGCAGACCCGCATGCCGGCGATCCAAGCGGTTGTCGAGAAATTCTTCGCCAAGAAGCCGAATATGAGCGTCAACCCTGATGAAGTAGTCGCCATCGGCGCGGCTATCCAGGCAGGCATTCTTCAAGGAGATGTGAAGGATATTTTGCTCGTCGATATTATTCCGCTCTCACTCGCCATCGAGACCATGGGCGGCGTCGCGACGAAGATTCTTGAACGCAACACAGCGATACCTACCTCCCGTTCGCAGACTTTTTCTACAGCCGCAGATAATCAACCGTCAGTGGAGATTCATATCACGCAGGGCGAGCGCGCGATGAGCGCTGATAATAAATCACTCGGCAAGTTTATGTTGGACGGCATTCCGCCGGCTCCGCGCGGCATGCCGCAGATAGAAGTAACCTTCGATATCGACGCATCAGGCATCTTGACCGTGAAGGCGAAAGAAAAAGCGACGGGCAAAGAACAATCCATCAGGATTACCGGCTCCACAGGTCTCTCGAAAGCAGATATTGAGAAGATGAAGACGGACGCTGAGGCGCATGCGGTTGATGACGAGAAGCGAAAAGAGCTAATGGAGGCGCGCAACATCGCCGATCAGGCCGTATATGCCGCTGAGAAGGCGATAAAAGAAAACGGTGGGAAGGTCGGTGCTGAAATTGTAAAAGAAGTGCAGGACAAAATCGATGCGCTTAAGACCGCCCGTGCGAGCGAAGATTCTTCCACAATTAAATCCGCAACCGAGGCTCTCTCGACGACGCTCTCCAAAATCGGCGAAGCGATTATGCATCCGCCAGCTGGTGGACAAACTCCGCCGCCCGGAGGCGAAGCCACAGGTCCCAACTCTGGTGGAGGAACTTCCCCAGAGTCCGCCGGCCCAACCGATGCGGAGTTTAAAGAGAAGCCATAACAATGACTAAAGATTATTACAACGTGCTGGGCGTCGATAAGAGAGCAACTAATGACGATATTAAAAGAGCGTTTCGGAAACTCGCGCACAAATATCATCCTGACAAGGGTGGCACTGATGAATCGAGGTTTAAGGAGATTACCGAGGCATACGCCATTTTAAGCGATGAGAAGAAGCGCAGGGAATACGATACATACGGCCAGGCGTTTGCGGGGAGAGGTCCGAGTTCCTCGACAGGCTCGGGGCAAACTGGGAACCCGTTTGGAGGTTTTGACTTCTCGCAATTCCAGCAAGGATTCGGGCAGGGAGGCGTCGAGTTTGATTTTGGCGATATTTTTGGTGATATTTTCGGCGGCAGAGGAGGCAGAGCGCAAACACCTCGTGGGCGTGATATCTCCATTGATCTTGAAATCCCGTTCAAGGATGCCATTTTCGGCACAACGCGCACGGTACTCATTGCAAAAGTTTCAACTTGCACACTCTGTAACGGTACGGGCGCGAAGCTGGGCACCGAGCTCGAAACGTGCAAAACATGCAACGGCAGTGGCCGCATCCACGAGACGCGCAATTCTATCCTCGGACAATTCAACAGCGTACGCGCCTGTATCGCCTGTGGCGGCATCGGGAAGATACCAAGAGAGAAATGTACTGAATGCAAAGGTCATGGCGTGAGACGCAGGGAAGAAGAGATAAAAATACACGTTCCAGCAGGTATCGACAACGGCGAGATGATACGTTTACCACAACAGGGCGAAGCGATACAAACCGGTATTGCAGGCGATATGTATGTGAAGGTGCATATAAAACCGCATGCGACTTTCCGCCGCGAAGGATTCAATCTTGTTATGAATTTGCCGATAAAGCTTACCGACGCTCTTCTCGGAACTGTCGTCCTTATCGAGACTCTGGAAGGGAAGACGCTCGAGGTAAAAATCCCGCCGATGAAACGAACAGAAGATCTTCTGCGTATCGCGGGGAAGGGTGTTCCTGGCGATGGTGGCCGCGGCGATCTTATTATCCGCCTCGAAGTCGCCCTCCCGCACAAGCTATCCGGTAAAGCGAAGAAAGTTGTTGAGGAACTGAAAACGGAGGGACTCTAGCCATTGTATACTACCGGCATGATCGCCACTACGACAGCCGATGCGATCGCTCAGGTGAACGCTCTCGCGGCGCACACGGCGCTTTCTGCCTGGGGCTTTGCGAGTGATTTTCTTATTGTCATCATCCTGTTCGCGATTTTCTTCCTCTTCGCGTGGTATGTTGGACGCGGGTCGTTCGTCGCGCTCCTGCTCGCGCTCTACACGGCGTATGCGCTTTATGTCGCATTCCCTTACACCTCGCTTCTCCCGACTGCTCCCGCGATGACGACGCTTCTCGCGCATATTGGGCTCTACGCCGCTATGATATTGATGTTTTATATCATTTTGCATCGTGTTATCGTCTCAGATTTTTTGTATATCGGCATCTTCGGGCTCATCGTGCTCTCATTCCTCGGTGCGGCGTTTCTCATCGCGTTCGCATACCATGTGTTCCCGGTCGCTTCAGTTTATCAATTCACTCCAGCCATTGACATTCTTTTCGCACCGAAGGAGTATTTCTTCTTATGGTTTATTGCTCCTGCCATTGGTCTCTTTTTTCTCGCGCGCTAATGATATACTCATCGGCATGATGCTCGCTGAAGAAATAAAGGCACGCGGACTTGTCGAGCATACATCCGCGCCGCTTGAAAAAATCTTTTCCGCACAACGAACGGCATATCTCGGCATCGACCCTACTTCCGACTCGATGCAGGTTGGGAATCTCGCTGTTATGCTCCTTATGAAGCGTCTCAGCACCGCCGGACATAAGCTCGTGTTTCTCGTCGGCGGCGGTACCGGCATGATCGGCGATCCGAAGGAGACTGGCGAACGAATGATGCTTGACGAGAAAATAGCTGCGACGAACACTCTGGCGCTCAAGGCGCAACTCAAGAAGATTCTCGGTACTACTCCATTCAAAATGGTTGATAATGCGGACTGGCTCTCGAAGACCAAGTTGTTGCCGTTCCTGCGCGATGTGGGCAAGCATTTTACCGTCAATGACCTCATAAAGCGAGAGATTATAAAAAAACGTCTCGATACGCCGGGTGAAAGCATATCCTATACCGAGTTCACCTATGCGCTCTTGCAGGGGTTTGATTATCTGACGCTTCATGAGAAATACGGCGTTGATCTCCAGGTTGGCGGCTCGGACCAATGGACGAATATGCTTTCGGGCGTTGATCTCATCAGAAAACGCTTGGGTGAACAGGTATACGCGCTCTGTATGCCACTCGTGGAAGATTCTGCCGGCAAGAAGTTCGGAAAATCGGAAGGCAATGCAATCTGGCTCGACCCAAAAAAAACATCACCGTTTCACTTCTATCAGTTCTGGATTAATCTTCCGGATACGCGCGTCGGAACGTACCTGAAGGCTTATACTTTTTTGCCGATTGCTGAGATTGATGCGCTTATGGAACTGCATCGCCGCAATCCGGGCGAGCGCCAGGCACAAGAGACGCTCGCACGACTCGTGACTGAAATCGTGCATGGGCCAGCAGTAACTGCGCAAGTCGCCGCGGCGACAGGTGCTCTCTTCGGAGACACTTCTTTTCATCGACTTTCTTGCGAGGCGCTTGCGGTTGCACTCGCCGAAGCTCCCTCCGTAGAAATATCAAGGCGAGGCCTTGCTGAAGGCTACTCACTCGCCGAAGCGCTCGTAGCAGGCGGTCTCGCTTTTTCAAAATCAGATGCGCGGCGCTTGATCTCTGGGAAGGGCATCATGCTCTCCGGTCAGACAATTGGAAATCCCGATCAGAAAGTTTATCTTGGGGATTTATCCAATGGCTACGCCCTCGTGCGCAAAGGGAAGCAAGGCGTCCTCGTACTCGTTTTGAAATAACTGCTGAATCCGTTATAGTAAACAGAATGCGTCGGTGGCGGAGCGGTCAATCGCAACAGGCTGTAAACCTGTCGGACATCGTCCTTCGTTGGTTCGAATCCAACCCGGCGCACCTGGAGAAAGTTAGTGCTCACAAATGTTCGATTCAGCTCGAATATACATCCAAGAATAGACTTAAATTTCCGTTATAAGCTGGTTCCAATGGAGTTGGAATCGCACGAGGTGCACATTCGGTTGACGATTTATCGCTATTCCTGTATCTTTTAACTATCCCGCTCCGCCGGATGGCGGAGCGGTTCAATACCTAATCATGTCACGCTCACTTAAAAAAGGACCATTCGTGGATGTCAAACTCATGAAGAAGGTCATTGGTAAGAAACCGGCTTCTGCCGGCGTGATACGAACGTGGGCGCGCCGGAGCCAGATAAGCCCGGAGATGCTCGGTTTTACCTTCGGCGTTCATAACGGCAAACAGCATGTCGACGTGCTCGTCTCTGAAGAAATGGTAGGACACCGCCTCGGAGAGTTCTCGCCGACAAAAAAGTTCGTTCGTCACGGCGGTAAAATGCAAAAGGAGATGGAGCAGAAAAAACAAGAGGCAGAGATCGCTTCCGCGAAAGCGGCTTCAGCAAGAAGCGAATCAACTTCTGGTGGCAAAGAACCTGTTGCCTCAAGCGTGAAATAATATGAACCATACTTCGTTAAAACCACAAAGGGCGAGCGCAATTCTTCAGAGTTATAATCAGACGCCGCGCAAGGTTCGTCTCGTCACGGATCTCGTAAAAGGTAAAAAAATTCCCGCGGCGCTCGCGATTCTCCAGTTCCTCCCGAAGCGCGCGGCAGAGCCAATCACGAAGCTCATCAAGAGCGCGGTTTCTACTGCAAAAAAATCTGGCGAAAATGAAGAGACGTTAAAATTGCAGTCGATTACGGTCGAGAACGCTGGAATGATGAAACGCTATATGCCGCGCGCATTCGGCCGCGCTTCGGCCATTCGTCGCAGGAAGAGTCGCATAAAAATCACGCTCGCCTCTACTTCGGCTACTACTTCAACATCTCCGAGCTCTCGCTCTATGATATGACTCACACCGTACATCCGTATGCGCATCGTCTCGGTATCATTCGAGATTGGAAGAGCCGCTGGTTCACCAGCGACAAGAAGATGTATCGCGAGAATATTAAAATAGATGAAATGATTCGCCGCTTCCTTATGAAACGCCTGCGCGGCACTCATACGAGCGGCATCGAGATCGAGCGTTCGGCGAACGAGCTACGTATCATCCTTTCGACTGCGCGTCCCGGTCTTGTCATCGGCCGTTCCGGCGAACATGCAGCTACACTGCGCAAGGAGCTGACCGACGTCGTGCGGAAGGCATCCGAACACTCCCTGCCCGCCGGGAAACAGGTTAAGTTCGATATTAACGAAGTGCGCCAACCGGAGACGAATGCCGCAGTCGTTGCCTATATGATTGCCGAAGGGCTCGAAAAACGGATGCCGTTTCGCCGCGTGCTTAAACAGACGGTCGAAAAGGTCATCGCGGTACGCGAAGTCGAAGGCGTGCGCATTGCGCTTTCGGGAAGGCTCGGTGGTGCGGAAATGAGCCGTAAAGAGGAGATAAAAAAAGGTCGCATCCCGCTACAGACATTCCGCGCTGATATCGATTTCGCGCACGAGCAAGCGTACTTGCCGTACGGCGTCGTCGGCATCAAAGTGTGGATCTATCGCGGGAACGTATACGCCGGGAATCAAGGAACAAAGCGATTACAGCCCGCTTACAAAAACTAACCATGTTATTTCCTAAAAAAGTAAAACATCGTAAGTGGCAGACGCAACGCAAGAGCGGCAAGCGTTTGAGCCGTCCAGATACGCGCGGCACCACCGTCGTATTCGGCTCTTTTGCGCTCAAAGCTCTCTCGAGCGCGCGTGCAACGAGCAACCAGATCGAAGCGGCACGCAAGGTTCTCACCCGCGCGACAACGAAGACCGGCAAGCTTTGGATCCGCATATTTCCGGATCGTCCGGTGACCATGAAACCTGCGGAAGTGGGTATGGGTAGCGGCAAAGGAGATCCGAAGTTTTATGTTTTCGAAGTGCGCCCCGGTCGCGTATTGTTCGAGATTGACGGCGTTCCAGAAGACATTGCCCGCGCACATCTGCGACAGGCAGGCATGAAATTGCCGGTGAAGACAACAATTGTAACTCACTAATAATTGTTTTTCCTATTTGTATGACAAAAAAAGATACTATGACGACGAAAACCTATCAGGAGCTCGCGAAGCTTCTCTCCGATACTCGCGCTGAACTGCGCTCGGAGCGTTTTTCGGCCGCCAGCGCACGCGCCAAGAATCCGAATATGCAAGGGAAGCTTCGTAAGAATATTGCGCGAGTGCTTACCGAACAACGTGTCCGTTCGATAAACTCACGGCAAGCCGCCTCTGTATAATAAAAATTATGGAACAAAAAACACTTCGTCCCCACCTATTCGTCGGCACTGTCGTAAAAACAGCGATGAAAGACACCGTTACGGTAAAGGTCGATCGTTACGTAAAAAACGCGAAGTATAAAAAATATTTCGTGCGGTCAAAAAAATACCTCGCGCACGATCCCGGCAACACTGTCCATATTGGCGATATCGTCACCGTCAGTGCGACTCGCCCGATATCGAAACGAAAACACTTTAAGATTGTGTCTTCCGAAATCCGAACTCAAAACTCTGAAACCTAGAATTATGCTCCAACCTCAATCCATCGTGGCTATAGCAGATAATTCCGGCGGTAAAATTGCGCGCATCTTCAAGGTGCTCTGCGGGAGCAAACGTCGTTATGCGGGCATTGGGGACGTCGTGGTTGTCTCCATACAAACCGCCGAACCGCGTAAGGCGGTGAAAAAGAAGGATATATATCGCGCCGTCGTCGTACGGCAGACGAAGCCATTTGCCCGTAAGGACGGTTCATATATCCGTTTTGACGAGAATGCGGTCGTACTCATCGAGAAACAGGGCAAGGAAATGGGACCGAAAGGGAACCGCATATTCGGTCCGGTGCCACGCGAACTTTCTGAACGCGGATGGCATGCCATCGTATCTTTGGCGCCCGAAGTCGTATAGAAATTTTTATGAAAATTAAAAAAGGAGACAAAGTAAAAATCATCACCGGCAAGGATAAAGGGAAGTCCGGCGTTGTCCTGCGCGCTCTACCTCGTGAGGATACAGTTATTGTGGAAGGCATCGCTCTCTATAAGCGCCACCTGAAGGGTACGGCGGGGAAGGTCGGCCGAATCATCGAAAAGTCTCGGCCGGTTCATGTATCGAACGTTATGCTTATTTCAAAAGAAAAGATAAAATCTGCGCTCGACGCGCCATAAATTTATGTCCATCACGAAACAACGACAGCAGTCAGCCTATCTCGCGCTCGCGGAGACGTTCGGCTATACGAGTTCGATGCAGAGCCCGCGCATCAGCAAAGCAGTCATCTCTTCCGGCGTCGGAAAGAAGCGCGACAAGAAACAATTAGAGATTATTGAAGATCGTCTCGCGAAGATTACAGGACAAAAGCCCTCTCCGCGCCCAGTGCGAACATCCATCGCCTCGTTTAAAGTACGTGAAGGCGATACCGTCGGTCTTCAAGTAACGCTCCATGGTGCGCGGATGTATGATTTTCTTGACAAGCTCATCCACATTGCGCTCCCGCGCACCCGCGACTTCCGCGGCCTCTCCGCGAAAGCGATTGACGATATGGGGAACCTCACAATCGGTATAAAAGAACATACCATCTTCCCGGAAACTTCTGATGAAGATCTGAAAGATGTCTTCGGCTTCGCCGTTACCATCGTTACCACCGCGCATACGAAGGGCGAGGCTGAGGCATTCTTCCGTCATCTCGGCATGCCGCTTATCGTTGACTCGGGCGTAAAACACTGATATTCTAAAACTACGCTCCTCGGAGCTTTATTTTTTCATGGCAAAAAAGTCCCAGTTGGCGAGATATGCGAAGAAGCTGAAACTCGTGAAGAAGTACGCGGCAAAGCGTGCGGCTTTGAAGCTGGCCGGCGACTCCGAAGGTTTGCAGGCACTCCCAAGAAATTCATCGCCTGTACGATTGAAGAGTCGATGCTCGATTACCGGTCGTTCGCGTGGTTATATGCGCGTTTTCGGTCTATCACGTATCCAGTTCAGAGAGCTTGCACGCGAAGGGAAGATCCCGGGCGTTAAGAAAGCATCATGGTAAGCGACCGCGTCGGCGACTTCATCATCCGTCTTCAGAATGCCGCTCGCATCGGCAAGCATGAAGTGTCCATGCCGTATTCGACGTATATAGTTTCCATCGCGAAGAAACTGAAAGAGCTCGGTTTCGTCACCAGTGTCGACGTAAATGCAAAAGGAGATAGCAAGGTGCAAAAAGAAATCATAGTTGGTCTCGCTTACGACGAGCGTGGGCAATCACGGTTGCGCGGCGTGAAGCGTATCAGTAAGCCCGGCCGCCGGCTCTACACTCCATACACTGCCGCGCATCGCGTGAAGGGAGGTACTGGTGCGCGCATCATCTCTTCTTCGGCCGGTATCATCTCGGACAAAGAGGCTCGTAACAATCGTTTCGGCGGCGAAGAACTTTTCGAAATCTGGTAATCCAATATATCTATTTTATTATGAGCCGTCTCGCGAACAAACCAATAGCTGTAGGAAAGACCGATGTCAAGGTAGCAGGCGGCGTGTTGACGGTAAAGGGAACAAAAGGCACACTGACCAGGCGCATACATCCTTCGGTTTCGATTACCGTCGAGCCGACAGGAGTTTCGATCATACCGAAGGATCACTCCCGTCTTGCCAAAGCGCTCACGGGCACGTTCGCATCGCATGTAAAAAATATGGTCCAAGGCGTCGAGACACCATACGTAGAAAAGCTCATCCTCGAGGGTGTCGGGTATAAAATGGAAATCAAAGGGAAAGAAGTAGTACTTACCGTCGGTTTTTCACATACCGTACCGCTCGCGATACCTGAGGATGTGACGGCAACAGTCGAGAAGAACATCATCAGGCTCGAGAGTGCGAATAAGGAGTCGGTAGGACAGTTCGCGTCGAACATTCGGCGTATAAAACCGCCGGAACCGTATCTCGGGAAAGGTATACGCTACGAGAACGAAGTTATCCGTCGCAAGCAGGGCAAAAAAGCCGTATAGGAATACTCTATGAAAAAATCACCAACAACAAACAGTGAACTCCGTGCGCGCCGCCGTGAACGCGTACGTGCGAAGATCATCGGCACCGCGGTGCGTCCGCGTCTCGCTGTCTACCGGAGCAATCGGTTCGTATCGGCACAACTTATCGATGATACCGCAGGGAAGACAATCGTTGCGGCGCATGGTCGCGAATTCAAAGGGCCACAGTCGATGCAGGCGACTTCTGTCGGCGAGGCGATTGCGAAGAAAGCCAAGGCCTTCGGCATCACCTCGATTGTCTTCGATCGCGGCGGGTATCGCTACGGCGGACAAGTAAAGGCGCTCGCGGATGCGGCACGGGCTGGCGGTCTTATTTTTTAGTATGACGGCATCTCTGAAACCGGAAATAATACAGGAAGAAGGGAGTGCAGTCGTGCCTAAAGAGGCGATTAAAGAAATTGCGCTGGTTGATTTGGCGCCAGCCGCCGCGCGCACGGCTGTTCGCGGCAGTCGCGGATCTTTACGTAGCCGCGCGCCGCGCGCGGGCGGCCGTGGCAGGGCGCCGCGCGAACGCGGAGAGTTCGAACAAGTCACAATCGATGCGCGTCGTGTGGCGCGCGTGATGGCAGGCGGTCGCCGTTTTAATTTTAGCCTTGTGGTCGTCATCGGCGATAGGAAAGGCCGCGTAGGGGTCGGACTTGGAAAGGGAGTCGATACCGCTCTTGCGATAGATAAGGCGACGCGAGACGCAAAGAAACATCTCTTCACAGTTCCTCGAACGGTCTCTGGTTCTATCCCTCATCAAGTATCGACGAAGTACGCCTCTTCGATAGTTGAAATTATCCCTTCAAAGGGCCGCGGACTCGTCGCCGGTTCGGCTGTGCGTACGGTTCTTGATCTCGCGGGCGTGACTGATGTAGTAACAAAGATTCATACTCGTTCTAAAAATAAACTTACAATTGCCCGCGCGGCTGTCGCTGCATTAAAGAAGCTATCTGGCGCGCGTGTCGCATAACTATTTATATATGCAACTACATCTACTTTCTCCACGAACTAAGAATAAAAAGAACGCGCCTGTCGGTCGCGGAGGGAAGCGTGGTAAGACCTCTGGTCGCGGTGGGAAAGGGCAGACAGCGCGCGCAGGACACAAAATCCGTCCAGAAGTACGCGACCTTATTAAGAAACTTCCAAAGCGTCGCGGTTATGGTAAGAATCGCGCGCGTACGGTTCGGACGAATCGTATCGCGGTTTCCGTAGTGAATCTCTCCGCAATAGATGAGGCATATAAAGCAGGAGAAACAGTTTCGCCTGCTACACTCCTCGCAAAAGGGCTAGTACGCCGTGTGAAAGGGCGCGTACCAATCGTGAAGATTCTTGGTACTATATCAAGTGGCGGATTAACAAAGGCGCTCGTTGTAGATGGATGCACTTTGTCTGCTTCTGCACTTTCTGCACTTACATCTGCTGGTGGCACATACAATGCTTAATTCTTTTATTCACAAATTAAAACTCGCCTTCGGTGACCCCGAGATACGATTTCGCATATTCTTTCTTATTGGCGCATTAGCTATCTTTCGTCTCCTCGCGTCGATTCCTATCCCTGGAGTTGATCATGGCGCGCTCGCATCTTTTTTTGCGAATAATCAATTTTTCGGTCTATTAAATATCTTTTCAGGAGGTGGTCTTTCAAATCTCTCTATCGCAATGCTCGGTGTTGGCCCATATATCACCGCATCTATCATAATGCAACTCGGTACTATAATATTTCCTAAAGTAAAACAAGCATACTTTGAGGAAGGCGAGGCAGGTCGCGCAAAATTTATCGAATGGAGTCGTTTGTTCACGATTCCTATTGCTATTCTCCAAGGTGTCGGTTTCCTATTCCTGCTTCAGAGTCAAGACGTCATAGCACATCTTAGTTCTGTAGCTCTTATTGCAAACATTGCTATAATCGCTGCTGGCTCTATGCTCTTAATGTGGCTCGGTGAGCTCGTGACTGAATTCGGCATCGGTAATGGTGTCTCGCTCATTATCCTCGCCGGTATCCTCGCTAGTGTGCCCGCAAGTATTTCGCAAGCGATATTCGCCGCCTCCGCGGCAAATATTCCCGCATACCTCGCGTTTATATTCCTAGCGCTCGCGATGGTCTATACCGTGGTGGTTGTCTCCGATGCCGAACGTTCTATCCCGATCGCTTATGCGCGCGCGGTGCGCGGTGCAATGATGTCGCAGGGAGCCGCGACCTATCTTCCGATCCGTCTTCTGCAGGCGGGCGTGATTCCAATCATCTTCGCGCTGTCTCTCCTGCTTCTGCCGCAGATGGCGCTCTCGATGCTCGGGACACTGCATATTTCCTTTGCCTCAAGCGCTGCGCTCTGGTACACCGCATTTCTCTCCAATCCGTGGAAATATGGTACGGTTTATTTTCTTCTCGTTGTGCTTTTTACCTATTTTTATACTGCAGTCACTTTCGAACCGCATCGCGTTGCGGAAAATCTCCAAAAGTCCGGTGCCTTTGTCCCTGGTGTGCGCCCAGGTCGCGAGACAGAAGAGTTTATAGGCAAGGTGGTGAATCGTGTGACGCTTCCAGGGGCAGTTTTCCTCGGCTTCATTGCAGTTGCGCCATCGATTATTCAAGGAATCACCGGTGTCACGACGCTCGTCTTAGGCGGTACGGCGCTTCTTATTGCAGTTCAGGTCGCTCTTGATCTCGCACAGAAAATCGATGCACAAGTTTCGCTTCGGGAGTACTAAAAAATGGTAGAGTAAGCGTATGGAAACACGCACTGTATTCTTCATTGGGAAACCGGGGTGCGGGAAGGGGACGCAGGCGAAATTGCTTTTCGAGAAAACCGGATGGAAGGTTCTAACGGCTGGCAATGAGCTTAGAGCGATGGCAGCACTCAATACGCCCGCCGGGGGAAAAATAAAATCAGAAATGAATGCGGGATTACTCTTGCCGTCATGGATTCCCATGTATCTTTTTCTGAAAAGTCTTTTTGCGCTCTCGGAAGATGACCACGTTATATTTGACGGTTTTAATCGCAAAGTACCAGAAGCAGAGTTAGTGATCGAATCCCTGACATGGCTCGACCGACCACCAACCATTTTAAATATTCAAGTGTCTGATGAAGAAATTCTTCGTCGTCTCGCTTTGCGTAAGGGTGTCGAGGGTCGTGCAGATGACAATGCTGTCGATGAGCGCTTGAAGGAATACTATGAACATACCGAACCGGTGGTCAAAATGTTTCTCGAGAGGGGTATGTTAATTGAAATAAACGGCGAACAAACGCCAGAGCAGATATCAGAAGACATTCGTAAGGTGCTAAATATCCCAACAAACTAATCATATGCCAGAAAAACACGATTTTTCAAAAATTGAAGACCGAAAGAAGTTTAAAAACCTGCCTAAAGAAGAGCAGGATGTCGTTGTTGGCGAAGCACAGGAAGAAGCATCTTTAATCAATGAAATTGTTGGGAAAAAAGGAAGTAGAGAAGATTATAAAATAATAACTAAATTAGCAGAAGAAGAAATTATTTCTAAAAAGGAAATAGAAATTTTAAAAGAAAAATACAACCAAAGATTGGATGGTATTTTAAACAGTCAATTAACCGTTGAAAATATTGAGACGTTTGCCGATAATGCTCTAACTCAAACAACAAATCTTGTTGATGATATTTTATCACAATATCAAAAATATAAAAATAAAATTGAGCCCACGGCTTCAGATAATGCAGAACAAGAGAATCAGGCGCTCGTATTTTTTGAATTGCCAGATATTCCGAATATTTTACAATCTATTATTGAAGTAAAGGAAAAAATAGACAATCTTAAAACATATATTGGCGTAGATATAGCAAAAAATAATAATGTAGTTATTACTCCACCAGATAATAATAAAAAAATAAATGATGGAAATAGGCAAGGAATAGAGCAGAAAAGAATGTTTCCGCGCCTTTTAACACTCCTTTATATTATTGAACACGACTTTGACATTTTACCAACTCCAACTGACACGCCAATAACAAGAGGAATTGTAACGCCTGATATGGTGCGACAAACTACATATGTGCGAGTAGAAATACTTGATCTTGACCGCGCGGTATATCTTTGCGACGAAGAAGGTAACGTAAGTTATGTTTTTGACACTGCAAAAATTTCAGAACAAAATATTACTCTTAATGAATTAGATCTTTATACAAAAGAAGATAAAAATTCTCTAATATCCAGTTATCCCGGTATTGGCATTAGAATAAGACAAACGAATGTGTGGAGGAATAATATAACTGCCGCGTTGAAAGAACCGATTTCTGAGGCAAGTTTATTAAAAAACGTAAGACAAATATCCGAATTTAGGAGAGAAAAAGGTGAGTATCTTCCATTTGAAGATTTTCAGCGTGAAGTAAGAAATTTATATTCCCAGGAAGGAAATGTTGCAACATGGTATCGTCAAGAACAAAAGAATCATTCTAATTGGCCATCACACCCTGACAAAATCAAAATATATAAAGATAAAGGATGGAAAGGATGGCCAGAACTTGTTGGAAAAGAAAACCGGCTCAAAAAAGTCAATTTTGAAGATTTTCAGCGTGAAGTAATAAGTTTATATTCCGGAGAAGGAGATGTCCAAAAATGGTATCATCTGGAACGGGAAAATCATTCTAATTGGCCATCAGATCCTTATAAAAAATATAAAGACAAAGGATGGGAAGGATTCCCAGAACTTGTTGGAAAAGAAAATCAATTAAAGAAAGGATATCTCAATTTTGAAGATTTTCAGCGTGAAGTGAAAAATTTATATTTCGTAGGAAGGATGGATGCTTATGAATGGTATAAGAAAGAGTATAAAAATCATCCTAAGTGGCCATCACACCCTGACGACACATATAAAGATAATGGCTGGGAAGGATTTCCAGAACTTGTGGGAAAGGAGAACCGGCTTAAGAAAAGAAAAATTTCCACATGATAATTAAAAACAATACAGAACGCGAGAATCTTATCGAGGGAGGTAGGCGCCTTGCTCGAATACTTGAAGCGCTTCGCGCTAAAGTCGCGCAGGGCATAACGGCTGAAGAATTAGATGACGTAGCAGAACAGCTCATTCGCGCAGGCGGTGATGAACCGTCTTTTCTTGGATATAAGCCCATCGGCGCACGCCGACCGTATCCTGCATCGCTATGTGTTTCTATAAATGATGAAGTTGTGCATGGCATACCGAATGAATCGGTGAAGGTATTAAAAGAAGGCGATATCGTCGGCCTTGATCTCGGTCTCACTCATAACGATATTGTTGTTGATTCGGCCATCACCGTATCAGTCGGCAATATAAGCGAAAAAATAAAGAAACTTATTTTTGCGACCGAGCGGGCGCTCGCGACGGGCATCAGAGCCGCCGCTCCTGGGAAACACATGGGTGATATTTCGCACGCTATCCAAAAAGAAATCGAGGATGCAGGATTTACGGTAGTACGAGAGCTGGGTGGACACTTTGTTGGCGAATCAGTGCACGAAGGACCGTTTATCCCCAATTATGGTCGCGCGGGCAAAGGACAAGTACTCGAAGAGGGTATGGTGCTTGCACTCGAGCCAATCTCGACTGCCGGGGAAGCAGAGATTATGCTCGCTCCCGATGGCTACACATACCGAACGAAAGACGGTTCTCTCTCTGCTCACTTCGAACACACCATCTTGATTGAAAAGGCAGGAGCGCGTATTATCACACAACAAGACAATGACACATAAGAACCCAAAAAAGGAACAGACGTATGTAATGATAAAGCCGGACGGCGTGAAGAAGGGACTCATTGGCGAAGTCATCAAGCGTTTTGAACAGAGAGATCTGAAAATTGTCGCGCTTGAGATGTTTCAGCCAACGCGTGAGGAAATTGATAATCATTATCCAAAGGATTCGGCATGGATAACGCGACTGGGTGAGAAGACACTCGGAACATACAAAAAATACGGTTTCAATGCGATGGAAGATTTTGGTACGAAAGATGCTAAGAAAATCGGCCAGGAAGTGCGCCAATGGGTCATTGATTACATGATATCGGCTCCACTCGTAAAAATGATCGTTGAAGGTACGCATGCTGTTGATATGGTTCGCAAGATCTGCGGCCCGACACTGCCGTATCAAGCCGATATGGGCACCATTCGCGGAGATTTTTCTAATGATTCTCCCGTACTCGCCAATGCTGAGAAGCGCGCGGTAGCAAATATCGTACATGCGTCCGAGACGCCTGAAGAGGCCGTGCATGAAATAAAACATTGGTTCGGGAACAAGAAAACGCAAAACTATAAACGCCATGGCGAATAAAGATGCTTGACAGCGGGTGTATACTAAAAGTAGGAGCTATTCTTAAAAACGCAACTTGCCTAATATTCGGGGTTTCGGAGTTGTCGGTAGCAATGTGAGCGTTCATTCGTTCCTGCGCTATCGCACAGGAGCCCCACCTGGCAAGATAAAGTTGCTTAAGAGAGTGGCTCCGCCCAGCGCCCCGTTTCTTCGGAAACGGGGCACTGGGCGTTACAATGTACGCATGTCATTGCGATTGAGTTTCTATGGCGGAGCAGGGAAGGTGACCGGCTCAAATTTTTTGGTGGAAGGTAATCGCGGAAAAATTTTAGTGGACTGCGGTCTTGAACAGGGTAATGACTTTGTTATGTCGGGTATGTACGGACCATTTCCGTACGATGTACATACTATTAACGCTCTTGTCGTAACACACGCGCACCTTGACCATATCGGCCGCATACCGAAGTTGGTGCGGGACGGTTTCCGCGGAAAGATATTCATGACATCGCCGACACGCGATCTCGCCGAACTTATTTTACACGATTCAATCGTGATTTTAGCCGGTGAAGCCTCTCATCGCGGTATCGAACCGCTCTATGAGGAACAAGACGCCGTAAGGGCGTTCTCGCTTGTCGAAACGCTTGAGTATCATACTGAAAGAGAAGTTGTCCCTGGCATGTCGGTATACCTACGAAATACCGGACACATTCTTGGTTCGGCAAGCGTGAGAATTAAAAATACAGAAGGTGTTGCAATCGCGCTTACGGGCGATATCGGCAATTCACCCTCACCATTCTTACCCGACTGGGAACCGATACCCGATGCGGATGCGCTGGTTATAGAAAGCACCTATGGCGATCGGGTGCATCCGCCTCAGCAAGGGCGTGTTAAGCGTCTTCGCGAAGTGCTAAAACGTGCAATTTCACGGGGCGGCACTATCCTCATACCCGCGTTCTCGCTCGAACGAACTCAGCTCATGCTTTATGAACTATCGAATTTTTTTTCAGATGGCTCGTTACCGAACATACCAGTCTTTCTTGATTCGCCGCTAGCGATTCATATAACGGCGGTGTATGAAAAGTGGGGACCGTCCTATTTCAAGCCAGAGGCCGAAGATGAAATGAAGAGAGAAGGAAGTATTTTTGAATTCCCATTCCTTATGAAGACACTTTCACGCGAAGAGTCGGTGACAATAGAAAAAACGCCGAATCCGAAAATTATTATCGCTGGCGCTGGCATGAGCCATGGCGGCCGCATCGGCCATTGGGAGACGCGATACCTATCTGACCCTTCGTCAACGCTCATTATGGTCGGATATCAAGCGCCCGGCACGCTCGGGCGGTACATAGTTGATGGAGCTTCTTTGGTACGAATAAACGGCAATAAAATAAAAATCAAAGCCACAATCGAAAAACTCGGAGGATGGTCGGCGCATGCAGATCTCGATGGGTTGCTTACATTTACCGAGGCAGCTTTCGCAGAAAAGAGGTCTAAAGCCATCTTCACAGCTCTTGGGGAGCCCGCTACCGAGCGTTTCCTCGCTCAGCGTATACATAACTACCTCGGCATCAGAGCTATCGTACCCGAATATGGCCAAACATGGGAAATTACAAAAAATTCAGTGACCCGCACTCTCACATAATTTATCAAAACACTTATCCGCAATAACCTACGACCGTGATATATTGAGGATATGGGAACTATCGAAATGATAGCGCAGAAAAAGCGTGTAAAGGCCCACATACAACAAGCGATCCTTGTGGCCGTGGCGCTTTCCGGTGTCGTACTTATCGCAACAATAATACCGAACCTGCCCGCAATGTTGGTGAGATTGCCAAGTATAAAGCGCGCGCAACTTCGCGCCAGATACCGGACGGCGCTTGGTCGACTTGTGGCACTCGGCTATGTCTCATTTGAGAAATTGGAAGGTAAGTCATACGCTCGAATCACGGATACAGGACGTCAGAAGCTCGCATTCATGTTAGAAAAGGAGAAGTTCGGCATTCCTAAGAAGAGACGTTGGGACAGGCGCTGGCGTGCAATCGTTTTCGATGTACCTGAGCGACGACGCAAGACACGCGATCGGCTGCGATCTATCATGCGGGAAATCGGCTTCGTTCGCTTGCAAGACAGTGTATGGGTTTTTCCATACGATTGCGAGGATTTCATTGCTTTACTGAAAGCCGAATTGAAGATCGGATTCTCGGTACTCTACATGGTCGTCGAGGAGATCGAAAACGACAAGCACTTACGCGAACATTTCGGCCTCGCCCGTTATCCGCGATAACCTACGACCGTGGTAAATAGTGGATAGGTGTGTTTTGTTACAATACTCTACAGTAATGCTATTATGGACACATATGGAATACCCAAAGTCCGGTATCTACGAACATTACAAGAATCATGAGCATCGATATCGCATGATTAGTGTGGCGAAACATAGTGAAACATTAGAAGATCTGGTTGTGTATGAAGCACTTTACGACAACAAGATATCGAAACTCTGGGCGCGGCCACTCGATGAATAAATTCCGGATGGTTCATGGTATACTCGCAATTTGTTTTTTTAAGCAACCTGTTTCGCGATGCGGGTGAAAATAGCGGGATGTTCGGAAGCAAACTGGGCGAGGACTTTACGGTCGAGTTGGAAGCCATTTTTCTTCAATTTTGCAATAAACGTACTATAGGACTTGTGGCCACTGTCGCGGACGGCGGCGTTTAGCCGGACAATCCAGAGCTGACGGAAGTCTGTTTTCTTGTCGCGACGATGAGCGAAGGCGTAACGACCCGCGCGCATAAGTGCTTCATGCGCATAACGCTCTTTTTTAGAGCGTACACCGCGATAGCCCTTCGCTCTATCCAGAATATTCTTTCGGCGCTTCTGCGCCATAACCCCTCCTTTGATTCTTGTCATATAAAATTAGTTAAAAAATTTTAAGCAATAATGAAGAATGCAAATACTAAGAGCCGGGTAGGAAACGGCGACGTACTTTTGCGGTTAGATTGATCGAGACAGAACGGCGCTTCTGCGAGCGTTCAGAGCCGCTCTGTTTCGCATTGAAATGATTCTGGCCTTTTGCACGCGCCATAAGCTTCCCATTGCGCGTCACGCGGATTCTTTTAAGATATGATTTATTAGATTTCATTTTTTGATTGTACTTTCTCTCGCTTTGCTTGAGCCACAAGGTCTCTTTCTATGACGCCAGCAAAACCCTTCGGGCTTCGCGCAATCGGTTCGGCGATCTTATATGCATATGGGATACGCAGGAGAAACCTCTCCAAGCGTTCCTTCAGAAACTCCTCACTCATGCCTTTGTAACGGCCTTTGAGGAAAAGTTCGGCACGTACTCGGTGGCCCTCGGCAAGCCACTCGGCAACTTTTTTTGCCTTCAGTTCCATATCATGGTCACCTGTACCTACCTTGATCTGGACCTCTTTTGTCTCGGATACTTTTACCTTGGCTTTTGCCACTTTTTCCTTCTTGCTACGCTCGTATTCAAATTTACCATAATCCATAATCTTCGCAATGGGCGGAATAGTCGAAGAGGAAATCTCTATAAGATCGAGTCTGGCGACGCTCGCCGCCGCGAGCGCGGCGGCGAGCGTCAGCACGCCCATGTTTTTCCCGTCAGCGCCAATAACGCGCAACTCGTGCGCGCGGATTTCATTATTGATGCGAAGTTGGTCAGTAGCCACTGGAAGTATAGGCACTATAGCATGAAAACTGTATGAGGTGCAATAAACAAGATTGCTTTTGCACTTGGCGCGCTCGGGGCATATACTGCCTCTATGAGACAGTCGAAACTCTTCACTAAAACGAGGCGTGAAGCACCTGCGGACGAGGTTGCGAAAAATGCCAAATTGCTCGTGCGCGCTGGCTATATCCATAAGGAAATGGCGGGAGTGTATTCGTACTTGCCACTCGGTTTGCGCACCTTAAATAAAATAGTCGAAATTATCCGTGAAGAAATGAATGCGATCGGAGGACAAGAATTACTTCTTTCTTCACTCCAGAACCCTGAGTTGTGGAAAAAAACAGATCGATGGAAACAAGATGTGTGGTTTAAAACATCGCTCAATTCCGGCGGCGAACTCGGCTTCGGCTGGACGCAGGAAGAGGCGATAACGCACATTGCCTCACAGTACGTGAGCTCATACCGCGATCTGCCGTTCTCCGCATATCAGGTACAGACAAAATTCCGCAATGAAGAGCGCGCGAAGTCCGGCATCATGCGCGGAAGAGAATTCCTGATGAAGGACATGTATTCCTTCCATGCGGACGAACAGGATTTAGACGCGTTCTACGAACGGGTGACAAATGCCTACCGTAAGATTTTCCAACGAATTGGCATCGGCGAGAAGACATTCGTTACATTCGCTTCCGGCGGCGCTTTTTCGAAATATAGCCATGAATTTCAAACGATATGCAAGACAGGCGAGGATGTTATTTATGTTTCGCGGAAGAAGGGTATTGCGATAAACAAGGAGGTGCTTACCGACGAAGTACTCGCCGATCTTGGCCTGTCGCGCGGCGATTTAGAAGAAGCATCGGCTGTTGAAGTCGGCAATATTTTCAAACTCGGTACGCGTTTTTCAGAATCGCTCGGCCTCTCGTATCTCGATAAAAAAGGGAATGCGCATCCGGTCATTATGGGCTGTTACGGCATCGGTCCTTCGCGGATTATCGGCACTGTCATCGAAGTGTTTTCCGATGAGAAAGGACTTGTCTGGCCCGAGAGCATTGCGCCGTTTACGGTGCATATCGTCTCTCTTGGGAAAGCTGGTGATGGCATTTCTAAAATCGCGGATACTCTGTATAGCGACTTCATAAAAGCCGGTGTGGAAGTTCTCTATGATGACCGTGATGTGCGCGCAGGCGAAAAATTTGCCGAGAGCGATCTGCTCGGCATCCCGAAGCAGATTGTCATCGGGAAAGAAACAACCGCGACCGGCACATTCGAAGTGGTCGATCGTGCAACGGGCTCCGTCGTGAAAAAATTGCGAGACAATCTATTGAAGTCAGATTTCAACTCAACGACATGAACCGTTTTTCGAAAAATGCGCTTTTTAGCAGTGATATCGCCATCGATCTCGGGACCACGAACACGCTCGTATATGTGCGCGGCCGCGGCGTGGTGGTCAATGAACCGTCGGTGGTCGCAGTCAATGATAAAACGCATCAGGTCGTCGCGGTAGGGAAGGAGGCGAGGACGATGATCGGTAAGACGCCCGCGCACATCCGTACCGTGCGCCCGCTTTCGCATGGCGTCATTTCGGATTTTGAAGTGACTGAAGAGCTTCTCACGTATCTAATCAATAAAGCGCAGAGCGGCCGCGTTCGGCTCTTCGGTCCGCGCGTAGTGATAGGAGTGCCGACAGGAGTAACGAATGTGCAGAGTCGCGCGGTGCGCGATGCGGCGAAGACTGCAGGCGCCCGCGAAGCGATTATCGTCGAAGAGACCGTTGCTGGCGCTCTTGGCGCGAAACTGCCGATCGCCGAAGCGATCGGCACGATGGTGCTCGATATCGGCGGCGGCACGACCGATATTGCCGTCATCGCGCTCAAGGGCGTCGTCTCTGCGAAAAGCTCGCAGGTGGCCGGTGATCGTTTCAATGAAAATATTATAGATTTCGTGCGTAGCGAGTTCAAGCTTGGCATCGGCGAACGTACTGCCGAGGATGTCAAAATTGCGATTGGTGCGGTCATACCGCTTTCTGAGACGCTTTCGCGGAGTGTGCGCGGCCGCGATTTCTCAACCGGATTGCCACGCGAAATAGTGCTCACTGATGCACACATCCGCGAAGCCATTACTTCTTCCCTCGATGCCTTAATGGACACAATGAAAGAAGTCATCGAGGCGACGCCGCCAGAGCTCCTTTCCGATGTTCTCGAGCGCGGCGTGACCGTCTTTGGTGGCGGCGCACTCCTACGTGGGTTGTCGCATATATTCGCGAAAATGCTCGGGGTACCGGTCCGGGTTGCGCCGGATCCGCTCACGGCAGTGGTACGAGGCGCGGGCATCATAACCGAAGACCCAGCACCATATATAGATTTTTTCATCGATGAAGAAGACATTCTTAATGAAGCGTAATGCGCTCCTATCGTCCACGAGTGTTTCGTTGGGTACGCTTGCCTGCACAGGCAGGTTCGCTCTTGCATTCTCTGTTCTCCTGCTCCTCTTACGCTTCCTCACACCGAACCTTTTTTGGCACCTATTCACTCCGGTGTTTCGTATTGCGGATGCGTTTTCAACAGAGAGCCGCTTGTTTTTCAACAGCTTTGGCGATACTGCAGAACTCGCATCGCAAAATGAAATACTATCAAATAAAAACACCGTCCTCGCGAATGAGAATCAAGCTTTGCTCAAAAAAGAGACAGACCTCGAAGCAATACTCGGTTCTCCCGCAACAGTGGGAAACAGTGTGTCAGGAATTTCTGCGGGAGTCGTCACTCGCCCTCCAGAGAGTCCGTATGACACTCTTGTAATCGCTGAAGGTTCCCGTGCCGGCATCGCGCGCGGCCAAGAAGTATTCGGAAACGGCGGTGTACCAATCGGCGTTGTCTCATCTGTTCTTACTGATTTCTCTCACGTGACGCTTTTTTCTTCGCCGAATATGACCATCACTGGTTTTGTCGGGAAATCAAATATTTCGTTTCTCATCACTGGCGCTGGAGCAGGCGCACTGCAAGCATCTATTGCACGCTCTGCAAATGTTGCGGTCGGCGACATCGTATTCGTTCCCGGTCCTGGCATGCTCCCGATTGGGAGCATCACGCGCATTGACGATGATCCTTCATCACCTTCGATGACGCTCCGCATCATGCCCGCGTTAAATCTTTTTTCAATCTCGTGGGTTGTCGTACGCGAAACGGGCACGACTCTATTCGATGCATTTCTACACGCATCCTCAACCTCATCTTTACCATGATACGCAGAGTATTCACATTCTTTTCTTTCGTTTCAGTCATATTTTTCCCGTGGCCGTTCACTGTTCTTCTTGTTCTTGTTTCTTCATGTACCGAACCGCTTGTGCCGCTCGCTGTTGGTATCTTCGCCGACACGCTCTATTACGTACCTTCTGTTGGAACACTGCCGCTCTTTACTCTCTATGGGGCCGTTGTGACAATCATCGCTTTTTTCGTGCGCAGTCGGCTCCGAACAGGTATCATCAAGAGATGAGATTGTGGCAGAAAAAACGGCGCGACCCAGAAATTGCCCCTGACGAGATATTCCTCGATGCATCAAATGCGCCCGATTTCGATCGATCGCGTCTTGAGGGGAGACTCGAAAAACCGCTTCCGCAAAGAACATTTTTTTCATTATTCGGCGTACTCGCACTTTTTGTTCTCATTCTCGTTGCCCGCACATGGGATCTTGAGATAGTGAATGGCGGCGCTTTTGCGGCCGAAAGTGCGCACAACATTCTCGAAGTTACGACGCTTTTTGCACTACGGGGCATTATTACTGACGTACATGGCGTAGTGCTTGCCGAGAATGAAGAGAAGGGAGACGGTAGTGTGATACGAAACTATCCAATTTCCTCGCTCAGTCAGGTGATAGGATATGTCTCATATCCAAAGAAGGATGTACATGGGATATATTACGATACAAATGAAACCGGTGTGACAGGTCTCGAAGCAGAATATGACTCGCTCCTTGCGGGGGAAAACGGTCAGCTACTCACCGAGATGGACGCGCTCGGCACTGTCCGTTCCAAAGGCACTATCGTTCCCACGATAGAAGGGGAGGCGCTCCGTTTGTCGATTGACGTTCGTCTGCAAGAGCCATTCGCGCGCGCGATTGCAAACGTGACGCGTAATCAACGCTTCATTGCCGGCGCCGGCGTCATTCTGGACGTACAGACGGGCGCAGTACGCGCTATCGTTTCTTATCCAAGTTATGATTCAAATGTGATGGCGAACGGCGACCCGTCGAATACTATTGCTCTCTATAATGCCGACCCAGGTCATCCTTTCCTCGACCATGCGGTGCAAGGCGTCTATGTACCCGGTTCAATCGTAAAGCCGTTCATTGCCTCTGGAGTGCTCACGGACGGGCTCATCACGCCGAATACAGTTATCAACGACCCTGGCTTCATCTCAATTCCGGATCCATACCATCCGGGCAAGGTTTTCACCTATACAGGATGGCGAGCGCTCGGCGCAGTCGATGTAAGAAAGGCGATCGCGTGGTCATCGGATATCTTTTTCTATACGATTGGCGGCGGTTTTGGAAATCAGAAAGGCCTCGGTATCGATCGACTCGAATATTGGTATCGCCAATTCGGTTTCGGAAGTCAAACCGGCATCGATCTGGCGGGGGAGGCGAGCGGGCTCGTTCCGACCCCTGCATGGAAACAATCGACTTTCAACGAACCATGGTATCTCGGCGATACCTACTTCACGGCAATTGGGCAATATGCTGTGCAGGTAACGCCGATACAGATAGCGCGCGCGACCGCCGCGATCGTCAACGGCGGGAAACTGTTCACGCCGACACTACTCGCAAAACAAGTACCGGTATATACAATGGTACCGGCCAATGCTTCGGCGCTTGCGGTCGTGCGCGAAGGCATGCGGCAGGGAGTAACGAGCGCACTCGCGAGCGCGCTCAATCTTCCCTACGTAAGCGTTGCGGCGAAAACCGGTACTGCGCAGACGGGCGTGCGCAATCAATATGATAATTCATGGGTTGAAGGGTTCTTCCCGTATGATCATCCGCAATACGCTTTCGCAGTTGTACTCGAGCGCGGCCCCTCCGGTACCGGCGAACAGGCGGTAAACGTCATGCGAAATCTCTTCGATTCTCTGTATGCCGACAACTCTCCGTACGTCGGCGGCACAGCAACAAATACAAATTTACTTGCGCTTTAGTGGTACTCGTGTACAATGCACGCACGTACGTATGCTTGATGTACAAAACAATGACAGTGTCGTCTCGCAAGAGAAGTTTGACGAGATAGTGAAAGAGCTCGAGCATTTGAAAACAGTGCGCCGTACCGAGATTGCGAAGAATCTCGAGTATGCTCGTTCGCTCGGTGACCTTTCAGAAAATGCCGAATATCAGGATGCGCGCGATCTGCAGGCTGCGACCGAAGAGCGCATCAAGAAGCTCGAAGAACTCGTAAAGCACACGAAGATTCTCACTGATGGAAAGAAAAAAAACGAAGTCGGTTTCAGTTCGAAAGTGTCGATAAAGAAAGAAGGAAGCACGGAAGTGCATGAATACACCATTGTCGGAAGCGAAGAGGCTGACATGCGCGTAAAGAAGCTCTCACACAACTCCCCGCTCGGCGCGGCGCTCATGGGGAAAAAGAAAGGCGATGTCTTTACCTTCGAAACCCCCTCCGGCAAACAGACATACACGATAGAGAGAGTGGTCTAAAGAATATAATGGTACGATTCCACGAGCTTAAAACAGAAATACCAATCGCGTGGTTCCTCGCGGGCCTCCCGCGCGAGTTCGTCATGACACGGCTCAAAGAAGCTACTCAATAGTCCAGAAAAACCGAGTTTCGATCTTGGTATGCAAGGTCGAGCCTTGTTTTCTCGTCTGTGGATAACTTTGTTAGGAGAAGTGGGGGAGAGTGGCATATAATCCACTGATGGTTAGTGAAGTGGGAAGTGGAGTCATGGTCGCTTCTCGCTCTATAGCCATCCCCCATTATGTTCCTCGGAGAATATCTGCACACCTTTGACTCTAAGAATAGAATTTCGGTCCCTTCAAAATTTCGTAAGGACCTTGGTCGCGTGGTGGTGGTAACACGCGGTCTCGATCATTGTCTCTATGTCTATTCTCGTAAGGCGTGGGAGAAGGAGGCGCGCGCCTATGCCGATGAAGTGAATGGGAACGCCGCACGCCGCGGCCTCGCGCGGCTCTTCCTCGCCGGCTCTGCCGAAGCTGAGGTCGATCGGTCGGGCCGCGTGCTGATCCCAGAACATCTGAAGTCTTTTGCATCCATAGGGGAGAAAGCGGTTATCGCCGGCGTCGCCGACCGGGTCGAAATCTGGGAAGAAAGCGCATGGAAGGAGTACACGGCCGCTATCGAACGCAACGCCGACACGTTTGCAGAGACGCTCGGGAAGAGTGCCAGTGATAGAAACTGATATGGAGACCAGTCACACCAGCGTATTGGTAGAGGAAGTGCTTGAAGCGCTCGACATACAGCCTGGAGATGCGGTCGTCGACGCGACTATCGGCGGGGCTGGGCACTTCTCCGCACTCCTTGCCACGCTCGGCGAAGGGGGCGTTATCGTTGGCATTGACGCCGATAGCGCAGCGGTCGAACGCGGGCGCGAAGCATACGCACGCGATCGCCGGCCGGAGCGCCCGATTGCACATCTCGTGAATGACAACTTCCGTAATCTTGCGCGAATCCTCGAACGTCTCGGTATCGCTCCGGCCAATGCCATTCTCTTCGATCTCGGCTGGAGCGTGTACCAGCTTGCCGCGCCACGTGGCTTCTCGTTCTCCGTCGAGGAAGGAAACGATCAACCGCTTCTTATGAGTTATGGCGAAAACGGTGAGATGGCCGCCGTCATTGTCAACACGTATCCTGAAGAAGCGCTAGCTGATCTTATTTTCGCCTATGGCGAAGAACATTTTGCTCGTAGCATCGCGCGCTCGATTGTCGCGGCGCGCGCTCGGGATCGGATTTTTACGACCAGCGCGCTCGTTCAAGCAATTCTCGCAGGCACGCCGAGCTGGTATCACGATCGGAAGATCCATCCGGCGACGAGGACGTTCCAGGCGCTTCGTATTGCGGTGAATGATGAAATCGGCGCATTGCGCGAAGGGCTTGTGGCGGCTCTGCACGCACTCGCTCCGGGCGGAAGAGTGGCGGTTATTTCATTTCACAGCATCGAAGATCGTTGCGTAAAAAATATATTGCGCGATGCGGCGCACGAGGGGATCGGGACAATGAATCCAAAAAAACCAATCGTGCCGTCACGCGCGGAGATCCTTGCGAATCGCCACGCGCGGAGCGCGAAATTGCGCATATTCGAACGAGCCGCCACCGTGCGCGCAGATTTTGCCGATTCACCGGCACCACTACTTTCCTATGCGTAACAAGCGATTCAACTTTTCGTTTCCCCTCTTGCCGTTTTGTTCCGGCATTGTCGCAATTCTATTAGTCTCGTATATCGGCCTCATCGCCGTCGTGATGAGTTATGCGGCGCTAACGGTGGAGTTTTCGCAGTCAGTGAGAAATGATGAATCGAAAGTTGCTACACTCGAATCGGAGTATCTCGCCAGTGTGGCGCGCACAGCGAATACCAATTACGCCACGGCGGGCTACGCCAAACCGCTCACTAAGCTATTTGTGCGGGTGCAGAGCGCAACCGCACTACGCTGATAGGATATGCGCGCCCAGTTCCGCTCGCGCATTCGTCTCATCCTTTCACTTATCGTTTGCGCGGCATTTTTTATCCTTTTGCGGCTTTATTTCATCCAGGTTGTGCAGGGGCATGAGTATGTGCAAAAAGCTGATCGACAGTTCGCTTCCGGTGGAAATGGAGTATTCGATCGCGGTTCAATCTATGTAGTCCGTAAAGATGGCGCGCTCATTTCTGCGGCAGCGCTCTCGACCGGATTTCTTGTCGCTATAAACCCTCAAACACTTACCGATCCAGAGGCCGCGTATGCCGCGATAGCCGTCGTCGCCTCTTCAACGCTTCTTTCGCACGACGCATTCCTTGCCGTGACGACAAAGAAAAATCAGGTCTATATCGAAGTCGCCCATCGCCTCACGGACGAAGACGGGCGTGCGCTCGCCGCCCGCGCCATCTCCGGCGTACATGTGTTGCACGAGAACTGGCGTTATTACCCCGGAGGGTCGCTCGCCGCACAATCGATAGGTATCGTTTCTTACGGTTCGGGCGATGTGCTTGCCGGCCAGACCGGTCTTGAAGCGAAGTATGATGGGACGCTTTCGCGTTCAGGGGATTTACTCTACAAGAATTTTTTTGCAGAGCTCTTTTCTAATGTTGGGAATTTGCTCGTGAATGCAAAAGATGCGCGAGAAGGCAATATCGAAACGACAATCGAACCCGAAATTCAGACACGGCTTGAGAATGATCTCGCGAAAGTGAATGAACGCTACTCAAGTAAGGAGTCGGGAGGTATCATCATGGATCCTTCAACCGGAGCGATTGTCGCGTTAGCGTCGTATCCGTTCTACAACGAGAATGATTTGCAAAATGTCGATCCGACTTTGTTCGGGAATCCGCTCGTGGAACATGTGTATGAATTCGGTTCCATCATGAAGCCGATCACCATGACTTCAGCACTCGATGCGGGTGTCATTACGCCAGAGACGACATACACTGATACTGGCTGCATCACGGTAGACACAAAAAGTATCTGCAATTGGGACTCAAAAGCTCGTGGCGTCATACCTATGCAGCAAATCATTGTGCAATCACTCAATGTCGGGGCATCGTGGATTGCAACACGGCTCGGACAGGATACATTCCGCGAATATTTCACTAGACTTTTCGGACAAAAAACAGGCATCGATCTGCCGAACGAGGGTCACGCGCTTCTTGGCAATCTCTCGAAGCCCCAACAGGTTGGCTATGACACGGCGGCTTTCGGGCAGGGTATTGCCATCACTCCAATTCAGATGATCCGGGCTCTCGGGGCGATAGCAAACGGTGGTATGATGGTACAACCGCATCTCGTGAGTGCCGTGCGTCTTGATTCCGGCATTGTACGGAAACTCGATTGGAGCAAGAAAACGCCCGTTTTTTCGGCAACCGCCGCGCGCGAGACGACGCAGATGATGACAGCGCTAGTTGATCAAAAGCTCGAAGGCGGGAAAGCGATGATTCCTACTATGTCGGTCGCGGCGAAGACTGGCACGGCACAGCTTATCGATGGGCACGGCGGCTATTTTTCTGATCACTTTTTCCACTCGTTTGTCGGTTTCTTCCCATCCTACAATCCTCGCTTTATTATTCTGCTCTACACGAATGATCCGCAGCATGTCGAGTACGCATCGGAGACGCTCGATACGACCTTCCTCGGCCTCGTACATTTTCTCATCGACTATTACCAAATACCGCCCGATCGCGGATTTGCCACGACAACTCCCGCATGAAAAACTTCTTAAAATCATTTATCGTATTCTTGCTTGCGTTCCTCGCGCGGGTAGTCGTGCGCCGCTATCGACCGAGCATTGTGATGATAAGCGGATCAGTGGGGAAGACTTCGACGAAAGATGCTGTCGCCGCAGTGCTCTCCGCCCGTTTCCTTGTGCGTTCGAGTGATAAAAGCTTCAATAGTGAATTTGGCGTCCCATTCACGATTCTCAATGTGGAGAATCCATGGGGTAATCCGTATGCATGGTTCTTGGTTGTGAAGAATGCGCTCGCGCTTCTTCTGTTACCGAATCATTATCCGAATATGCTGGTGCTCGAAGTGGGGGCAGATCGGCCTGGCGACATTGCCAGGATACTGCGCATAGCGACGCCGGACGTCGTTGTTATAACGCGACTGCCGGAGATCCCGGTACATGTCGAGGCGTATACGTCGCCAGAAGCTGTTCATGAAGAAGAATTTTCACCTGCGTATGCGCTTAATGCTACCGCCCCGCTTATTATTCCAGATGATGATCCCTATGTGCTTATTTGTACAAAACGCACTCCCGCGCGCTGTATCTCCTATGGTATGACGGATGGTGCTTCAGTACGCATCACCGACGTTGATTTTTACGAGGTTGCAGGAAAGGTTGCGGGAATGCAAGCGAACGTGAGTATAAAAGGCGGACAGTGGAGTCTGGTGGTGAAAGGTTCGGTCGGGAAGACCCAGCTTCTCCCTTGCGCCGCTGCACTCGCAACTGCGCTTGCATTCGAGGTATCGCTTCCTGAAGCACTGAAAGCGCTTGAGAAATATAAGCCACCACCCGGCCGCGGGCAGCTCCTTTCAGGCAAGAACAATTCAATCATCATCGATGATTCATATAATGCCTCGCCTGCGGCGGTTGAAGAGGCGCTCGCAACTCTGAAGATATCCCCGCGTGCGAAACGACGCATCGCAGTTCTCGGCGATATGTTAGAGCTCGGGCGCTATTCAGTAATGGAACACAAACGTATTGGTGCGCTCGCTCGTGATTCGGCCGATCTCGTCGTCGCAGTCGGAATCCGCGCTCGTGCATTCGCTTCTGTATCTGGGAATGCTGAGGTTATGTTGTTTGATAATTCACAAGTCGCCGCAGAAGCGCTTTCAGATCTCGTACGCGCCGACGATGTCATTTTGGTAAAAGGCTCTCAATCAATCCGCACCGAGCGGATAGTTGAAGCGCTCCTCGCCGACCCGTCCGACACCTCGCGCCTTGTCCGCCAAGAGAAAGAATGGAAACGAAAGATGTGACTCTATACTACCAAGCTCGAACCTATTTCGCCCAACATTCCTAACTCTCTCGCCCGCCCTTCGTACAACCCTCGTTTTCACTTTTGCGTTTATTTTATCGCTTCCGCTTTTAGATTTCGTGCATTCGACTGGGGAGAAGTTCATCCAAGCGCATGGACGCTCCTAGCGGAAACAGCCCGAGGCTGAATGCAAATGCTTGCCACGAGTCGGTGTGATTACGCACCGACTTTTCCCTCCCGTGCGCGCATGACATCCTGCGGCGGCTCCCTAAAATTCAAATTTGGAAATGCCCATGGCCGCCCCAAAGGGACAACCACTACGAGTTACTTACGTTTCTCGCGTTCTGTAGTTTTACGATGAGCATCAGCATACTTTTCGGTACAATAACGCCCAGTATCACTACGACGATAGCTATAGGACATAATCCGATATAACTAAGCTAATAATGCCCCTGTCTTTACAGACAGGAAGTCCTTAGAACTGCCTATAAAATTGAGGCGACCGTGGGTGTTTCCAATGTTCGAAATGACTTTTTTATTATACTCTGTTTTACGACTAATCAAGTGTTTACTGTGGATAACTTTTCGGTTCATTTTCGGTATATTGGTATACTATGACTTAGTGATCACCAAACGCCAAAAGCAAGTACTGGACTTTGTTGCTAGTTACGAATCTCAAAAAGGATTTGCGCCTTCTCTTAAAGAAATGAAAAGGCATTTTAGATTATCGTCCGAATCTACTATCCATGAACATATTGAGGCATTAAAAGAAAAGGGTTATTTACAAAAACACAAAAACCAACCAAGAGGGATAGGTATTTTGCAGCTAGACGAATTGATAAGGATTCCGTTACTAGGCAGGATAGCAGCCGGATACCCCATAGAAACAATTGAGATACCGAATGAATATATAACATTGCCAAAACATGAAATTGCGAACAGTGGGAATCATTACGCCTTGAAAGTTTTTGGTGACAGCATGATTGATGAGGGTATTTATGATGGCGATACTGTCGTAATAAAAAGACAAGAATATGCAGACGACGGGCAAACGGTAGTTGCTATCATAGATAGTAATGAGGCAACATTAAAAAAACTTTACCGAGAAAAGGATCGAGTCAGGTTACAACCAGCAAATCCTAGTCTTTTCCCTATATACAGAGAAGAAGTGGAAATAAGAGGAGTGGTAGTAAAGATAATTAGAAATCTTGAAACAAACGAGGATGCAGGGCTGTCTTTAGAAGAAAACCCCAGAAGGACTTTCTTAAAAAGGAATCTCGACCTAAATAGAATATACAATGTTGATTGTCTGGAGTTTATGCGTGACATAAAAGACAATTCAATTGATTTAATATTCGCCGATCCTCCTTACAATCTAAGTAAGAGCAATTTCAAGATGAAATTTACAAAGTCTGGCGGCTCAGATTTAAACACAAACAAAGGATCTTGGGATAGTTTCTCAAAAGATGATTTTGAAGATTTTACAAAAAAATGGCTTACTGAAGCTTTCAGAATCTTAAAAGAAACTGGATCTTTTTGGGTCGCTGGAACTTATCACAACATATATCTCACAGGCTATCTGATGGAAAGAATTGGTTTCGAGATTTTAAATGAAGTTTTATGGCATAAAACGGATGCCACTCCTAATCTTTCTTGCACGAGATTCGTGGCTGATCATGAGAATTTCCTGTGGGCAAGAAAAAGTAAAAAGAATATATTCAATTATGAAGATATGAAAAAAATAAACGGGGGGAAACAGATGAGGTCAATATGGCCAAAAGGAAAGACTACAGGAGGAAAGAGATTTCATCCAACACAGAAACCAGAATGGCTATTAGAGAGAGTTATATTATCAACATCAAAAAAAGGCGGGATTGTTTTTGATCCATTTCTCGGGTCCGGAACAACGGCAGTTGTCGCCAAGAAATTAAAAAGAAATTATATAGGCACAGAATTAGATAAAAATTATTTCGAGTTGGCGCAGTCTAGAATTAAAAATACAGCGGTATGAAAACACATTTCATAATGTCAGGGAATGCTTTTCAAGTTCTTCCTAAAATAAAAAAGGAAATCGATGCGGTCATAGTTGATCCACCGTATAATACTGCGAACAAAAATACTAAGAAATTAAATGGCCGGAAAGATCGATCTTCTGATTTTGGCAAATGGGATTATTTTAAAGATGATGATTTTCTCGTATTTACAGAAAGATGGATTAAAGCAATTCATCCGTTATTAAAAGAAAGTGGGAATCTCGTTATTTTTTGCAAGTTGGAATATATAAGTGATATCAAAAGAATCTACGAGAAACTTGGTTTCAAACATCATGCGACCATAATATGGCACAAAACTAACCCCGCACCGCAGATTAGAAAGAATGGTTTCCTGTCGTCTTCAGAAGCCATATTATGGGCAACAAAAGGTTTCGATAATAAAAAGATCTCCTACACTTTCAATTTTCTAAGTCAAAAGGAGATGCATAATTTTATTGAAACCCCTATTTGCATGGGGAGAGAGCGTACCAAACATCCAACACAAAAACCAAAAAAAGTTATTTCTCACCTTATAAAAATATTTACAGAAGAAGGGGATTGGATATTGGACTGTTTTGCTGGAAGTGGAACAACTGCAGAAGCTGCAAATGAACTCGGAAGAAACACTATAAGTATAGAAAATGATTTATATTTTTACAAAATTCTATCAGATAGAATGATGAAATTAGAGAATGCAAAGATAATGAAAGTAAAGAACGGAGGAAATATCAGAATTTAAGTCCCACTTCCTCAAATCTGTTTTCCTCCCAAATCGCCCTATATGCTTTTCTTTCATCGTTATCTACACAGAGAAAAACATCGGGGATTCTGTTGCGATGTATCTCTCTTAGTTCCTTAAACAATTTTAGAATTATATTTTCATTCCATTTTTCTTCAGCAAATAACCAAACATCTGACCACGCGTTATCTAAGTAATGTTTGTGATCAAGGAAATTCTTCCAATTATGCTCTAATTCAATTTTTTGCGTTGTTCCACCTGAATACACTAGAGTGACATCTGGCCCTCCAGAACTGGATACATTCATATCGACGACATCTTTCCCGTCAATTTGGAACTTCTTTTGCCAGTTTAGAAATTTATTTAGGAAAACACTAAATTCATCTTCTTTTTTCTCTCCAAAATCAATTTCAATTATGGCATCTCTATTTTTTAGCTCCGACCATCTATAACTTAGACGGGCTGTGATGTTTTCGTCACCAGTTGAGAATTTCTCTATTGCATCCTGTAAAGAATGCAACTCGTAAACATTCCCCGATTTGTCGGTACATTCTTTGCTAGTCAGATTAATTTGTAGCAATAATGGCTTGTGGATGAATAAATCCTCATTTTTAATGGCATATATTTCACCCCACGGGTTATCTTTTGCTGGTATTACAATTAACAAATGAAGATTTTTCTTCTTCAATTTTTTACCCTCCCACAAATTTAAAATACTGTACTCCAAAACATCATCTTTTGCGAAGTTATTGACTATTGCCCGTATGAAGTATTGGTCTTTCGGAGTTTTCACAACAGAAACTTTTGCAAAATTATCAGAATCTCTCACTAAAGGCAGTTTTGGATTTCTTTCTAGCATTACCTTGATATGAGCTTGTCCCTCACGAACATTCAAAAGCCACGCTTCAGTTTCAAGTAAATTGGCGAGTCGATCGTTTCCAGTATTAGCGGTTAAATCCTTTGGATCTAGGATAATCTCACAATTGCAAATAGCATTCACCAATCTACCGTCTTTACCGACACTACAACGATTTACAATAGAAGTTCCTCTTCTTACGAATCCTTTCCAT
>Ga0100398_1000432_pt1 | contig 38464 bp, 36 predicted proteins | sample CryGeymeta201522_FD_81568 | JGI IMG/M metagenome (GOLD analysis project Ga0100398, IMG submission 81568) | Groundwater microbial communities from Crystal Geyser aquifers in Utah, USA - Crystal Geyser metaG 2015-22 | ecosystem: Environmental > Aquatic > Deep subsurface > Groundwater | place: USA...
AACACGGGTTGAAAGGGGAGAAAAGATGTCCTTTCTTGGCGCTCGGTAGTCAGTTGTGTGAGCTACCGGACGCTGAAGCGATCCGGCGTCTAATGTCGAAGAATTTACGAAAGGATGCACTACGAATTTCATCTCGTGCCTGCGCCCGGCGATGGCGAGCATGATGAACCTGTTCGATCATTGCGCCTCCTTCGTGCCGAATGCAGTAATCAGCTTGCGAGTTCCGCGCGGGAATGGCCCTGCGTCAGGCGCTGCTGCACGTGTTTTGCGGCTCGGATGAAGGCTTTAACCTTTGCCGCACCCTCATCAGTGCAACCAACGGCCTCGATGTTGTAGAACACACTCGCCGCTCCGTCGCGGGCCGCGTCCCGTACCCATGACTTAATCTGCGCCTCGTTAAGGTCGCGCAGTTGCATGGCGTTCAGACGCCAACTGAACGAGACGCTGCAATGATCACGGAACAGTGCGGGCGTCAGTCGAGGTGACACGGAGGGGTCAAAGGAAGTGAGTTCAAGTTCGTCCAAGAAAGGCAGGTGCTGCACCGTGAGATCTTCAATGTGAGCGGAACGTCTGCCGGAAGTGACGGCCCTGAAATATCGCTCGAGGTAAGGCATCACGAAATGCGGCCACAAGGTGGGAGAGATCATGGCGGCGACATCGTCGCAAACGCCGGCGCCGTCGGTTGAGAATCCGGGCTGCCCGTTCACAGACGCCATCCAGTTCTTGTACTCAACGACGCTGTCCGTGACCAGCCGCAGGAAACGCTGGGTCTGTTCTGGAGCATCATACAGGTCGGAGAAGAAGTCGTGCCCCCGCAGAATCCAGGCGGTGGTGATGGGGCCTTCTGCGGCCAGTCCACCGAAAGGGATGCGCCTGTCCGGGAACGCTTGCTTCAGTTCCTCCCACAGATTGAGGTAGAAAGGTATCATGCCGCGCTGAGCGAAATCGACTTTCTCCTGCAACGCCTCGATCCCCTCATCAAGGGTTCCGTACAGAGGTCGGACTCCCACCTCACTGTCTTCGGGGAAGCGCAATTCGCACCCTAAAGCATTCGTGTGTCCATAGCTGATCCCTGCCCACATTGGGCCACCAACGCCAACCTCTGGACCAAACAGATCACGCGCTCGCGGCGCTCCCACGCTGTAGGCTTCGATGATTGCCTCCGCCTCCTGGAAGAGCCGGTGCAACGGCACCCCTGCCAGCTTCCCAAACGCCAACATCCCGCAACTGACCGACCATCTGAAAGAATCAGTTTCCTGTTCCTGCATGATGACCCTCCGGCACTCGTTTCCGGTAAGATTACATCACACCCAGCGAAATAGGAAGCGCGTGTAGAAGAAACACCAATGGCACGGGGAGCCTGGAGCCTCCCTGGCGGCTTAGAAGACGCGCCTCGTGGTCTTCCCTGACTGCGTTACTTCATACCCGTTGGTCGCGATGCTGGCCATGAGGTCAACGCTCTTGATCAGGATCGTGTCGCCCTTGCTCGCCACACTCAAACCATCCGGCTTCTTGCCCTTTCGCCACGGCAGGATAACTGTGGTGAAGCTGCCAGCCCCGCGGACACGCAGAAGGTGTTGGCGCTCTTCCGTGTGCGTCACATGCCCGCCCCACGCAGTCTCGCCCCAGTTGCCGATCAGAGCCTGCTGGGTCTCGTGGCTGAGGATGTAGACATCGATGTCAACTCCCCTCCGTCCGGTGAAGCCGAGTCGGCTGAGACCTGGTTTCAGACTGAGCGGCGAAGTCACTGAAGGCAGCTCGTGCTTCGCATTCCGAGGGTGAGTGCATCCCGGAATTACGGAGATTGCCGTAGGATAAAGCTCCAGCTTTGTCAGTGGCAGACCTCTTTCCCGCAATTCCAATGTGCATCTGACAAAGCTGGAGCTTTATCCTACGGGTACGGATAATGGTGTACAAATCAGATCCCTCCGCAATCACGGGACGCGCCCGTAAGCAGGTTCAGGTAGAACTCGGCAAACTTCGTCCGCTTCGGCCGCTCCTTGAAGGAATCCGCCTTGCCGAGTTGCTTGAGTTGCTGGAGCGTGTTGAGTGTAGGTGAGAAAGACGCGCCGATGTAATGCGCGCAGCCGATTTCAGCTCCGCTGTCGTTGATGACTTGATCCACAGTCCCGTGGAGTTGGTCTTCCACCAGCTTCGCCCGATCCACCATGGTCGGGTGACGCGCCATGGAAAGCTCGTAGAAGCGAGCCATTACCTTGAGCGGGCCTTGTTCCACGAACTTGACTTTCATTTCTGTCAGCTTGTTCGCCAGAATAGCGACCGTGCCCTCCCGAATCGTATAGCTTCAGCTCAGCCGAAATTGGCAGGCGCGGACGTGGATGATGCCATCGATGGTTGCGTAGTAGGTGAGCAGCACCGCTCCGTCATCCAGCAACAACATTCCGGGGGAGCCGAAAGAGAAGCTTGGTAGACTGTCCCACACTGCCGAGATGGAGACCGCGGAGCGTCGGGCGGAAGGAGTTCCAAGCATTCTGCCTTCAGTAACATCCCACATCTGGATGGGTTGATCGTTCCACGTTTCTCCCCCGTCCCCCGACCACCAGAGTTGATTGCCTTCCGGCGGCTCGCGATGATTGCAGACGGCTATGATGAACCCGGGGGAGACCTCCAGAGGAGCGGAAATCTGACCGTGGATACCGGTGGGAAGGGCAGGCGTCCAGTGAAGGCCATCGGTCGATCGGGACTGATGGACTTCCATCGTCTGTTCGCCGTCACACGTAAAAGTCCAAAGGTGCATCAGAAACGACTGGTCGTGGAGTTGTGTCACGCGCGCATCGCAGAGACAGAGCTGTCCTGTCTCGTCTCCAACAAGCAGGTGAGGATGGGAGAATGTGTTCCCGAGGTCGGGCGTAACCACGGCTGCCGTTGCCTGAGGACCGCAATCGAGCTGTACTTCCAGCGGCAAACACAGGCTGCCGTTGGGGAGGACGAACGGATTCGTCGCCACACCGGTGCGCGCCCCGCCAAAAGGAGATATGTCGATGCGTCTCGGTTCCGTCCAAGTCTCTCCGCTATCTCCGCTGAGGAGCAAACTCACGTAATGCGGGAAGCTCTCTGCTTCCTCGCCAAAGACGTACACGTCCAGACTCAGCATCTCCAGCGACTTGACGGCGGCGACCAGCGTTTCATCCACGACCGCGATGCCGCCGCAGACCACGCTCTCCGGAGGAGCGAGGTGAGTGCGGTCAAAGATCGTCAACGGATCCGACCAGGTTCGGACTCCGTCCGAGGTCCGCTGCATCACAAAGGCGCCATCCGGTCCGTGTTTGGCGGATCCTCGACGATAGGCGAGGTATGGCTCACCGCCGGCGCGCTTGGCGAGCTGGACAAACGCGCACGTGTCCTTACCATCAGAGAGGTTGGGGGAGACGGGTACGTCAGACAGAATGGTGATTTTCAAATCCAACCTCTTTCATTCCATCGGGCCCACTATAACTCGAAACGTGAACCCGTTGACAACAGGCTCCGCCGTTAAACCGGCAGCAGTCAATCGTGTTTCGAGTAAGTGAGAACCGGGCTTCAGATTGGCGATGGGGATGGACGCGGAGAAAGCTCCTGAATCCTTAACAACTGGGATCGAGAGCTCCCTTCCCCGTTTTCCACCGGAAATCACGGCTCCCCTCAGCTTCACTTTCGGGAGAAGGGCGGCGGAAATCGCGACGCGTCCCGATAGACGAACGCATCCATCTGAAACATACAGCAGCGGCAGATTAAGAGCAGCCTCCACCGCCGAGGGCACACGGAAGACGTCGCAAAGACTTGCCCGCGTGCGTTGTTGGTTATCCAGCGCCTCGACGACCACCTCCACCCAACCGCCGGTGAGCGTGATGGAGTAGTCGAGCGCCAGTTCACCGCCAAGCGACGAACTGTATCGGCCGCCGTGAACTTGAGCAACGCCGTGAGGCAGTCGTCTCACGCGTACGCGGATATCTGCCGTAGCATTGGCCACAGGTTCCTCCGCCACACGGGCGGCAAAGCGGTTGGGACCAGGCACTCCCTCGCCCATCACGATGTCTCCGAGCGACAAACCATATCGCTCCGAATCGAGGCGCAGGTCCTTCAGAACAGCGAACTCATCAAACTTATGGAAACCGGCCGCGGGCCAGCACGAGAACTCCGTTAGCCGCCGTTGCTCGCGTCCGATGTTGAAGCGGAATGGCTCTGCCAATCGACGCGTCCCCAACTCCAGACAGGCAAACGGGATGGCAATCTCCATGTTCCAGTAGCCTTTTCCCCGGTGGGACGCGACGGCCCAATCGCCATCCCATTGGCCCGGTTCTTGCGACTGTGGCGGCGCTTGTGTGTCGTGTCGCGCGTCATACCGAGTGCCCAGCAGGTTGGCGGCGAGATGGTAGTAGAAAGGCTGCCCGGGCATGAGGAAGACCTCGAGACAATCGTCCTTCCAGACGCTCCCATCGACCCCCGTCTCGACCGACTGGACTTGCTCCATGCGGTCCTCGTAACACTTTGCGGCGATGTACAGAGCGTCTTCGTCGCAGGTGATCCATGCCTCGGTTCGCTGCGTTGGCAGGCGGCGCGCCACGTCCACGCGTCGGAACTCGGTGATAGGTGGGGGGATCTGCCAGCAGGCATCATCCGATCGTCCGTCGAGTTTCGGAGGTTGCGCGGCGTGGGGCACCATCAGCTCAGGATGCTCAATGGCGGCATAGGAAACTGCGGCATGCAGAATAACCCAGGTGAGCAAGGCAACAGTCTGTTTCACGCGGCGTTCACCTCCCCATCGCTTTCTGAATTGCGAGGATATGGCTGACAATGAGCCAGCGATACCGATCCAGATACCGGCAACTGGCGAAGTCCCCCACGGCGGGTCTCCCGGCTTCCTTGGGGTCGATCTCGCCGATGAGCAGTTTCACATTGTCAGGCTGGAGGGAACGCAGCTCGTCAAGGTCTTTCTGCGCAGCGGCTACTGCCTTCAGCGCGTCCGGCTTCGCGGATTCCCGCGCTTCGGACACGACCTTCTCCAGCGCCTTCAGATACCGAAGGTCGTCGATGCCCTCGCGAATCTGGATCAGCTCGAGCGTGGGCAGCGGCTTACCGGGAGTAACCCAAGTCACATTGTAGGCGCTGTCGCCGTCGAAGGTGTTCCACGGGTTGGTGATAGCGTACCGGTGGAACCACTGGAACCGTCCCGTTGAGCCCATCTTCCAGAGATAGTAACCCCACGTGACGCGGCTGTTGCTGATGTTATACATCCACAGATCGCAGCCGGCCTTGCGTATTTCCCTTACCGACTCGTCGGTAATCGGGAAGGCGTGATTTGGCATGGCAATCTTCAGCCCGGGTAGCATCACCCGCTCCCACGGACCGTTCATGGAGGAGACTGTTCGGATACCGGGTATGTCCTTCGTCAGTTGTACCAGCTTCCGCCCCGTCTCGGCGCCAGTGGCACCCTCGTTCGACAGTTCATCGGAGAGGTAAAAGAGCACTTCCGGCCATCCCCGTTCCGCGTTGTGTTTCTTCGTCCATTCAATCAGGCTCCGGTAAGCCTTTTCCCATTCCGGTGAGAACTGCTCCACCTTCTTCCCGTATAGCCCGTTGGACAGGTAGCGAGTGCCGATGGCGGAGAATCCGTACCATGGCATCGGCCCCATCCCGGCTTTCGCGTAGATATCCATCCACTGAAGGAAGCGATGGTCGGGTGCAATGCTCAACTCACCGCCCTCGGTCAGGGCTGCCTGCGTGCGCAGGTCGTCGCAGAAGGCGAGAGAATTCAGTCCATACTCTTGCAGCAACTTGAAGTCGTCCCACTCATGCCGGAAGGTCTGGTCGCGCAACCAACCATCCGTATCAGTAAAGCACCGCCGCCACCAGTGGATGTACCAGTAGGTCTTGTCGAAGTGGTAAAGCCCGGCGGTGATGGGAGTCGCCTCCAGCTTGACGGGGACAACGCGAACCGACAACTCCAGATCGAGTGGCGCGGCTTTCGTGGAGGCAATATGGATGCGGCCCCGGTAGATGCCGGGCTGCGCTACTTCGGGGACGTGCACCTTGATGGACCACGTGGTCGTCACCCCTTGCGGGACGGGCACAAGATCTCGCGGCTGGATGGGGCCTGGCTTGAGAGTGTAACGGTACTCCTTCTCGCTCAGGCTCGATTCGACGTAGCGGACGACGCCCACCTCGAGGTCCGTTCCCATGGCTAGTTTGGTTCCCCCAGTCCCTACGAGGTCTGACAGCGAAACTCTTACGCCCCCGAGGTTCTTCAGCGGGTAGATGCTGAATGTGAAGCTCTCGCACTGCCCCGGTGCGGCGAACCCGGTCAGTTTCGAGACTGACTCCCCTTCCTGGGGCGCGCTCCCGGGCAGGACCGTCTTTCCCGGGTCGCGGCAGAACGCGACGTACCCGCGTTTGTTGTCAGCATTACTCAACCCCTTGGGTGTCTCGCTGGGGGGCGCTTCGAATTTCATCGGCACGCTTCGCTTGCGGTCAGCGCGCAAACGATCCATCTCGGTCTCCATGTCTGCGCGTAGACTGGCGGGAAAAACCATCATGGCGCACAGGGGAACCTTCGACATCTCAAACCGAACCTGTCCTTTCTGAACCACGAATGAAACGATCTTCTCACTGAAACAGGGCGCTACGAACCGATCATACACATCCACCTCCGGAGTCCACCATTCGTTGAGGTGACGGAACACAACCTGTTCATACCAGTCCTTCGCCTCCGGTTGGTAACTCAGCGCCTCCTTCCCTGCAATGTTGATGGACCAGTTCACATGGGTGGGGATGATGACGTCGCCAAGTCCACTGTCTCCAATCAGGAACCAGGCGGCGTAGTCTCCATCCGGCAGGTCGACCGCGAGGCGGCTGAGTCCGTTGGAGATCACATGATCCCGCGCCAGGTCATCCGGCAGAGACCGAAGAATGGCATCCACCCGAGTCGTGCCAACCCAACCGCGCCCAGTGTCTTTCGTATAGGCAGTTTCCGGAGTGACTCCCAGGAAACCGGTCCATACGGCCGAGAGATCCTTCCCAAAATCCAGACGCAGCACACGAGGATCGTTAACGCGCAGAGCCACTCGTTTGCCGCCATCCGCCGACTGAGCGGTGTCCAGTTGCGCTTGTTGCACTGGCACGATTGAGAAATCATCGAGATACAGGGATCCCGTGGGAGAGTAGAAGCTGATCGTCAACATGGCGAAACGAGCTTCAGGTGGCGCTTGCAGGGCGGTTGCCATCTCGGTCCAGTCGGCGTCGCGCCGCACGGAGCTGCCACAGCCGTCATGCCGGATGTACGACTGATCCGCCCGGTACCAGTAGACTTGAGCCGCGCTGACGAGGCTGTAGGTGCCGGGCGCGGTTCCCTGTGCACGCAAATGGTAGCCGAAAGTGTAACTGCGCCCGGGGTCCACCACCACGCCGGGAATGCCCGGCGTGCGGATGCTGTTCTGCCACTTGCCGGACTTCGGATCCTGCGCGGGGAGCAGACGCACACACGCGGCGCCACGGCGGGCGAGCTTCGCATCGGTCACGCTTTCGGCTTCACCGGCGTACACCCAAAGGGCTGGCTTGTTCTTCGCCGCGTCTACTTGCTCCAAGTTACCATTGGGGATGAGATTCCCCATGTCCACCGCGTCGGAACGCACCGGTTCCCATTTCTGCCCGGATTTCGGAGCGAAGTAAACGCGGAACTCCGTCGCGCCATCCGCTTTCGACACACCCGGAGCACTCCAGCGCACGACACCTCGGTCGGGGTGTTCGGGGAGTGGCGCATACTTTGTGGGGCACAATTCACCGGATCCGTTTGTCACGCGAACGGACGTGGGATCGAGCGAAGACTCTGCCCCCAGCTTCCCAAGCAGTGAACCGAAATCGGCGAATACCTCCGGCGTCCACGGCAGCGGTTGAGCGGACACAGACACGACGCCAAAGTACGGCGGAAGATCAGCAGCAGCGGACAGGTCGGTCTGCGTCCGGCTGAGCAGAACCAGTGTGAGTAACAAGGCGAGGGAGTACACCCGATCCATCAGTCAACACCTCCGGGCGCGGTAATTCCGCACGCGTATTTTAGAGATATCGACCGGCAACGTCAAGTCTCGAGCTTGTCGACGCGGACTCTGCGAGTCCGATAAATGGCGCACGAGATTTCAAGTACAGGAGAGTGATGCGCGTTCTCCGGAGAAGATACGGCAGCGTTGAGATGCAAACGGAACCGCTCTGTCGCGCTATGGGCGGGTGGGGAGCGGGTTCTCCGCGATTTGGTAGTCCGCCACCGGTTTCCCACCGATGAGGTGCTCCTGGATGATTCTCTCAAGCACTTCGGAGGTACAACTCCGGTACCACGTTCCTTCCGGGTAGACAACGGCGATGGGACCGCCGACGCAGACGCGAAGGCACTCGCACTTCGTGCGGTACACCCCGCCGCTGGTCTGCGCGAGGTTCAGTTCTACCAAGCGCCTCTTCAGATACGTCCATGACGCCTCGCCTTGATCCGCCGTGCAGCAATCGGAGCCGGCACAAAGCAGAATATGCCGCTTATAATGCCCAATCTTTAGCGCGTCCACTGCCCAGTGAATGGATCCAGCCTGCTCGATGTCCTCGTTGGACAGGATCGGGTCTGTTGCTTTCTGTTCCGCCAATGAAATGCCTCCTCAATGATCCAGCGTCGATCGCACTCAGGTTGACTGGCTGCTGAGAAGAGGTTGGCTGCTGAGGGGCGGTACGTCAAGGTTGATCGCATCGAACTCACAGAGTTCGCAGAGACGCACGCGTCTACAGTAGAATCCTTCGGTCATGGAATTTCAGCGCAAGCGCTGGAAGAGGGTGACTGTCGTTTGGCAAATTTGCGGTTCTGGTGGGTAGGAGGCGTCTTCAATCTCTCGAAGTCCCAAATTTGCCAAACTACAGGAGGGTGAGAAGGAGAAGCGCATTGAACTCTACCCCGGGCCGGGGAACCGGTCATCCCTATCCGCGCTCCCCAATTGAAGTACTGGGTCCGGAGCTTGGCTGTCGGCGCGGCGACTTCGGTGAACCGGAAAGTGGCGCGGCAGGAAACATCGTTGGGCGCGCCGTGGTGGTGGAAGCAGACGGCAAACCATTCGCCGGTGATGTAGCGGATCAACCTTGAGGGAGAAAAAATCTCCATCGCGCCCATGTCGACGGCGCAGTTGAGGACGTACACATAACGGCCGTCGGTGGTGATGCGACCCAGACTGCCGCCGATGGAGGTTTCCCGGTTCAGTGGACCGCCCGTATTGAACGACCAATCGCTCAACCAGATCATCTTCCCCGGTGGCACCCGGTAGACGGGGAACACGTCCCCTTTCCGTTCCACCGATGGGCCGACGATGACCGAAAAACTGATCTCCCTCTCGACGGTGTCCTCATCGACCTCACACGCGTAGGTGGTGAAGCTGCGAATTGAGCGGTAGTTGAAAAACAAGCCTTCATTTAGCAATGGTGTTCTCCTTCTCCGTAAACATTTCCTTCCGCCGGATCATGACTGACCGAACAGGCTTCTTGCGGAATTTGGTGCTTCCTTCTGAGTCCGGGCTGCGCGAATATCTCTACTCGTTACGCGTTGACTTCGCCTTCAACGACCTGAGTGTCTTCGCTTCCTCCGATGCCTTGTAATACGCGTCGAGCGGGTAGCAGCCGGAGATTAACCCTCTTCTTGGACCGGTGGTGCAATCGGAGAAGGTGCGACAGATTCTCTTCCGGTCGAACGCGTTCCCTCTCAGAATGTCTGCCGGCAAATCATGGTAGCTAAGCACCATGCGACCGACCCCCACAAAGTCGACATGCCCTTCCCTCACAATGTGCTGGGCGACGTGCGGCAGGTACTCCTGCAGATAGGTGTATCCCGTTCCGACGAGGATCATATTGGGGAATCGCTCCTTCAGTCTGCGGGTCACGGCGATCTGCCGCGCCACTCCGACGAGGGGATCCTCGGGAGGCTGGTAACCGTCGGATGGCGGGAACAGCGCGGGTCGCTGGATGTGGGGGTTGTAATATGGACTGCCGCAAGACACATTGACCAACCGAATACCCATGTCGTTCAGGCACTGCAATAGCATAAACGTCTCCGTCAAGTCGTACTCAACCGGATTGTCAGGGCTCACGCCAAACGCATAGTGGTACGGCAGACAGGTTGAGAAGTCCTCCGGGACACCGATTCCTGGAGCGTTCTCTACAGACGATTCAGGATCTGGGCGAAATGGCACGACATCGAAGGCGCTGATGCGAACCCCGAGTGCCAATGACGGGACCGCGGCGCGAATGCCTTCCACGGTTTCCCGCAGGAACCGCGTTCTGTTCTCAAAGGAGCCGCCATAAGGACCTTCGCGGGTGAAGGCGCTGAGGAACTCGTGTCCCAGGTAGCCGTGGCAATGTTTGAGGTCGACAAACTGAAACCCCACATCCGCGGCGAGTTCCGCGGCCGCAACATAATCATCGATGATTGACCGAATCTCGCCATCGGTCAGCACCGTCCAATCACTGGGCAGACCGAACTTGCGGTCCAGGATGGGATGGTGGTAGAGAATTCGCGGCTCAAGCTTGGCACGGTCATTGGGACGGCAGAAGCGCCCGGAGTGAGTAAGCTGCAGACCAACCAGCAGGTCGTCAGTGGAACCATAACAATCTCGGTGTGCGGTGAGTAGCTTCTCCCGCAGGCGCGCGAGCCCGGACTTCGTGTGCGACGCGGCGAGAAGTTGGTTCGGGTTGGCACGTCCCTCATGTCGAACGGCGACTGCTTCACCTCCCCAGATGAGCTTGGCGCGGCTCTCGCCAAACCGTTGCCACCTCCGGCAGGTGTGTTCCGATGGGTTGCCATCGGGCGTGGCATCCCATCCCTCCATCGGATGGATGCAGAACCGATTGCCCACCCGGAAGCCGTCGAATTGGACGGGCCGTGAGAGCGGAGACTGCGGAGCGGGGAGCGCTTCATCATCACAGAGCAGTGGAGACGGGTGATTTGCCCCCGCAAGGCCAAGCTCCCGCAGACGCTTTCTAAATGCATCAACGCTCTTCATCTGCGCAATGCGCGGATAGCGGATTCGTCCCTGTCGCTCGCCCGATGGCAAACTCTGTCACCCCGTCTGTCTGGATGTGTAGCATGCACCATTCTACACGAACTGCTTCTGAAGGTGAAGCATTTTCTTGACGCGCACGCTCCTGTCGATAGCGTCATCACGATTGAGCGTTGACATTGCCCATTGCACTCGTTACAATTAGTCGTCAAACAGCCACTGAACTTAGCAGGCAGAAACGCGACCGCGCCTCAATGGTCCGAAACCGCATTGGTTGGCTTCGGGGAAGGGGTGATTGCGCGGCGCAGTAGCGTTCTGCGCATTAACGCGCGGCTGGATTACTCAAGAGACTCGCCATGGCTAAAGGAAGCGTCGTTGGTCTGAATATCGGCTCCAGCACCATCAAGGTGGCGGAGTTGCAGAAAGGCCGCGGGGGAATTGAGGTCACAGCGATCGGCATCACCCCGACACCCGAGGATACGGTATCCAATGGTGTGATCATCGCCCCCGACGTTCTTGGTGAAACCATCAAGGACTTGCTCGCTTCCAGCGGCATTCGCTCCAAGTCCACCGTCAGTTCCGTCGCGGGACAAAGCTCTCTCGTCGTCCAGATTATCGAAGTGCCGAAGATGTCGGATGCGGAGCTCAAAGAGACCATGAGTTACGAGGTAGAGCGCCACATACCGTTCGCCGCCACTGAAGTCATCATGGACTTCAAACCATTGCACCCCGCGGACGAAGACCCGGACGCTCAAAACATGGAAGTCCTGCTGTGCGTCGCACAGGAAGACATGATTAACGCGCACGTTGAGACCTTGGAGGCCGCAGGGCTCCGTCCTGAGGCGATTGACATCGAAGCGCTTTCCGCCGCCAGGGTAAGCATCGACCTGGTGGGAGAGGCCACTCCCGGAGAGACGGTGGGTATCCTCAATATCGGCGCCAGTGTCACCGACATCACCGTGGTCCGGGACGGTTTGCTCAACTTTACACGAGCAGTTCCTGTTGCCGGGGACACGCTGACGCAAGCCATCGTCGACTCGTTTGGCATCGAGAAGTTCGAGGCCGAACGCATCAAGAAAGAGCTTGGAGCAGCTATCCTGGAAGGGCAGCAGCCCGCGGAGGACGTCGACTTCAGCGGAGGCGCGACCGGCGCTGAAGTAGCAGACCTGGATGGATTCACAGAGCCAGACTTCGATTTCGGCGCAGTGCCCGCGAGCGGAGATGAATCGGAAACTGCCCCTGTGTCCGACTCTGACACTCTCTTGGGTGGGAATACGGATACGTTTGGGGAGACGGCCGCCGATAATGAATCCGCGACCTCCCCGCAACCGGAGGTCAACCCTTTCGATCTCTCTCTGGACGATGTGCCCTCAGCGCCGGCCGTTCCCGACAACCCGTTTGACTTGTCTCTGGACGATGCCAGTCGATCCGTTTCTGCGCCATCGCCTGCCTCTGATCCACCGGCAAATCCTTTCGACCTGTCACTCGACGCTGATTCACCAGTTCAAGAACCGGCGGGGAATCTGTCATTGGCTTTCTCCGAGACGGAAACTGTTCTGGAAGAGGATGTAGCCACCCCGCCCCCCGGCGCCTTCGATCTGGGCGGAGGCGACACAGCCCGAGCGAATGCCGACGAGCCTCTGTTTGACTTTGGGAGTACTGGTGAGAGCCCTGCGGAAGCTGGCGCAGTGTCTTCGACGGCGTCTCCTGGAATGAATCCCTTCCTCCATGGCGGTGGCGTTAACGGAGCAGAGACTGCCACTGGCGACGTCACGACCGAATTTGGCTCTCCCGGTGTGAACCCGTTTCTGGACGAAGGGACCGGAGACGACAACATGTTTGGGGGAGAGAACCTGTTTGCCGACGCAATGACCACCTCCATCGCCCCCCAGGAGGAAATTACACCCGGTGCTGTGTATCGGGTCCTCTCGCCGGTACTGGAGGAGCTTGTCACTGAAACCCGTCGGTCTCTCGAGTACTACACAAGTCGGTATCCCGATGCCGTCATTGGCCGGTTGGTGATCATGGGTGGTACGGCGAGGCTCAAACATCTGGATAAATTTCTGTCCAACGAGCTGGGAATTCGCGTGGTCACTGCGAATCCATTCGAGCATCTAACACTTAACAGCAAGGACACGCCGCCGGAGTATGCCGAGGAACTTGCGCCCTCGTTGGCGGTCAGCATCGGCTTGGCTCTGCGGGACATGGTGTAGGGACGCAAGCCTGACAACGGTAAAGAAGATTATGCTCAAAATCGATCTGCTACCATCTTACGTCAGGGAGAAACAGAAGGTTCGCAAAGCCTTGATGGCCATGGCGGTGTTACTTGCTGTCGAAGTATTGGGGATTGGCGGGTTCTACGCCAAGCGCTCCAAAGACCTCGACGCCATCAACAAGCAGATTAAGGACATCACCCCTAACTTTGAGAAAGCCAACGAATTTGAGGAGAAGACGAACACCGAAAAGGGGAAACTACCCCCAATCGCTTCGCTGGTGAGCAAGTATAAGACCTGCCTCGACACGCAGGATAAGTCCGTTGACGTATATGCGAAGATTGCCGAGTATACCTCCGCGAAGGCAAAGCTCAACGGTGTTCAACTCGACAATTCCACGGCTACGGTCAGCGGCACCATCACGGGGCTTGATTCCCTGGGACAGTTCCTGCTGAATTTCATGCGCTGTCCCGCGTTCACCTCGGTGCAGTTCCAGGCAGACTTGCAGCCCTTCTCATTCGGAGGTGGCGGTGGCGGAGGGCAGCCAGGGGGGGCACCCACGGGTGCTCCTCCCGGAACAACGCCGGGACCGGCCCCCGGTGCCGGTCCCAATAGCGGCGCTTCACCGCAAGGAGCGCAGGTTGCTGCCTCAGCCGGTGGTATCACCTTGCCCACGCGTGAAGTGAGCTTTACGCTCACCTGCACCCTCGCCAAACCTCTTCCAAGCCCGGGGGCCGGCGCGGCCGGCGCGGCGCCTGGGATGGAAGGCATGCCACCCGGAGGAGCAGCGCCGCCCGAAGGAGCAGCCCCTGCACCTCCCCCAGGCGGTGGTGGAGGTAAGGCCGGCGTGGGCGGATCGCCCGGCTGGAAGGGACTCAGAACTCGCAGGGCAGGGGAGTCCTCGGTGTCATGAAGAACCTCAAAAGGCTGCACGTGTTCATCATCGGTGTCGTGATCATTGCGGCCATCGCTGCGGCCTCCATTTTTCTGTTGTTCAAGCCCAAGTCGGAAGAGATCGCGAAGCAACAGAAGGAGTACGACGAAAAGAAGGGGGTTGCTGACAAACTCGACCAGAGGATGGAAGCCTACGAACAAGCACGGCAGGATGTCCTGACTGCGAAAGTTGATCTGGCGAACTACTCGAAACGGTTTCGCAAGATCCACTTTGAGAGAGCCGGCGGCGACTGGGACGCCCTCTTCGATCTCTGGCATGAGTACCGCGACCAGATGGGGCCCGTGATTATCAAGTTTATGGAGTCAACGGGGTGTCGCCTGACTTCGGGAGTTTCAATGCCCGCGCCACCCCTCGCACCCATTGCCTGCCCCACCAACGGCTTTCTCCAAGTACCTGAAACGGGGAGCATGGATGTCAGCGTTCAGGGAGATCTGAAGCAGATTTTTTCCCTTCTGAAGAAGTTGCCGAACTTTGAGTACCTGAACGAGATCGGGCCGGTATCTATTTCAGGCACGAGTCCGTTGCTGACTGCCAGTTTCCCGATCACTTTTTATTTTGTTGTCGACGCACCCGAGAGCATACAACTCGGTGCAGGTGGCGGCGGCGATGCTGCAGCGGCTGGGGGCGCCCCCGGAGAGGCACCAGCGGCCGCAGGGGCACCGCCAGCAGGAGGAATGCCACCGGGAGGACCCGCGGCCCCGCCTCCGTGAGGATCGCTACTTTAGAGGAATTGTCAATTCGGTTGTGTTTTGCCAGGTTTCACGGTACAATAACAGTGAAACATTCTCCCGGACCGGAGCGTCAAACAAATCGTGATGGAGGTGAGAGCCTTTGAGCGAAGGTGATAAGAAAAAACTGATGGTGCTGGGCGGCCTGTTAGGAGTCTTTCTTATCATCTCCTTCTTCACGATGGTCCTCCCGAACATGGGGAAGAAAAAAGGAGGGGACGAGCCTGCAGACGTGTCAGCAGAAGGCACTGCTCCCGGCGCGCCTCCTGGTGGTCCGGCCGATGCCGCGCCGGGTGCGCCTGCAGGAGGCACCCCCGTAGCTCCACCTGCAGGAGGTCCTCCCGGCGGTCCCGCCGGCGCCCCCCCCGGCGCGCCGGCACCCGGAGGTGACGCCATGGCGGCCGCACCCGGTGGAGAGGGAGCGCCTGCCGCGGCTGCGATGGCAGGCGGCCCGTCGCTGCTTCCGTGGCGACCGGATCCTTTTGCGCCGCATGAAGTGAAAGTCACAGCATCGAGGGTGTCGGCGAGAAAGAGAGCCGCGGAGTATTGCTTTGAGCACCTCGCCCAGATTCCCCCTGTGCGCATCATGGAAACCAGTCCAGAACGACGCAGTCAGCCACAAGCTCCGTCGGGGACCAAGAGAACGGCCCCGGAAAAGCCAGGCGCGCGATTGTCCGGCGTTCTCATGAACGAAGCGGTATACGCGATTCTGGAGAAGCAGGTTGGCGAGGAAGTTTCCGCTACAGGCAGGAAGGGATACGTTGTGAAACCGGGCGACGTGATTGATGACATGCACATCGTGAAAATTGGTGTTGCGCGAGACGGCAAACAGTGGGTTCCCACGATGGAAGTCAGAGAGCCAAACGGCGAACGAAGGCAGATACAGATGAAGGAAGCGCCCAAACAGCAAACGACGGCGGAAGGCGGCGCGCCCGGTATGATGCCAGGCAGATGACTCTAAGGATCGAGAAAGCTTTCGGAGGTGAATGCCATGCCCTGCAATTGGATTTGGGGAATACGCAGACGACAGTCTGTCGGAACTTGGACGGCTGTGCTTCTGGCTTCGCTGCTTATCTGTGCGGCTGGTTTTGCTCAAACGGCGGAAACGAAGGTCGCTCTCAAACTGCAGGATGCGCACCTCCGGGATGCTGTGGAGATGGTCTTCAAGTTAAAGGGACAGCAGTTTGGCTACGATCTGAGTGAGGTCGAGAAAGCCATCAAGGAAAGCACGATGTCGACCGATACGACAGGGGGCGCGCCGGGAATGATGCCCGAAGCCGGCGTCCCCATGATGGCGGCTCCCGTCGCGGCCCCTATGCCCGGCGGCGTGGGCCCGACAGGCAACAGTACACAGGCGCCTCCCGATCACCTTGTGAACGAAATCATCACCATCGATGTCCCGCCTCCGGGGATCGAGTGGGAGAAGATCGTCTTCATGATCGCTAAAGAGGCGAACTTGAAAGAGCCGCGACGGGAGGGGAAGGTGTATAAGTTCTTCCCGAAGCCGCCTCCCCCGCCGCCTGTTTCGACGGGCGCGGACGGAGGCATGATGCCCGGGATGCCGGGCGCACTAGGAATGATCGCACCGGGGCAGGCTCCATCGCCGCCGGGGGCGAAGCCACCAACCGGGAGACCAAGGAAAAAGCGATAGCAACGAGAACTTCATCGCTAAGGAGACCGCAATGAAAACGCAATTTTGCTCAAGGTTCAGTGGCGCCGCTCTGGCCGCATTCGCCATGGCGATGGCGGCCGGGTTGGCACTTCCCTCGTCGCAAGCGCGCGGCGCGGAGAAGGTGGAGCTCAACATTCAGGGCGAGAATTTCCGGGAGATTATACCGACTTTGTTCGCCTCCCAGGGCAAGAAATTTGAGATGAATATTCCGCCAACGGTGTCGCTGAACCCGATCACCATCAAGCTGCCCGCCACCGACTGGGAGGTTGCTCTGAAGTTCCTGGCTGAGGCGGCAAATGTTAAATACCGTCAGGTAGGTGACGTTGCTGTTTTTGAGCCAAGAGAGCAAGCCGTCGGGCTCCCTGCTGCGCCGGCAACCGCGGCGCCCACAACGAATACGCGTCGCTCAGGGCTGTCGAAGGCTCCCACTGTGATAGCACAGTTGCCGGCTGCTCCGACAGCGATGCCTACCGCTCCCGCAACTGTCCCAACAGCGCCAACATTTGGGGACGCTGAAGAGGAAGAAGAGAAACCTAAGTATGAGATTTACGAGGTTAAGCACCTCTATTCTGGTGGGCTTGCCATGCTCTTCGGCGGCAGCATGATCCCGACCATGGCTGTTGCCAGCCCCGGTGGCGCGCTGGGCGGTGGAGGCGGCGGCTTCGGCGGTAGCAATGGCGGCTTCGGCGGTAGCAATGGCGGCTTCGGCGGCAGCAGTGGCGGCTTCGGCGGCAGTAGCGGCGGCTTCGGCGGCAGTAGCGGCGGCTTCGGCGGCAGTAGTGGCGGCTTCGGCGGCAGCAGCGGCGGCTTCGGCGGCGGCAGCGGCCGCGGCAGATTCGGCGGGGGCTTCTAAGAAGTTCCTCCAACAATTGGACTGCTTTACCCACACAAATGACCCCCGGATCCTTGGCCTTATAGAGATAGGGGAACAGCGGAGTTGTTGCAGAGTGAACTCGGCGCAGCACGCAACGCCATTCATACCGGCGCCGTCGCAATCGCCGTGGTCCTTTGGTGCACGAATAGACAGTTCTCGGCGCGGTGGGGTGCATCGCAAGGGTGGGCGCGTTCTACGAATTCGGGCCTCGGAGTCAGGGTAACACGCACATGCTTATGTCCCCCGTCGGCGCGCTATGCTGCCACCAGTCAATGAGGTATATTTCCGGTCTCAGCATGTGTAAACGAGATTGCTGGCGGCAATTTATAAGGAATCCATTCATGCCGACCTGTCGGCACCAGTGAGATGAAAATCCGGCGTGCGCGGACTCTGTGAGTCCGAAAGGATGCGATTCATTCCGCATTCCGCACTCCGAAATCCGCATTTTCGGAGGAGGGGGCGATCATTGTGCCAATAAACACACCAGCGCTCCACACAAGACGCAGTTCTTCGCTATTGTACTTGGCGACTTTCTCAGCGGTGGCAATTCTTTCCATCGGCCTGTGGTATCGTCCGACGACCGTATGCGTCGGTCAGCAGGTGCACGGGGGCGATGTGCTTATCCAACTGGATGTTCAGGACGCCGATATCCGTGACGTGCTGAGGCTCCTGAGCATGGAAAGTGGCATGAACATTGTGTTCGGCCCGGAAATTACCGGGCCTGTTTCGGCAACGATGCGCGACGTCTCTCTTGAGGAAGCGTTGAAGGCGGTACTATCCTCCCTGGGGTATTACTGGCAGCGTCAGGGGAACGTCTACGTCGTTTCCGCTCATCCGCCGGTGCAATCGTCGCCACAGCAGCCTGCCGAGGTGGCGGCGCCCATCACGCCGGTGGAGACTCCCGGGACGAAAGGGATAGACACGCCCCACAAAGTGACCCTTCCACCCTTGCCTTCGTTGGACCAGCCGATTGCTTTTTCGGACGGGCCGCCCACACGGACCCAACGGAAGATATACGAGAAATACGAACTGAAGTATGTGGATCCGCGAACCATTGTTCAGTTGTTCAACCCCGACGCGGCCCCTGGTCACTTTGGCAGAGAAAGTCTTGCTTCTACTCCCATCCCCACAACGCCCTCCCTGATCTCGCCTGACGCTATGGGATTGGGGCGCGGGGGCTTTGAGCGAGGGATCAGCCAACTCCTCAAACCCGGAGGAGCAAGAGTGGGCGCGGGCGGACTCGGAATGGGCAGCGGGTCCGCACGGCAATTTGGGGGTGGCGGAGGACTTGGTGGCGGAGGACTTGGTGGCGGAGGCTTGGGCGGCGGAGGACTTGGTGGCGGAGGCTTGGGCGGCGGAGGACTCGGCGGCGGTGGACTGGGGGGTGGTGGTGGCGGATTGAGCGTCCCGGATGGCGTTGAGTCTATTACCTCCTACGACCCGCAGAATTACCTCATCCTCTACGGTACGTCCGAAGGCATTGCTCAACTCAAAGAGATAATTGCTTTGCTTGATCTCCCGATCAAGCAAGTGACCATCGAGGCGCAGTTTGTCGAGATACTGACAGGGCTGGATAAGCGTCTTGGGATCACATGGAACTTCACCCACGGGCCCTTTGACGTGCGCAACGACGCCACCGGAACCGGCGGGTCGATCTCGGTGAAATGGTCGCGAGGGGATTTCCAGGCTCAACTTCAGACCCTCTTCAGTGAGAACAAGGCAAAATCTATCAACAGCCCCCGCGTGACAACGATGAACAACAACCCCGCCACTTTGGCGGTTTCAACTCAGTTCCCGTTCTTCATTCAGGAGCCGGTTTTCGATCAGTTCGGCAACCCAAGTCTTGCCACCTTTCCGATCTTCATCCCAGTCACAACATTTCTGACGGTCATCCCCACGATCAATGCAGACGGCACCGTAACTGTCTTCATGATCCCAAATGTTGCTGATATCACAGGTTTCGCAACGGGGCCTAACGGAGAGCAAGTTCCGATCGTTGTCAATCGATTTGTTCAGACAGTACTCAACGTCAAAGACGGCGAGACGATCGTGATGGGCGGTCTGGTGCGGAAGTCCACAACGAGAAACGTAAACAGGGTGCCGTTATTGTCTGATCTCCCGGTTGTGGGCAAGCTGTTCAAAAGTAACATCAAGGTGATCAGTGATTCCGAAGTTCTTATCTTCCTGACGCCGCGTATCATCCACACCGAGGTCGAAAGCACTGTGTAGATGCTGTGGTATCAGAGTTGGGCTGGCACGAAACGTGGTTCGGACCACCTAACCAAGCAGTGATGATCCATCAAACGATCCCGCCAGACGGGATCGTTTTGTTTGTCCACGGAGAGACAATCAAATGGCCAGTGAAGTGCCCGTCAATATTGGGGAGCGCAGTTACAGAATCCATATCGAGTGGGGAAGCCTTGAACGCGCGCCGGAATTGCTGAAGTCGCGGGGGCTGCAGACGCGCCTCTTCCTTATCACGCACCCAACGCTCAACGATCTCTATGGTCGTCGCCTTCAGGAAGCGTTGTCGTTGGAATCCTTCCCAATCATAACTGCCGAGATTCCCGAAGGCGAAGGAACAAAATCACTCCGCGTTGCTGCGGAGTTGTACGACCGGATGGTCGATGCGAGGCTGTCACGCGACTCCGCGATTATCGCCTTAGGAGGGGGCGTTGTAGGGGACATCTCCGGATTTGTTGCCGCAACCTACATGCGGGGGATTCGCTTTATCCAGATCCCGACTACGCTGCTTTCCCAGGTCGACGCCAGCGTCGGTGGCAAAGTCGCCGTGAACCATCCGCAAGCCAAGAATCTCATCGGGGCCTTCCACCAACCTTCCTTTGTATTGATGGACCCGGGAACTCTTATCTCGCTCCCGAAGCGCGAAGTGCGCGCCGGACTTGCAGAGGTCGTGAAGTATGGTGTGATCTACGACGAGCAATTCTTCCGGTTTATCGAGGAGAATGCGGACAGTCTCCTGCGCCTCGACAGTGTTCCTGTGGAAGAGATGTTGCGTAGATCCTGCGAGATCAAGGCGTGGGTTGTCGAACAGGACGAACGCGAATCCGGGCTGCGTGCCATCCTCAATTTTGGGCACACGATCGGACACGCGGTGGAGGCGGTGTTCGGGTATGGGGAGTTACTGCATGGCGAATGTGTGGCAGTGGGCATGGTCGCTGCATCCCGGATTGCGGTGGCGCAAGAACTGTGCGACAGTGAAGTGGAGGCGCGGCTCACAGGACTGTTGCAGCGCATTGGCCTCCCAATCTCAATTCCAGCCTGCCCCATCGACCCGGTGCTACAAGCGATGCGACTGGACAAGAAGGGAGACACCGGGGGACTCCGCTTCGTTTTGCCGGAAAGGATGGGCCGGGTTACCATTGCGAGAGGAATCCCCGAGCAAACCATCCTGCAGGCGGTAGAAAGCATCATGGTTTAGCAGGATGTGCGCACGGATTATCCCATCCCCATGAATCCACTCAGAGAAACCATCAGGTGCATGAGACCACGGCAGTGGACCAAGAACGGTCTGCTGTTCGCGGGTTTCATATTTGCCGGGCGGTTCCGGGAACCATCGGATGAACTTTTCTCCGGGCTACTGCGAGTGCTGATTGCTTTTCTGGCCTTCTGTCTCATCTCCAGCGCCACCTACATACTGAATGACGTCGTGGATCGAGACAGCGACCGCGCCCACCCGGAGAAGAAGGATCGTCCTATTGCCTCTGGGCGGCTTTCGATCGCGTTCGCCGTGTCTGCCAGCGCCGCTCTTGCACTGGCTGGCTTTGCCCTGTCGTGGTTTGTTTCACACCAGGCTGCCAACGACGCGTTCCTGATTGTTGCTCTGGTCTACCTTGTCGTCACGCTTCTTTACTCGTTCTTTCTCAAACACTGGGTGGTCATCGATGTTCTCATTCTCTCTGCGGGGTTTGTCATCCGGGTGATCGCTGGATGTGTTGCTCTCCCTGTGACAATTTCGGAATGGCTGGTTCTCTGTACTCTCTTCCTTGCCTTGTTCATGGGGCTATGCAAGCGGCGTCACGAGCTTCTCCTTCTGGGAGACAACACCGCCACAACCCGCAAAGTGTTGCCTCAGTATACGGCAACGCTGTTGGACCAGATGATTGCCGTGGCGGCTACCTTGACAATCATGTCGTATTCTTTATACACTTTCACGGCCAAGCATACACACTTTCTGGGTCGGGAATCTCCCTGGGTTATGCTGACGATTCCCCTTGTCATGTACGGTGTATTTCGCTATCTGTATCTGGTCTACCGTAAAGACCTGGGGGGCACACCCGAAGATGTCTTCACCGACCGCCCGATGTTGCTCGCCGTCGTTCTCTGGGGAATGATGGTCGTGTTGTTGAGCATCAAATTATCCGGGTGAGGTCACGATCCGGGGTGCCGGCGGCTCGGAATCGAGGATTGTGGCCTTTTTCCCATGCACACTGCTGTAACCATACCCGTCTATAACGAGCTTCAGAACCTCGAGAAGCTGGTCCCGATACTACGCGATCTCCTCCCCGGCATCGACATCATTGTCGTGGACGACAGCTCACCCGATGGGACCGCAGATTTCGTGAAGTTGCTCCAACAGACGGATGCGCACCTCCACCTGATTCATCGTTCCGGAAAAATGGGATATGCCTCTGCGCTCAAGGAGGGGCATCGATACGCGCTCCAGCGCGGCGCGCAGATTTTGTGTCAGATGGACGCGGACTTCTCGCACGACCCACGTTCCCTCCCAAGCCTCCTGGAAGCTGTTGAGAACGACGACGTTGTCCTCGGGTCGCGCTATATCCCCGGCGGCGGAACGCGGAACTGGGGATTCTTCCGCCGTTTCCTCAGCGGACAGGGGAACGCTTTTGCTCGATCCCTGCTGGCGATCCCCGCCAACGACTGTACGGGCGGCTTCCGCTGCTTCCGCCGACAGGCCTTTGAGCGTGGGAACCTGCTGGACATCGAGGCAGATGGGTATTGTTTTCAGATTCTGGTTGCCTACGAGTGTCATCGGGCCGGGTTGTCAATCCGCGAGGTCCCCATCATGTTCGAGGATCGACGGATTGGAGAATCGAAGCTGTCGAAACGCATCATCGTCGAGGCCTTGTTGAAGGTTACCGGCAGATGGTGGCGAGATCGAGTATTGGGAAAGGGACGTCCAAGGGAGTCCGGACCCCGGGACAACAAGGAGAGCTGATTCCTCCATGGCCAGGCGAGGACAAGATTTCCGATATGAAGCGGTAGATCGCGAAGGTGAGGGAACGCTCTTCGTCGTCTATCGCGCGCGCGACAAAGTGTTGGGGAAGCCGGTGGCTCTGAAGGTGCTGCGTCAGCGCTACGCGGAGGATGTCTCCTTCGTCGAGAACCTGAAGAAGGCCATTCAGACGACCGTCGATCTCCCACATCGGCACATTGCCAGTGTCTACAGCACTGGGGAGGAAGACGGTTACGTCTTCATGGCTACCGAATACGTGCGGGGAGAATCGCTTGAGAGTCGTTTAGGCAGAGATGCACCGCTATCGAGAAAGGACGCGCTGTCGCTCCTGATACCCATCTGCGAAGCAGTGACGCACGCGCATCAAAACGGAATTCTTCACGGTGACCTCCGGCCGCGTAACGTGCTGATTGGCGGGGATGGCGTTATCAAGGTAACCGACTTCGCCTTGAGCAGCGCCTTTGCCCATTCGAAGGTTACGCTCGCAGAAACCATCCCCGACGCCTCTCGCTACACCGCGCCGGAAGTGGCGGAGGGCTCTGCGGTATCCATTCACTCGGACCTCTATTCTCTGGGCATCATTGCGTATCAGATGTTCACAGCCACTGTTCCGTTCGATGGAAAATCTCCGACGGAGATTCTGGGGCAACACGTTTCCCGCAAGCCGCCGCCTCCCAGCAACTTCAGCCCGGGGATCTCTCCTGCGATTGAAGAGGTCATCCTGAAACTCCTCAGCAAGGATCCGAAGGAACGCTATCCTTCCGTGTCCCACCTGATTCAGGATCTTCGGCAGATTGACGCAGGGGGACGACCGGGCGAAGGATCGGTGGACTGGGGGAGTGCAACATTGCAGCGACCAAAGCGGACGAGTGCGCGGGAACAGGTATCCCGCCCCGGGGGTTCCATCGCGCAAGGGGAGGGATCCTCCAGCGCGGTATGGAGTCTCGCGACGATCCTCGCCTCTATCCTGCTGATGCTGGGGGCGTATTCTCTCTGGGTTGCCACAACTCCAAAGGAAGTAGCCGTCCCCGACGTCAAAGGCATTCCCCTGCGGGAGGCCGCCGACTTATTGGAGTCCGTGGGGCTAACCCTCACCGAAGCGCGGAAAGAGTTTCATCCAGAGGTTGCCGAGGGGTGCATCATCGACACAATGCCCGCGGCAGGCCGCAAAGTAAAGCAGGGGAGAACTATCAACGCTATCGTGTCACGCGGTCAGAAACGAGTGCTGGTACCGGACCTGCGAGACATGCCGTTGGACAAGGCGCGCAAAGTGTTGTCCGACGCCAAACTGAGCGTTGGGAAAGTTCAGGAAGTATACAGTCCCATCATCGCCAAAGGTCTCGTGGTTTCGCAGGCTCCGGGGCCTACCGAATCGGTTACAGAGCGGACCCCTATATGGATCCAGGTGAGTCGTGGGCCGGAGCCGAGCATCCCGGCGACGGAACCGAACGACGACGAAGGCGCGGTTCCTCGAGACGCTCAGGTCACTTTCGACGTTCCTCAGGGACCGTCCCGTCAGGAAGTCAAAATCATGCTCCGGGACGCAAAAGGCGAGCGAACAGTGTACCAACAGATGCGACGCCCCGGCGATCAGGTCGATGAGACGGTCGAGATATATGGAGCGAAAGCCATCATTCGCGTCTTTCTTGCGGGCAACCTCGTTGCCGAGGAAGAGCGGTGAATCTCCCACGGCATTCGTGGGTGTAGCCGTCCGCGTCTCCCCCATCCCTCGATCCATAGCAGAAGTGAGCAAATGCCAAATCCCCTCCGCAACGCAGAGACAGATCCCGGACGCGACAGCCACCCGTTGTCGCCTGAATCTGTGGCGCCGCATGACGGGGCGGAGAAAGAGCTTATCGCCAGATGTCTCGATGGCAACCTCGAGACGTTCGACCGTCTCATGGAGATGCACGAGACGCAGATCTACAACCTCGCCTACCGTATGATTGGGAACCGTGAGGATGCCGCGGACCTCACGCAGGACGCCTTCATCAGAGCATTCCATGCTCTCCCTCGCTTCCGGGGAGGCTCAGCCTTCTCAACCTGGCTCTACCGCATCGCGACCAATGTCTGTTTGGACCACATCAAGAAGTACCGCCGCCAGAAGTCGAAGATGACCCCGTCACAGATCCGGACTGCGGACCAGGAAGAACTGGACCTCTTGGACGAATTGGGGGATTCCTCTCTGGACCCTCAAGAGGTACTGGATCGCCGCGAGCAACAAAAGGCCGTGCAGTCGGTGATTTCCACGCTGCCGGAACACCAACGGGCGGTCCTGGTACTCTATGACATTCAGGGGGAGTCGTACGAAGAAGTGGCTCAGATCCTGGACATATCGATCGGGACGGTCAAGTCCCGGCTGAATCGCGCTCGACTGGCACTGAAGAGTCGACTGGAAACCCTACGGGAACAATTATGAGAGCGAATCGGTCAAAGGAGTCGCGTTTCGAGATGAACAAGTCGCACAAGCCCTTGCTGGCGCGCGACCGAAGTATGCAGTGATGATGGTGCCCAAAATGAAATGTGCTGATACCCGGGCGTTGCTTTCGTCCTACCTGGATAAGTCGCTCATGCTCGAGCAGCGGATAGAGGTCGAAGCTCACCTCATTGCGTGTGAGCGTTGCTCATCCGATGCCGCGGAGCTGCGGCATATAGCGGCTGACCTGCGCTGCCTGGAGATATTGCAGCCACCGGTAGAGATCCGCAGGAAGGTGAGATCCATCTTGCTTCAAGAACGGAACGCCAAGGTACGGAGCGCGCCCGAGTCCAGCGTTCTCAGCGTTCTCATGCCGTGGCACGCCCATGCGAAGTCCGCGTTGTCCTATACGGGCTTGGGGCTCGCCTCCGCGGCACTTGCCTTTGTTGTGCTGTTCGCCCCGAGCATCATTCGTCACAGGGGTGATCCCTCGATCACAAGTACATACCGGCCAGAAACCGAGTCGGAGGGACGTCGTGATGCGGTCGCGCCGTTACCCTCGCTGGGAAAGTCGACAAAGGTGGCAGAGCGACCGGCAGGCCGTGTGAGCGCACCCCCGTCTGCGACATCGAGGACAAACCCCGCGGAACCGATGTCCAAGCAGGGAACGCAAACTGCCCGCGTGGAGACAGGCAAGTCTGGCGCAAGGCGAATGGCTGATGGCGAAAAGAAAGTGACAGTTCCCACGGAAGCGAAGACGCTGATCCCCAACGCTTCGGCGTCTGCCACGCCAGACCGGGAGCCGGGGAGAGTTGCCGGCGCTGCGGCAAATGCCCGGTCCGGGGCAGCGGCGCCCTTGTCCGGCCGGGAACCTCGCACGGAACCTCGACCTGCCGTGCCTGCTCTTGATGACGCGTCAGGACAAGGTGTCAAATCAGCGGGCAAAGGCGATCCGGGAACAGTTGTTGCAGAAGCCCCACGTACGGCGGTTGCCGAAGACGCAACGCTGTTAGGTGTTTCCGCGGGGGCGCCGGTTGCCGGTCAGGCGCGTGCTCAGGCACCCCCGAGGGCCGCGAAAAACCGGACCGCAATGCGCACCGCGAACTCATCCGCCGCGGCGGGAGGCGCTGCGACCACGACGGACATGGCGCAGCAGAACGCGAAACCAGTTGCCGGTGCACAAGAAGACTTGCCCAAGGGCGCCGCTGCGCCTCCTCTGCAACTTAGTTCCTTTGAGGTCGATTCTCCGAAAGCCGTTGAGCCACGTGAGCCTTTCGACGTGTTACTGGCAATCAAGCCCAGAGAAGACATCCCCAAATGCGCCGTCTCAGTTCGTCTGCCGGTGCAGGTCGCGCTGGTCAAGGAAAAGGGAACGGTCTCAGGCGGTGAGCATGAGATTTACGCGGGGGTTCTGCGTTCCGACCAGATCACGCGGCTGAAGATTCGTCTGCAGACCATTGGGCAAGGCTCTTACGCGATCCGACTGAGCGTCGAGTCCAGGGAACCTCGTCTCGAGATAGCCCGGAAATCCATCGAGATTAAGTCGGCTGAGAGGTAGGAAGTGAATATGTTCATCGTGCGCACGTTCCCGCGTTTCGTCGCAGCGGCACTCCTCGTTCTGTTTAGCGCTGTTGGCGCGCAGGCGCAACGCTGTATCATCGTTCTTCCCCCTTACCCGATACCTCCCCCCCGACCGCAGCCGGTAAAAAGCGAGCTTCGACTACAGTCGCTGAAGATAACGGTTGACATCAATGACGGGATTGCCAAAACCATCTCCGACCAGACCTTTAGAAACGATTTGCCGTATCAGGTAGAGGCAACATACCTGTTTCCCCTCCCGGTTGACGCAGTTGTGTCTGAATTCTCCATGTACATCGACGGTAGGAAGATGTCCGGCGAAGTGCTGGACAAGGACAAGGCAAGGTCGATTTACGAGAGCATCGTCAGGCAGTTGCGAGATCCTGGATTGCTGGAGTATATGGGGCAGGGATTATTCAAAGCCAGTCTGTTCCCCGTTCACGCCAACGCCGAACAGCGAGTGCAACTGGAATACCATCAGCACCTGCCTGCAGAGAATGGGATGTACAGGTACGAGTATCCACTCTCCCGCCCGGGAGCTACGGACGGACCAGAGTCGCTGGTTCTAAACGGGGCTGTGACATCCACCGCGGGGATCAAGACGCTATACTCTCCCACCCACATCATCGATACCGGCAGAGAAGGAGAGTCCAAGGCGACGTTTAGCCTCGAGACGAAAGCTGTCGAGGGCCGACAGAACTTTGTGCTCTACTGTGGCATTTCAGACCAGGACTTCGGTGCGCACCTGGTTTCCAGCAAGAAGAATGGCGAAGACGGCTATTTTCTGTTGACCCTGTCTCCCAAATCCAACTGGCAACGAAAAGAGATTTCGGCGAAAGACATCATCTTTGTTCTCGATACCTCTGGGAGCATGGCAGGAGAAAAGATCAAGCAGGCGAAAAATGTCCTCACTTTCTGCCTGGACAACCTCAATCCAGACGATCGTTTTGGGCTTGTGACATTCAGCACGGAGGTGCGCTCCCTGGACGGGAAGCTGCTGCCGGCCAACGAGGACCATCTGAAGCGGGCCCGCTCCTTTGTGGACGACACACGGGCCCGCGGTGGAACGGACATTCATTCGGCGCTGCGAGAGGCAATGAGGCTGGTCGAGGCGGGAGCGCGTCCCTCCATCGTGCTCTTTGTGACCGACGGACTGCCCACGGTGGGGGAAACGGACGAAACCGCCATTGCGCAAGCAGTCAGGAGCAGCAATAAGGGAAAGGACACCGGCTCGCTTGCGCGATTGTTCACCTTTGGCGTGGGGTACGATGTTAATACCCATCTCCTGGATCGACTGGCAGATGAGAACCAGGGAGTGTCCGATTATGTCAAGCCCGAGGAAGAGATGGAAGTTCGTATCTCCGGCTTCTTTGAGAAGATCATCTATCCAGTCCTCTCCGACCTCGAGATCGACTGGGGCAATATCAAGGTGCATGACCTCTACCCGAGGTCTATCCCCGACCTGTTCAAAGGTTCACAGGTGACTGTGCTGGGCCGGTATGCGAATGCCGTACGTTCGGACATCATACTGACAGGTCTGGCACAGGACAAGAAGAGAAATTACCGGTTCAGCGTGCAGACGCCGGATGAAAACAAGGCCAACCAGGCGATACCGCGTTTGTGGGTCGCCCGGAAGGTGGGTTTTCTCCTGAACGAGATTCGTCTCAAGGGAGATGACAAGGAACTGAAGGATGAGGTCGTTCGGTTGAGCTTGGAGTTTGGAATTGTCACTCCCTTTACTTCGATGCTCGTGCAGGAAGACGCAAGACGAGATCGCGCACTGGCAAGAAGCGACTACTCGAGCGGCCTGGGCTCCATTTTCGGCTCCGGCGCTCCGTCAGCGGACGGCCGCCAGGGCGGAGGAGGCGTCAGCGGATCGATGGGTCCGGCAGGTGAGGCAGGACCCGCGGCTCCACAAAAGGCGCGCGCGGCTTTCGAGTCCAAATCCGGTCGTGAAAGTGTGGACGCCAGCACATCTCTTCAGGCGATGAAGCAGCAGACTCAATTGTGGACGGGGGATGACGCACAGGATCAGTCTCATCTGGTTCAGCAGGTCGGGTCCCGCACCTTCTATCGGATCGGCGATGTCTGGACAGACAGTTCACCGCAGTCGAAGGTGCAGGTCAGGATGCGCGTGAAATTCTTGAGCGATGCCTACTTCCAGTTGGCCCTGCGTGATGCAGATGTCGCCAAGTTCCTCGCCCTTGGGGAGAGAGTTGTCATCTCGTTCCCGCGAGTCGTTTTAGAAATCGCTGGGACTGGCCAGGAAAGCCTCTCTCCCCAAGATATCACGCTAATCTTCGGCCGCAGGTAACTTGGTCAGATCAACGTGCCGGGCTTGCTTCTACCCCGCCGATTGTGCTTCCTCGCTGCCGTATTACCTCTCCATGTTTGGAAATTCCCAGGTTTTCTGTTAAATTGGTATGTCAGTGTTCCTCGGAGACACTACAGAACCAGGCGAGGTATGCGCGCATGCAGTGTGGAAGGTGCACCGCTGAAATTCCCAATAAACGGACCGTGTGCGTGGACTGCAAGATCGCGTACCCTCGGGCGGCGATGACGAAAGTCAGGCTGTCCCGGTGGAAGAGCCGCCGAGAGAAACGCGCTCTGGTGCGTGATCTGCTTTGGGCGCTGTTCTTCGGTTGTCTCGGATTCGCCTATGCCTCTCACGTCCGGCTGCCTCAGCAACTCATGACCATCATTATTCTCGTGGGCGCTGTTGGTGGCGCGTTGCTCGCCTATATCCCCCCAGGCTGGAGAGACACAATCGAGCGCCGACGCGTTGGGTCACGTCTCAGGCGCCACTTGTTGGAACTGAACGCCATGGTGACCGAGGAAAATGAGAAATGGGAGAAGGTCCTGCGCGAAGCCGCGGACGATGGGTCGGCACACGCAGAACTGGGCGTCATCGCCTATATCAATGAGGACTTTCCCGGGAGCGCTGTCAGTTTCTCACGCGCTTTGGAATGCGACCCTCAGAATCGAGTTGCGCTACTCAACCTCGGGGCTGCGTATGACCAACAGGGACGCGACAAAGACGCACGAGGAGCGTTTGAGGCGTCTGTTGCGAGCGACGGCGATCCCCTTCGGCGCGCTAATCTGGGGTTGTATTACCGCAAGCACTACGCTTGGAATCTGGCGCTTGAGGAACTGCGCCAGGCGGTCGAGCAACTGCCCGATGATGTGCGCGTCCGTACCCACTGGTCCGTCGCTCTATTGGAGAAGGGAGAACATGAAAAGGCGTTGCAGGAAATTGCCGCGCTGGCTTCGAAGGACCCCGGCAATGCGGATCATCAGGTTCATCGCGCTCTATCGTGGCGGAAGTCAGGAGACCTGCGGAAGGCCATCGCTGAAATGGAGAAAGCAACGCGCCTGGACCGACATCACGGCCGGGCGCGAGGGAATCTCGGCCTTCTCCATTTCGTGGATGGGCAGATGGTCGATAGTCTTTTTGACCTCAGAGATGCCTGTGTCCTTGACCCCTGTTATCCTCCTGCCAAAATCAACTACGGGCTGGTTCTGTGTCTTACCGGTCACGCTGAGGAAGGAATGACCTGCCTGAAAGAAGCTCGTGATCTCTCGCTCGAGACATGGGACACGCACTACAACCTCGGGCTTGCCGCATTGGAGCAGGGAGACTTGGAGACCGCTGCCGCCGCCCTTCGCAAGGCCATTGAGACCAACGAGGACGACACCGACGCCCGCATAAACCTTTCGGCCGTCTGCTTCCTGCAACGCAGTTTTTCCGAGGCAGGAAAATCTCTGTCCGCAGCGCTGAAGTCTGACCCAGGAAGCGCCCTGGCGTACTCCAATCTTTCGCTCCTCTATTCGGAGCTGGGCAAGTATGACGATGCGGCGCGCATGGCCACCAAGGCGATGGAAATGGCGCCAAACGGGCCGGGTCCCTGCTTCCGTCTGGGATATGCGTTAATGATGTCTGGAAACACAAAAGACGCCATCGACCAATTGAAGACCGCGGTCCGGGGCAACCCGCGTTCACTCGCGGTACGCTGGAACCTGGGCCTGGCCCATTACGGATACGGTGACTACCAGGCCGCCGCAACTGAGATTGAGTGGGTGCTCAAGTCTGAGCCGTCTTTTTACCCCGCACACTATGCGCTGGGTTGCTGCTACCTTCAGAACGAGAAAATGGAGTCAGCAGCGATTCAGAAACTGCTTGCTGCGTTGGCCTTTGAGCCGCGCAATGCCGATCTCCACGTCAACCTGGGCCTTGTGTACTACCAGCGGAAACAGATCGCCAAGGCGATTCGGTGGTACATGAAGGCTGTTCGGTTGCGTCCACAGTCGGCAGATGACCACAATAATCTGGCGTTGGCATACGCAAGAAGGAAGGACCTGGCGCAGGCTGTCGTCCATTTTGAGAAGTCGCTCGCAATCAATCCCACTAATCCGGTCACCCACAGCAACGTTGGATTGGCCTACTACTTCCAGAACGCAACTGAGAAATCCGTAGAGCACTGGAACCGTGTGAGCCAGCTGGACGCACGGTACGCAGAGGCCCGTGAAGCCGTTCAGACCGCCCAGTACGATGACGCACAGATGGCCTTCCGATTGCTCGATTGGCAGAAGCGCGCGCTGCAGCTTGCCCCGGGGATGGCTCAACCACACTTCCGATACCTGTATGGATACAGCGAGGATCAGTGGGAAATCGCGACGGAATCAGAGAGGTTGGGGAAGGCACTCCAGCTTCAGGAAGAGATCGGAAAGCTGGAGAGGCGACTGAGTCTATAAATGGCTGAAGGCAGGTGATTGCCTCATGGAAGCGGTCGTGGTGACGACAGGGCGGCATGGATAATTCCCTTGAGCAACGCTTGCCTACAGCGAATTGCGGCCTCTGCCATAAATGGTCTCCGCGAAGATTCCCATGATTGCGAGCAAACCAAGTATCCCAAACGAAAAATCACGTACATTCTTCCGGCTGTATAGGGCGAGAGCGTCATCGAGTTCCCCCTCGTGTTGACGCCAAAGAACGAGGTCTTCGGCAGTCATCCGCGCCGGTTTGGTCACTCCGACACCGCGGGTAGCTATGACCTTCTGACCATCGTTAACCAAGACAGCCGCGTCTCCCGTCGAGACCTCAACAAAACCTTTGTTCACCGAAAACGCGGATTCTCCGTGTTGAGACCGGGCGGAGAACTGTGTGCCGCGTACCGCGCCAACCGCCGAGGGGGTCTGCACTTGGAACTGGGAATCGTCGGTTCCCCCCAGGCGTTCTCGAACATCCGTCCAGAGCCGGCCAACAAGAAGGAAGAGTCGAGTTTCGTGACGGTTGGCTTTCGGGTCCGAGAGAGATCGGACGACCATTTCGCTATTGGGATCCAAGCGCACCGCGTTCCGTCCAGGCATCCGGATGACCGCATGGCTGCTATCGCCCGTTCTTATGGCCGTCCCCACGTCCAATGTGTCCTTCTCCGATGCCGCCGTCCAGCCTGTTCCACCGGAAGGCTGCATCCTGACGTCGCCCGTTGCTGAGTGGAGCATCGCCGTTGTTGACGTGCCGTCAGAATGGAACGCGGTGCTGTAAGCTGTCAGGCTGAGACCCAGAAGCAGAGACATGGCCAGAGCCCCCACCCACTGCAACGCCTGTCTGTTGGTCGCCGTGCGCCGCAAACCGCTGCGCCGTCCCGCCCCTGTGTAGTGCACACTCTCGACTCCCCGGGAACCGACCACGTTAACCGCACTGAGGAGCAAGTCACGGCACAACAGAAGGATGACGAGATTCAGCGACAGCCCCAAACCCACCATCCCGTCCGCGATCGATGTCAACCCCGACATTCGGTGCCATATCAGGGACGAGCCCTGTCCTACAGACGACCATGCAGGCATTCCGAGAAGAAAAATCAAACCCGAGTAGATGAAGGTTGCGGGGATGAGGTTCTCCAGCCGGAAGAGACGCCGATTGAGGGACGCGCCCGTAAGCAGAACCAGCGCAAGAGGACTCAACGCGAACATTGCGGCGTTTGTCGCGCCCCCGATTCCCATGAGTACGCCCGCACACGCGCCCGCCAACCCTGACAGAGTCCCTGAGATTAGATACGCAACGCGAATGGATCTCAAGTCCGATGCGTCCGAGACGGGAAGACGGAGGTCCAGAAGCCTGTTCCCGAGGGGGGTGTGGTAGATCACCACGTACAGCCCAATGAGAGCGATCACCGCAGGAGCTGCCATGAAGATGATTCGCCCAATATCGTTGTCTGACAACCACGCTGCTCCCAGCGGGGTCCTTGCTCCCAACAGGCAGGCACCGGCGAGAGCCACCATCGCGGCAAGTCCGGTTGCGCGCCAGCTCTTCTTCTGAAATCTCGGCATGGCGAACGCCATTGCCACACCAAACACGACTCCCACGCCCAAGCCTGCCAGCAGGGAAATGACCAGCCCCGCCTCTGAGAAGCGAAGCGCCATTGACGACGAGAGGGCGGCCACGCCCCCGACCGACAAGTCCAGGTTGCCGGCAAGAAACGGGAGATGGAACCCGATGACGAGTAGCAGCGTGACAGCCGCCGCGACCCCGATGTCCGACCAGACGCCGAGGCTGGGGTGTCTCACGAGTGCCAGCGTCAGTGCAACAACGGCGGCACCCAACCAGCAGGCAATAAACGTTTTGTTCAACTCGACGGGGGGAACAAAGCTGGAATCCCCTCGGTGTTCAGAGCGGGTCAGTGGGGCGGCGCACTGATGGCACACAACGGATGCCGAAATGTTCTCAGCGCCGCATTTCCTGCAAGTAACGTGGGGCACGGTACAGCATCTCCTGTTGGACTATTTGCCTCATACATGGCTCTGACTAGTTGTCAGCATAGCTGCAGTGAGGCTTTCCAGTTGTGTGCTTTTATGCCACAACCGGAGACTGTATGGAGAAGTCGTGAGGAAGTCCTCCGATGACAATTTTACAGACTGACTATGACTCGGTATAATACACTTGTTCTCTCCGCACGGCAACCTGTGATGAGTGGAGGCGCGGGGGGGCACCAGCCGCCTGTAGCCTACGGGACCGGGACGGAAGAAGAGGTCGTGCACATCCCTCGGCCGCAGATCAAGCTATCGAGGGGGAGAAGTGTTGAGGGCGGGAAGTCCCGCGCAGTGCAGGTCCCGAGCGATTCGTTCTGTCCCGGTGGGAAGTGGCGACATCGTGTCGGGATTTTTCTTTTGAGGTGGAGTGTCCTTTGTCGTGTTAGCCGATCAACAGGACCCATACGAATTGCTGGGGATCGACACCGATGCCTCTCCCGAGGAGGTGCGACAAAGCTACCGTCGCCTTGTCCGGCAGTTCCATCCGGACGTGAGTTTGGACAAAGTGGCGGCTCACTACCACTTCATTCAGCTTGTGGATGCCTACAAAACGCTGAGCGACCCCGCACTGCGGTTGCAGTATGACACGACTCGCCCACGGCGCAGACGGACAAGAGACGGTGAAGACGGTAGAGAGTGGAAGACGGGCTACTCATGGGAAGAGGAGTTGCGGCGTGAAACGCTCGACTCGCTCATCACGGCCGCAGAACTCTACTTCATCCGTGGACAGGTATCGCAAGCGATTGCCCGGTGCCAGGAAGTGCTGAAGAAGGACCCGAAAAACCCCCATGCGTACGGAATGCTTGGGGACATCCATCGGGAAACAGGGAACGCCGATGAGGCGGTGCTCATGTACACGTATGCTGCCCAGTACGCAGAGAGTGCACCGAACGGAGGGCACTCCTACCTGCGGAAGATTGAAGAGATCACCAACAAGGAGAACGGGGAACCCTCGAAGGCTGATGGAACATACCCGGTACAGGCCGTGTATTCAGCAGGCGTCAACCCTACACTATGGGGATTGTGCCTGTCGCTCATTGCTCTGGTTTTTCTGATCAGTTCGTTCTTCATTGTAAGAGGGAATCCGGGCCCACTGGTCTTCCACCTGCCGCGCAACTTCCTCATTGCAGCCGCCAGTGACGGCCTGCTGGGAGGACTCATCCTGACGTGGATGAGATTGATCAGACATTCAGATGCTGAGTTGTTCGCGCTCACGATATCAAGTCCCGGAAGATCTGGAATGGGATTGCTGGGGTTCTATCTCCTCTTCTCGGGACTTATTTTCTACTACGTTGCGATGGTGGTATACGCCGCAGTGGCCTACTTTGAGGAGGCTTTTTCGCGCTCCGTGGTCACCATCTTTTGTGTGACCTCCTTGCTGCTGGCCATTTTGACCTGGCTGTGCCCGACGGGGAAGACCTACTTCCTTCTCAGCGGGGGAAACCTCATCTTCTCGTCGATGCTTATCGGGTGGATTCTAGGGAGCGTCGGCCGAAACCCCTGGTGAAAGGCATGACCCGACTGTGAGCCTGAAAGGAAACGTGATGAAGCGAGTAACCATAGACGCATTGCAGACGATGAAGGGGACCGGGGAACTAATCACTGTGCTTACCGCGTACGATTTTCCAACCGCCCGACTTCTGGACGAAGCGGGCATTGATGTCCTTCTGGTAGGCGATTCTGTGGGAAACGTTGTCCTCGGCTACGAGAATACTCTACCGGTCACGATGGAGGTCATGTTGCACCACACGGCCGCGGTGGCACGCGGGGTCTCTCGCTCCCTGGTGGTGGCGGATATGCCGTTCATGTCCTATCAGGTTGACGCGTCGGAGGCGCTGCGCAATGCCGGGAGACTGGTTCAGGAGGCACGCGCCCAAGCGGTCAAGCTTGAGGGCGGCGAACCCGTTCTGAAAGCGATCCATCGGGTCGTGGAAGCCGGGATTCCTGTGATGGGGCACCTCGGATACACGCCGCAGTCGGTCAACCAGCTCGGAAGCCGCGTTGTGCAGGGGAGAACCCGCAAGGAAGCTCTGGCTCTTGTCGAGTCGGCCCAACAACTGGAAGAGGCCGGCTGTTTCTCCATTGTCCTCGAGTGCGTCCCCGCGCAACTGGCAGCACAGATTACGGAATCCGTTGGCATTCCCACTATCGGCATTGGGGCGGGAGCTCAGTGCGATGGACAGGTACTTGTTCTGCACGACATCCTCGGGATGACAGGCGACTTCAAGCCGAAGTTCGTCAAACGGTATGCGGACATCGGCAACGCTGTGAGGCAAGCAGTGGAAGACTACGCAAGAGAAGTTCGGTCTGGCGCCTTCCCCAACGGAATGCACAGTTTCGCCCTCCCGGAGGAAGTCGCTGCCGACTTGGCGCGGAAAGAAGAACTCCCGCGAATACGAAGGGTGTAGCTGATGAAGCAGATGGGATCTCCAGATCAGGTGCAGCGGATGACAGCGGTCTTGCGGACCTCAGGCAAGCGCGTCGGTCTGGTTCCCACGATGGGCTGTTTCCACGAAGGGCACCTCTCTCTGATCCGCGCAGCCCGGCAGGAGACGGACGTGGTAGTGGTCAGTCTCTTTGTGAACCCCATGCAATTCGGGCCTGCCGAGGACTTCGAGAAGTACCCGCGCGATATCCAGCGAGACGCACAACTCGCGACAGGGGCGGGGGTGGATATTCTCTGGTGCCCGGAGCCCGGCGACATGTGTCCCGCCGACTTCTCCACCTATGTTGAGGAGACCGACTTGAGTCGCGTGTTGTGTGGTGCGTCGAGGCCGGGACACTTCCGCGGAGTGGCAACCGTAGTCTTGAAGCTCCTCAATGTTGTGCGCCCGCATCGGGCCTACTTCGGGATGAAGGATTACCAGCAGGCGCTGATCGTACGGCGAATGTGCCGGGATTTGAACCTCGATGTGGAGATCGTCCAGTGCCCTACCGTTCGGGAAGAAGACGGGCTTGCCATGAGTTCGCGGAATATGTACCTGAACTCGCGCGAGCGCGCCGCGGCATTGTGTCTGTCGAGGGCACTCGCTGACGCAAAGCTGAAGGTGGACAGAGGGGAGCGGGATACCCAGCGCTTGAGAAATGACATTGTGCAGAGCCTTCGCGGAGAACCGCTGATTGATGTCGAGTACGTTGAGTTCCGTGACGCAGAATCTCTGAAGTCGGTCGATTTGGTGGAATGGCCCACCGTCATTGCTGTCGCGGCCCGAGTGGGATCGACGCGGCTGATTGACAACGTTGTGGTCATGAATGAGACGTGCTCAGACTGGTATTCCCCGGCCTGAGCATTGTGAATGAAGAGCAGGAGGCTCAAATGCTACGAACCATGTGCAAGTCCAAAATCCATCGCGCCACCATCACCGACGCGAACCTCAACTATGAAGGAAGCCTCGCCATCGATTCCATACTCATGGAAGCGGCGGACATCTTTCCTGGTGAGCGCGTGCAGGTGGTCAACATCAATAATGGGGCGCGTCTCGAAACCTACGTCATTACGGGGGAAGCGGGATCAGGAGAGATCTGCCTCAACGGCGCGGCAGCGCGTCTTGGGGAGATCGGCGACAAGGTCATCATCATCTCCTACGCAGCCTACGATGATGGTGAGGCGCGTCGGTTGAAGCCAGTCGTGGTGAAGGTGGATGGACAGAACCGTAGGATCGTGACGTAGGTAGGGGCGCGTAGGACACACCGTCTGACGATCACAATTCCAGGAAGGCTTCCAACCCATCATCAACGGCTTCCACTTGTTGCGCATTGAGCTTCCCCAGAAGACGAACAACGCGGCACTTGTCCACCGCGACCTGACCTGATCGGTGAGGGCCATAGGAATCGGAGGTCAACTCCCCCTGTCCCAGCACTGATGCGAGGATACAGCAGTCCTTGCCCCCGGGCCCGTATCAGAGAAACCACGGCAGTTATCGGGAATCGCTGGTCCCGGACAACCTCGTCAGAACTGACCACGATACAGGGGGGTGCCTCCCGCTGACTGTATCAACTCATTCCAGTCGTTACGCGGGAGGGTTGCCGCCCATTCTGCAATACCTGCCTCCGCAATCTTTTCACTCTCCGAGTGAGGATTCCGCAGTGAGGTCTGCAACTCCCTCTTCTTCTGTCGTGCCAATTCCGCTTTCACCGCCGCCGTGATGAAGGAACTTCGATGATTGACCCTTCGGTCAATTTCCTCGACGACAGGAACTGGCCTCGTGATAGATAGTCTCGCAACGCTCATCGTCTCAGCACGCTGCACCAATATGGCATCCAATGCGGGGATCATTCACCAATGCGATTGTAATTCACACGGGCAGAATTGTCACATATCCGGAAACTGAGGGCCTTGCGCTGGCGCCAGACTCACGCTGCGGCAGGCTGGGGTTCGACGCTTTTGACCGTCACGGATTCTCCGAACAGGTCTTCGTAACCGTAAGCTTGCGCGGCGATGACCACAGGCAGGGACGCCAGTACTCCGACGCCCAGACACAAGACACCCGCTACCATCACAATCCCGCACACCAGAGAGAAGACAAGGAATCCAAGGAAGTCCTCGAATACCTTCCTGCGACTTGTCTCCATCGCCTCTCAGAAATCTACCTGCCGATCCACAACCAGGAAGTAGACAAAAGTGTAACCGACGCCCAGCACGACACCCGGGATAACACAGAAGAGCATCCCCAACGAAATGAGCGCGCCCGACACGATGCATGCGAGCAGAGCCTGAATGAAGACCTCAAAGCCCTTGCCGATGTCGTTGAACTCGGGCCCCTCTCCCGAGCGGATCTTGCGCAGAACGATGTAGCACAGGCCGCACATGACGGGTCCATTCAGCACTACGCCTATCCCGGTGCTATTGACACCAAAAAAAATCAGGCTCCTCAGCAGAATTTGTGGGTAGAAATCGAGGGATCGGTGTCATTGATGGCTACCGGTTGAAGTCGTGAGGTCGGTTCAATAGATGCATCCCGGCTCCAACTCTGAGAAGATGTAAGTAT
>Ga0100398_1000448_pt1 | contig 37939 bp, 36 predicted proteins | sample CryGeymeta201522_FD_81568 | JGI IMG/M metagenome (GOLD analysis project Ga0100398, IMG submission 81568) | Groundwater microbial communities from Crystal Geyser aquifers in Utah, USA - Crystal Geyser metaG 2015-22 | ecosystem: Environmental > Aquatic > Deep subsurface > Groundwater | place: USA...
GCTTCAAGGGCAACCTTGGCCTTGAACTCAGCTGTATAGCGCTTCTGTTTCGCCATCTTCTCGTCGGTCCTTCATTAACAAGCCAGAGCCTATCAACTGGTCCGAAATTCCGCGACCACCTCTTGGTTCCCGGCCACTGGGAGGGAGACCTGATCAGGGGCGCCTTCAACCGGTCGGTCGCAGGCACTGTCGTCGGGCACTGTCGTCGGGCACTGTCGTCGGGCACAGCGCCGCACCCGTCTGAGGATTGCGATCGAGGGTGACATTGAAAGATCGACATTGCCCAGTTCCACCGAGTCATTGCCATCCGCATAGCCCGCTGCAATCCTCATGATCCGGAAACAGATTATCTCGGCGGGGATATGCTGCACTTTGGCCGGATCGCGCGGATCCATCATACAAGACGTCAGCAGGCCAGCCAGCCCCGATCGGCGCTCCGCCTACCGCAGAAGCGTCAGCCCGTAACCGAGATCATCTGCGACCCGGCAAATTCATCAGCACCGGCTTGCCGTTCACGGGTGACAAAGACAGGCGAGAGGCTGTGGATATATCCATGGAGGGGTGGCTCCTGAAAGCTGCATCTTCAGCGTCCGGAACTTGAAAATACAGAATTTCAAAAGGTCAGGCCACCCTCATCAACCCTTCCTGCATAATCCGGGTAAAATGTTGTACTGGGGCGCCCGGCCCCGCCGTGGCAAAAGCCCCTTGGCTTGCGGATGTAAGGCCGCATGGGTGCATTGGGAGACCGGACCGCGAATGTGACAATGTCAGTTTTGTTTACCTCGGACAACGCCACCTTCAGATTTCCATAAGGCGTCCGGGACGACCGGTTTCTGCTTTGTAAAAATACTCACAGCGCCAACGCACACACAAACGGGCCGCCCAACAAAGGGCGGCCAAGTGAAAGCAGACCGCGCAATGGGCCTATTCGTTGACGCTGTCTTTCAGCGCCTTTGCGATGGTCATCTTCACCACCTTGTCGGCTTCTTTCTTGATCTGTTCGCCGGTGGCGGGGTTGCGCACCATACGCTCGGGGCGTTCGCGGCAATAGATCTTGCCGATTCCGGGCAGGGTCACGGCACCGCCGCCCGCCACTTCACGGGTGATGATCGCGATGATCGAATCCAGCGCGGTGCCGGCGGCTTTCTTGTCGGTGCCCATGTCGTCGGCCAGGGTGGCGACAAGCTGGGTCTTGGTCATAGGTTTTGCCATGTATGGTCTCCTCAAATTGCCCACCTTATGGGTCATCTGCGCAATTTAGTCGGATATTGTGGCGGCACACAACGGCTGGTGGTGCGATTTCCCCATAAAACGTGTATTTTGTGGCGGTTTTTGCCCCATCAGAGGAAGGCCGTCTCTTCAAACGAGCGCAGCTTGCGCGAATGGATGCGTTCCAGCGGCATCTGGCTGAGCCGTTCCATCGCGCGGATCCCGATCAGAAGGTGCCGGGCCACCTGGGTGCGGTAGAAATCCGAAGCCATGCCGGGCAGTTTCAGTTCGCCATGCAGCGGCTTGTCCGAGACGCACAGCAAGGTGCCATAGGGCACGCGGAAGCGGAACCCGTTGGCCGCGATCGTAGCGCTTTCCATGTCAAGGGCCACGGCGCGCGATTGCGACAGGCGCTGCACCGGGCCGGACTGATCGCGCAATTCCCAGTTGCGGTTGTCCAGGCTGGCCACCGTGCCGGTACGCATGATGCGTTTCAGCTCATACCCCTCAAGTTCGGTCACCTCGGCCACGGCATCTTGCAGCGCGATCTGGATCTCTGCCAGGGCGGGAACCGGCACCCAAAGCGGCAAGTCGTCGTCCAACACCTTGTCTTCGCGCAAATAGGCATGGGCCAGCACGAAATCGCCCAGCCGTTGCGAGTTGCGCAGGCCCGCGCAGTGGCCCACCATGATCCATGCATGCGGGCGCAGCACCGCGATGTGGTCGGTGGCCGTCTTGGCGTTGGATGGTCCGACACCGATGTTGACCAGGGTGATACCGCTGCCGTTGGCGCGTTTCAGGTGATAACTGGGCATCTGCGGCAACTTTGCGGGCACCGGCAGAGGATCGTCGGCAGACGTGATCTGGTGGTTGCCGGGGCCGACAAAACTGTCATAGCCGCTGTCGGGATCGGCCAGCACCAGGCGGGCATAGGCCTCGAATTCTTCGATATAGAACTGATAGTTGGTGAACAGGACGTGGTTCTGAAAATGCGATGGGCTGGTGGCGGTGTAATGCGTCAGCCGCGCCAATGAATAATCAATCCGCTGCGCGGTGAAGGGCGAAAGCGGCGCGGCACCATCGGGATAGGTGAAACCGAAGCCGTTCACGATGTCATCGTTCGTGTTGGCCAAATCAGGCACATCGAACACGTCGCGCAGGGTGAAATCGGCCACGCCTTCGTGCGGCACGGTCACCGTGCCTTCGCCCGCCACGGCAAAATGGACCGGCATCGGCGTGCAGGACGGGCCGATCTGAACGCCGACGCCGTGATTTTCGATCAGCAGGGCGATCTGCTGTTCCAGATAATGGGCGAAAAGATCGGGGCGGGTGATGCTGGTCGCATAGGTGCCGGGCCCGGCCACATGGCCAAAGGACAGGCGGCTGTCGACCCCGGCAAAGCTGGTCGTGGCAAAGCGGATTTCGGGATAGAAGGCGCGAAACCGCGATTGCGGCGCACCTTCGGCAATGGTCGCCATGAAATGTCGGCCCAGAAACTGGCAAGCGTCGTCGTAAAGCTGCGTCAGCCGGACAACAGCGGCCCGCGCATCGGTGAAGGTTTCATGCGGCACCGCGTCGGGTGAAACGACGGGCAGGTTCTGGGTGGGCGCGTACATGGCGCATCCTTTCTTTTTCGTGGCGCGCGGACGCGCGGCAATGACGATGCGTATCGCAGATCAGCCCCTGCGGGCAAGATGCGTCCCGCCTACGTCCGTTGGTTACATCGGTGCATGACGCCAGAATGACAGCGCAAGGGCCGGATCAGGGCCTCGCGGGCGCGCCGTCCTGTGGCGTGTTGCCACGACACCGGAAAGGACACGCCATAAACACGAACCTTGACCACTGGCCCGAACGGATGGATCTGGCCGCCGCGTTCCGCTGGACCGCCCGCCTGAACCTGCACGAGGCGGTTGCGAACCATTTTTCCCTGGCCTTCAAGGAAGAGGGCATCCGCTGTGCCGCCCGGTACGACGACTCGAAAAAAAAGGTGATGGTCATGGGCAACCACGGCGTGATGGTGATCGGTGCAACCTTCGCCGAATCCTTCAACCGGTGGATTATTTCGAGCGCGCCGCCGAAACCTATATCCGGGCCTTGCAGACCGGGCGGCCATTGCGGGTTCTGTCCGACGACATTGCAGAAAAAACCGCCCGCGCGTTGCAACAATGTCCCGATCAAGACGTGTGCCACCTGGCCGATCTGAAGGCGATTCTCGATGAAGAGGGATCACCCTATGCCACCTGACACAGTGGCTGATCCTGCAAGGGATGCTCAGGGTTTGTAGCGGCGCAATGTGTCGCCATATTGCAGTTTCGGGATAAGTTCGATGCGCTGCCCCCCGGTCGTCACCCGCCCGGCGGCGCGATCGGCGATGATCTGGGCTGCGGCGCGGCCGATCTCTATGCGCCCGGCATCCATGGTGGCCAGTTGTTTTGGAAGGCCGCGCAAAAACTCAACCCCGTTGAACCCCGCCATACCCAGACGGCCGGGCACGGCGATGCCCTTTTCCAAGGCATAAAGCAAACCGCCGGCACCGATCATGTCATTCGAGTAATACAGAAAATCCAGATCCGGGTTACGCTCGAGAATGACTTCGGTCATTTCGCGCCCCTTGACCAGCGCCGAGCCGCCTTCGTAAAATTCTTGCGCAACCACCTCCAGCCCGGTCTTGGCCAGCGCTTCGGTAAAGCCTTCGAACCGTTTGCGGGCGCGAAAATCCAGCGGCATCTTGGTGCCGAGAAAGCCGATCTTTTCGAACCCCTGCTTGACGATGGCCTTGGCCATCTCACGCCCGGCGCGGCGGTGCGAAATGCCCACGACGGCATCCACCGCCTCGCCGTCGACATCCATGATTTCGACCACCGGAATACCGCTGGCGCGCAGCATGGCCAGGCTGGCGTCGGAATGTTCCAACCCCGCGAGGATTACCCCGGAAGGGCGCCATGACAGCATTTCATACAGCACGTCTTCTTCCCTCTCGGGGTGATAATTGGTGACGCCGACCACAGGTTGCAGTTCGGTGTCGTCCAACACCTCGGCAATGCCGGTCATCACCTCGGGGAACACCATGTTGGACAGGCTGGGAATGATCACCGCCACCAGGTTCACCCGCGACGACGCAAGGGCACCGGCAATCTTGTTCGGCACATACCCCAGGCGCTTGGCGGTTTCCAAAACCTTGGTGCGGGTTGCCTCGCTGACATCGCCGCGGTTGCGCAACACGCGGCTGACAGTCATTTCGCTGACGCCCGATTCGTCCGAGACGTCGCGCAGTGTCAGTTGTCTTTTATGGTTTTCGCTCAACACAATATCCTTTTCCGGCGATATTGGCGGATCAGACAGCCCCGCACAAGACAGGCCTCAACTGTATCTTTCCGGCGACAGGCGGCGCAGCGGCGCAAACCCGAGAATTGGGATATTGCCGGTTCACCCCGGTCAGTATAGAGTTGGGCCGAAGGAGAAGATGTCTGCGTAGCTCAGCTGGATAGAGCACAGGATTCCTAATTTTCAATTGGGCGTTGCGTTCGGAAACGGCACAACGGATCTGCTCAAATTCGGGGAACGCTTCGGTGCGCTTGCACCATGCCAATCCCGAGCCAAGCCCCGCAGGGGGAAGGTGTAGAGACTGGATGGGCAGCATCTAAGGGCCTCTCGGCCTAGGGTGAAGGGACAGTCCAGACCACGAACGCCGAGAGGCGGCGGCGAAAGCCGAAGTGGTATGAATCCTGGGGCCGTGGGTTCGAATCCCGCCGCGGACACCATCCTTTCCCGCTTGGCCCGGCCTTCCGGGAACGATCATTACGCGCACGGATCGGATAACAGACAGGAAATGCCTTGCCCTTGGGTCTGCTGACGGGACCAGGCACAAGCCACATCTGAAATTGTGCTTCGCATCTGACCTCTTCGTCACTGGCCATCGCAAACCTGCACTTTTTCATGCAGAAACGCCCCCGCCAGAGCCGCCCGGTCTTTCGTCGGCCACCCAACCGTGGTTCTTGGCGGCAAATCGCCCCAGAAAACCGCCCGAGGATCGGCCCCATGCACATCGTCACCCTGCTGACAAACCCAGCCACCCCCTGCCTCGACCCGGCCTTGGCCGAGGCCCTGCGCAACGCATGGGGCGGGCGCGATGTTCAATGGCTTGCCCCCGATGAGGCGGCAGAATTCACCGTGCCCACCCCCCCGGCCAACCTGTGGGATGTCTGGCAGGCCCTACAGACCGACGGAATTGATCTGACCCTGCAACCGATTGAAAATCGTCGCAAGAAATTGCTGATCGCCGATATGGACAGCACGATGATCCAGCAGGAATGCATCGACGAACTGGCGGATTTCGCCGGCGTCGGCGCCCATGTGGCGGGCATTACCGCCCGGGCAATGAACGGCGAACTGGATTTTGAACAGGCGCTGAGCGAACGTGTCGGGCTGCTGCGCGATCTGCCAGTCGCCACCATCGACACCGTGCTGGACAACCGCATCACCCTGATGCCCGGCGGGCCGGTCCTGCTGGCGACGATGCGGGCGCATGGCGCCCATGCGGCCCTTGTGTCGGGCGGTTTCACCCAGTTCACCGCGCGTATCGCTGCGCGGCTGGGCTTTGACGAACACCGCGCCAACACGCTGATAGAGAATGGGCCGCTCCTGGCGGGCACTGTCGCCCGGCCGATCCTCGGTAAACAGGCGAAACTCGACGCGCTGCTTGAAATCTCTGGCCGCCTTGGGCTGACCCCCGCCGATGCCATCGCGGTAGGCGACGGGGCCAACGATCTGGCGATGTTGCAGGCCGCCGGATCAGGCGTGGCGCTGCACGCCAAACCCAGTGTCGCCGCCCAGACACGCCTGAGAATCACCCATGGCGACCTGACGGCGCTGCTGTACCTGCAAGGCTATGGCAGGGATGAATTCACCACCCCTGCTTCTTCTTTGTAAAAATACTCAAAAAACCTAAACGAGTCGCCCCTCGCAAAAGCCGCGCGCCCTGTCGATCGACCCTACGGCAAGCCCCGCGCGGTTTTCGATCACCGCACCCAACCGCCGCCTGGTTGCTGGATGCGCGGGGTCCAGCACGCCCAGCGCCACGAGAATCGCCGCGATCGCACATTCCGATGCTCGGGTGGCACCATCAACGATCTTGATCGCCACGCCCAGCCCCAGATCGGGGATCATTGCCACAAACACCGCCTCGGCCCCGGTCTTGATCGCCACGCGCCCACCCATGGCGCGCATAAGCTCGGTGCAGGCGCGCCCCTGCCCGGCGACCAGTTCGGGGTGCTCCAACATCGCGTCACGCAGTGCCGTCATGGCGCGGTCGCGGGCGCCGCTGCCCTGCCCCGCCACGGCAAACCGCGCCATAGCATGGGCCAGCCCCTGGACCGTGGTGGCGAAATTCGGCGCGGAACAGCCGTCAATCCCATAACCGGGGCTGTCAACACCAGTCACCTCCTCAATAGCGGCACAGACGGCCTGTTGCACCGGGTGGGCCAGATCGACGTATTCGGGGCCTGCCTTCAAATGCTGCGTCAGCGTCAGAAAGCCCGCGTGTTTCCCGGAACAGTTGTTGTGCACCTGACAAGGCGCCTCGTTGGCCCGGATCATCGCCAGCTTCAGGTCAGTGTCGCGTGACGCTTCGGGCCCGCAGCGCAGATCGCGTTCGCCCAGCCCCAGATCGGCCAGCCAGCCTTGCACCGCCGCCACATGCAGCGCCGCCCCCTGGTGCGATGCACAGGCCAGCGCCAGGCGTCGGCTGTCCAGCCCCGCCGCTGCTGCTGCACCGCTTTCGACCAGCGGCAGCGCCTGAAGCATCTTGCAGGACGACCGGGGAAAGATCACCGCCCCCGGATCACCCCAGGCCTGCACAACCTGTCCGGCGGCATCGCACACGGCCCCATGCCCGGCGTGCCAGGACTCGAGCAGTCCACCGCGCCATACCTCAACCATCGTCTCCGGAGCCGTCACCAAGGGATCTTCCTTTCAAAGTTAAGCGATTTTCCGCCGCAGGGGGTTTTATTGCCAGCGGATTTGCCGTTAAGATCGCACCGCAGAGTTGCAAAGGGAACCGTGCTGTTCAAGACCTGCCTCAGATGGGTCGGGCACGCACCCAAAGAGGCGGAATCAGCTGGAGACTGCGATGAACATGAAGTCATATCTTGCACGAATCGGCCTGACGGTGGGGCTGGCATTGGCGGCAACGGCGGCATTGGCCCAAGCCGATTCAACCAACCGCGTCGCCGTGGAAACCGCTTGGGCCGTCTTCGTCGAGAACGATCCCAAGGAATGCTGGAGCGTGTCGAGCCCCAAGCAAACCGTCAACACCCGCGATGGCCGCGTCGTGGCGGTTCGGCGCGGCGACATCCTGATGTTTGTCAGTTTCCGCCCCGGATCGGGCACTGCCGGCGAAGTGTCATTCACCGGTGGCTATCCTTTTGCGCCCGGATCGACCGTCAAACTTGACGTCGGCGGCACAGCCTTTGATCTGTTCGTTGATGGCGAATGGGCCTGGCCGGCCTCGAATGAAGAAGATGCCAAGATTGTCGCGGCGTTGCGTCGCGGATCCGAGGCTGTGCTGACCGCCCGATCGGCGCGGGGCACCCAGACGGAAGACACATTTTCGCTGTTCGGTTTCACCGCCGCCATGGACGAGGCCGGCAAACGCTGCGCCAACTGACAGACGCACGATCCGATTTGCCGGGGCACCTGTTGTACCGCCGATCGGGCGTTGCAGCTGACACTTTGTAATCTGTGTGCGGATACCATATAGGCGGCACAGCCTTTGTCCGGAGCCTCGCCCATGTCCGCCACCGCACCGATCACCCAAGACGTTCTGACCCTGCCGCGCAAGCTGTCGGATGAAGGGCCTGTCAACCTTGTCGGCCTGACGCGCGACGCCATGCAGGCGGCGCTGATTGCTGTCGGCACGCCGGAACGGCAGGCGCGGATGCGTACCGGCCAGATCTGGGCCTGGATCTATGAACGCGGCGTGCGCGATTTCGACCAGATGACCAACCTCGCCAAACCCTATCGCGCGCTCTTGGCCGAACATTTCGCTGTCGGGCTTCCCCAGGTGGTTGAACGCCATGTCAGCGCCGATGGCACCCGCAAATATCTGGTGCGCATCACCGGCGGGCACGAGGTGGAAACCGTCTATATCCCCGACGAGGGGCGCGGCACGTTGTGCATTTCGTCGCAGGTGGGCTGCACGCTGACCTGTTCATTTTGCCACACCGGCACCCAGCGATTGGTGCGCAACCTGACGGCGGGTGAAATCGTCGGCCAGATCCTGTTGGCGCGCGACGATCTGGACGAATGGCCGGTGCCCGGCGCGCCCAAGGACGAAACCCGCCTGCTGTCGAATATCGTTCTGATGGGGATGGGTGAACCGCTGTACAATTTCGAGGCGGTGCGCGACGCGATGAAGATCGCCATGGACCCAGAGGGAATTTCCCTGTCGCGTCGCCGGATCACCCTGTCGACCAGCGGCGTCGTGCCGGAAATCGCCCGCACAGCCGAAGAGATCGGCTGTCTGCTGGCGGTATCGTTCCACGCCACCACCGACGCGGTGCGCGACAAACTGGTGCCGATCAACAAGAAGTGGAACATCGCCACCCTTCTGGATGCCCTGCGCAGCTATCCCAACGCGTCCAATTCCGAGCGTATCACCTTTGAATATGTGATGTTGAAAGACGTGAACGACAGTGATGACGACGCCCGTCGTCTGGTCGATCTGATCCATGGCATTCCGGCCAAGATCAACCTGATCCCGTTCAACGAATGGCCCGGCGCACCCTATCAGCGGTCCTCCAACAACCGCATCCGCGCATTCGCCGACATCATCTACAAGGCCGGCTATGCCAGCCCGATCCGCACCCCCCGGGGCGAAGACATCATGGCCGCCTGCGGTCAGTTGAAAAGCGAAAGCGAGCGGATACGCAAAGTGCGCAAACCGGCCGGTGACATCGCGGTCTAGTGCGGTTCGCGCAGGGCTGGGTTCCTCCATTCGCCCTGCGGATCGCAGCAGGGTTCGCGCGGCACAGCGCGTTCGATCCGCAGGGCGACTGCACTTGTCCGCGACACGCTCTAGCCGACAATCAGCCGCGTTTGCAGAGTGATCCGCGGCGCAATGGCGCGCAGGTGATCGGCGCGCAGGGCAATGCAGCCCTCAGTCGGACAGCCGGGCCTGCGCCAGCGGTGCAGGAAAATGGCCGAGCCTTTATACGGCTCGGCATCCGGCCAGTTCCAGTCGGTCAGCAGCACCAGATCATACAACCGGTCGGCCCGGCGCAAAGCTTCGTGGCTGTGGTCATAGGGGGCTGCAACCATCTGATTGTACGCGTCATCCTCGGGCGCGTCAGACCACAGATCGCCGGGGCGAATCGGCACCGCCCATTTCACCGGTTGCTGCATCCGGTCCGGGCGGTACAGCATCCCGATGATTGCATGGCTGCCGCGCGGCGTCGCGCCATCGCCTTCGCGCTTGTCACCGCGCACACCGCTGCGCCCGATTGTACAGGGAAAATACCGCCCCCCGAACCGCACGCCGCGGGGCGTCAGCACCAGATCACGGGGCGTCACAGAAGATGCCCCGATTTGGCGGCCTTGGTGCGCAGATATGCGGCGTTCAGCGGATTTTCGCCGGCACGCAGGGGCACACGTTCGACCACATCAATGCCACAGGCGGTCAGCATATCCACCTTGCGCGGGTTGTTCGTCAACAGCCGCACCCGGGCCACCCCCATGGCGCGCAAAATACGCGCACCGATACGGAAATCACGTTCGTCATCCTCGAACCCCAGTCGGTGATTCGCCTCGACCGTATCAAACCCCTGATCCTGCAAGGAATAGGCGCGCATCTTGTTGGTCAGGCCAATGCCGCGCCCCTCTTGGTTCAAATACAGCAACAGACCGCCCCCCGCCTCGGCCATCTGCGCCAGCGCTCCGTTCAACTGCGGGCCGCAATCGCATTTGAGCGACCCCAGCACATCTCCGGTGAAGCAGGCCGAGTGCAGCCGTGTCAGCACCGGCGCGCTGCGGTCCACCTGAGCGACCTCGACGGCATAGTGTTCTTCCAGCCCGTCGTCGGGGCGAAAGATGTGCAGCCGTCCCGCCCCCGCCGCCGCCATTGGCAGGCGCGCTGCAATCACCCGCGTGACCGCCGCATCGGCGGACAGATCGAGACCGGGATCGTCAAGGTCGATCACCGTCAGGGCGGGCGGCAAATGATCGACCGGCACCAACAGCGCGCCGGGCAGCAACCGCGCCGATTTCAACAGCGCGATGGCGGCACGCGCCAGATCGGCGTCGCCGTCACGCACCGCACGAAACGGCCCTTTCATCGGCGCGCGCAAATCGTCGGCGGGATCGACAATCGCCCGCAGACGGGCCAGATCCATACCGGGCCCCAGCGCAAGGCGGGTCAGATCGCCGTCATAGACAGGGGTTTTCAGCGTTTCCGCCCGCCAATGGGTGATCGCCAGAAACGCCCCCCCCATGGCCAGAAGCCCGGCAAACCGTTCAGGCGGCAAAACCTCGGGCGCAGCCACCAGAACCGCCCCACCGCCCCGCCGCAGCACAATCGGCAAACCGCTGCGTAGGTCGGACCGCGCACGCGCCAGATGTTCGGCCGGGGTGGGATCGAGAAACATGGGCATCCGCCTTTCAAAGGCATATCTAGGGGCAACCATCGGGGAAGTGAAACATTTCCCACATGTCGGACACGTCCGCGTGAGAGTTGTGCAGCATTTCTTGCGTGGAAGCGATTCGCGTCACAAGTACGTCAAAGAGTGGAGGGAACATCATGTCGAGCCTGAAAAAAATCCTGCTGGTCGATGACGATGACGATCTGCGCGACGCCTTGAGCGAACAATTGATGATGACCGAAGATTTCGACGTGTTCGAGGCCGGCACCGGACAAGAAGCATTGAATCAGGTCAAAGCCGGGTTGTTCGACCTGATGATCCTTGACGTGGGTCTGCCCGATACAGACGGGCGCGAATTGTGTCGTCTGATGCGCAAGCAGGGGGTGAAATGCCCCGCGATCATGCTGACCGGCCACGACAGCGACGCCGATGCCATCCTTGGGCTTGACGCAGGCGCCAATGATTATGTCACCAAACCGTTCCGCTTTCCGGTCCTGCTGGCGCGAATCCGTGCGCAACTGCGCCAGCACGAACAATCCGAAGATGCAGTGTTTCAACTTGGGCCGTACACCTTCAAACCGGCAATGAAGATGTTGATCGACGAACAGGACAAGAAAATCCGTCTGACCGAGAAAGAAACCAATATCCTGAAATTCCTTTACCGCGCCCCCGATGGCGTGGTCGAGCGTGAGGTATTGCTGCACGAGGTGTGGGGCTATAACGCCGGTGTGACAACCCATACGTTGGAGACCCACATTTATCGCCTGCGCCAGAAGATTGAACCCGACCCTTCGAATGCGCGCCTTCTGGTCACCGAAAGCGGCGGGTATCGTCTGGTGGCGTAACACCGTCCCCGTGGGCACGTCTCGGCGATGGCGCGCCTCCCTTCCTGTTGAATTGGCCCGGCACCCGGTGTGCCGGGCCTTTCTCTTTCGTGGCGTCCCCGCTAGACAAACCAAATGTCCTGTCCCGACGATCATCTCGAACGAGCCCTGCGCGCCAAGGGTCACATCCGCATCGCCGGAGTTGACGAGGTGGGTCGCGGCCCCTGGGCCGGGCCGGTGATGGCGGCGGCGGTGGTTCTGAACCCGGCGCAGATCCCGGCGGGCCTGAACGATTCGAAAAAGCTCAGCCGCAAGGCCCGCGAACGGTTGTCGCTGCTGATCTTGGACAGCGCCGAGGTGTCGGTGGCCGAGGCCAGTGTCGATGAGATCGAAGACCTGAACATCCTGCGCGCCAGTCACCTTGCCATGGTGCGCGCCCTGCGCGGGCTGCGCAGGATGCCCGACTTCGCTCTGATCGACGGCAACCAGATGCCGCGCGACATGCCCTGTGCCGGGCAATGCGTGGTGGGCGGTGACGGCCGTTCGGTCAGTATCGCGGCGGCCTCAATTGTGGCAAAAATCAGGCGGGATTCAGGTATGGTGGCCCTCGCGCAACAGCATCCGGGCTATGGTTGGGAAACCAACGCCGGATATGGCACGGCGGCGCATATCGCGGCGCTGAAATTGTTAGGGGTGACCCCACACCATAGGCGTTCGTTCAAACCGATCCACAAGATGTTGTATCAAGAAGATTAACTAACCTCCTGATTCAAAAAGAAATTGACCCCGATTCACCAATGAATCACACTGTCTGCAAGAACACGGGACGCCACCAAAGGCGCCGGAACAGAGGCAGACAATGACGATCAAATCCAAAGGCGGTGCCACGGCACGGCCGCATAAAACCTGTGCCATCTCGGCAGAATTGCCATTTAATCAGATTCTTGCAGGCGATTGTATCGATCTGATGAACGGCCTGCCCGAAGCCTCGGTCGATCTGATCTTTGCCGATCCGCCTTACAACCTGCAACTGAAGGGCGATCTGTTTCGCCCCGACAATTCCCATGTCGATGCCGTTGACGACGCATGGGACCAGTTTTCAAGTTTCGCCGCCTACGATTCATTCACCCAAGACTGGCTGAAGGCGGCGCGCCGATTGCTCAAACCCCACGGGGCGATCTGGGTGATCGGCAGTTATCACAACATCTTCCGGGTCGGAGCCGCGTTGCAGAACGCCGGGTATTGGATTTTGAACGATGTGGTCTGGCGCAAATCCAACCCGATGCCGAATTTCCGCGGCAAACGGCTGACCAATGCCCACGAAACGATGATCTGGGCATCCAAGGAAGAGGCCAGCAAATACACCTTCAACTATGAGGCGCTGAAACAGCTGAACGACGGTGTGCAGATGCGCAGCGATTGGGTGCTGCCGCTGTGCACCGGGCACGAACGGTTGAAGAACGAGGACGGCAACAAGGCACACCCGACGCAAAAACCCGAATCTTTGTTACACCGGGTCATCCTGGGCACGACCAATCCGGGCGACGTGGTGCTGGACCCGTTCTTTGGCACCGGCACCACCGGCGCTGTGGCCAAGATGCTGGGCCGCGATTACATCGGGATCGAACGCGACGACGCCTATCGCAAAGTGGCCGAAGAACGCCTGTCGCGTGTTCGCAAATTCGACCGCGAGGCACTGGCCGTCACCGGCAGCAAACGTGCCGAACCGCGTGTGCCCTTTGGGCAGTTGGTGGAACGCGGCATGTTGCGGCCCGGCGAAATGCTGATCAACAACCGTGGCCAGATGGCCAAGGTGCGCGCCGATGGCACGCTGATCGCCGATCAGGTCAAAGGGTCGATCCATCAGGTGGGTGCCGCCTTGGAAGGTGCGCCATCGTGCAATGGCTGGACCTATTGGAACTTCAAGCGCGACGGGAAAACCGTGCCGATCGACCTGCTGCGCCAACAAATCCGCGCCGAGATGGGCTGACCCGCCGCCACCCGCGATTTCACCAGTTACCGCCAGTGCGACCGTAACCAACGTCACGGCGCACTCACCTTGCCCCGCCGTCTTTGCACGGCGGGGTTTTTTCATGTCAGATCGGCAAACCCAGCAACACCGCAACTTCAGCCATGCTGCGCACGGGGGTGGCACCGGTCGCCGCAAGGCGGGCGGGATCGCTGCGTTCGGCAAACCCGATGGTGCGCATCCCCGCCGCCACCCCGGCGGTGCATCCCGTGGGACTGTCGTCGATCACCACACACTGGCCCGGTTCCAGGCCAAAATCGGCGGCGGCCCGCAGAAACATCGCCGGATCAGGCTTGGCCACGCCCAGAGTATGCGCCGAATACAGCCGGCCCGACAGCCGCGCGTGCAACCCCGATGGCGTCAGCGTGATACCCATCTTGGTTTCGCTGCCGTTGCTGCCCACGCAATACGGCACCCCCACCGCATCCAGCCCGTCCAGCACCGCCAGAACACCGTCGATCAGCGGCACACCTTCGCGCAGCCGGTCGTGAATTTCACCATAGACCACCGTCATCCAATCCACGGGCAGGGCGGCACCACGCCGGCGCGCCTCTGTCTCGGCGTGTTTCATGGTGGTGCCGACAAACAGGGCGTCGGCCTCTTCCGCGTCCATGTGCAGACCATGGCGGGCAAAACTGGCCAGGATCACCTCAGATGTCGCCGGCTCACTGTCGACCAACACGCCGTCGCAGTCGAATATCACAAGTTTCGGCAGCCCGGCCATGGTCAGCCCCTTTCCAGTATGGTGATCACCGTGCCGCCATAGCGCCGCTGGTCGCGCTGTACCAGCCCCGGAGGCGCGACGGGCGGCGCATCATCCTCCCACATCACCAACGCGCCCTCGGCGATCCAGCCGCCGCGCAGCGCACAGGCCAGCGCCCGCGCGCCCAGATCGGTGCCATAGGGCGGGTCCAGCAGCACCAGATCATAGGGCACGGCGCAGGGGCCAAGGCGGGTGGCGTCTACGCGCAACAGGGTGGTGACATCTTCCGCACGGCATTTGACGATGTTGGCGCCGATCAGCGTCTGCGCCTTGCGCCCGCTTTCGACAAACGTCACATGGGCGGCGCCGCGCGACAGCGCCTCAAGCCCCAATGCGCCGGTGCCCGCGAACAGGTCAAGCACCCGCGCCTCGGCCACCGGATTGCCATAGCCGCCATTCAACAGCAGGTTGAACACCGATTCGCGCACCCGGTCGGTAGTGGGGCGCAGATGCGCCGCCGGATCGCCCGCCCCCACACCGGCCAGCGTCGTGCCCCGCATCCGCCCACCGATGATCCTCACGCCCGCAACAGCGCCTTCATGTCGGTGGTCGGGTCGGCGATAACCGCCGCGGCGGGGGATTTGCCTGCCTCGATCAGCCGTTTGCCAATCATATAGGCGCGCGGATCGTTCATCGCATCCACCGCCAACAGGGTGTCGCCCGCGAAATACCAGTGGCTGACACTGGCCCCTGTCCCGCGCACGACCACCCGGTCATAGCCGGTGTTCAGCCCGGCGATCTGCAACTTCACATCATACTGGTCCGACCAGAACCACGGCCGCGGATCGTAATCGCGCCCGCCGCCCAGCATGTTGTCGGCCACCAGTTCGCTCTGGTCTATGGCGTTCTGCACCGATTCAAGACGGATCATCTGGCCCCTGCGCGGAAAGATCGCGCAATCGCCCGCCGCCCAGATGAACGGGTCAGACGTGCGACCCTGGGCATCAACAACGATGCCGTTGTCCACCACGACACCCGCCTGTCCAGCCAGCGCAGAGTCCGGCGTGATGCCAACACCAGCGACAACGAAATCCACCGCGATCTCGCTGCCGTCGCCAAACCGGGCCCCGGTCACCTTGTCTGTGCCCAGCAACCGCTCCAACCCCAGCCCTTCGCGGATATCCACCCCATGCGCCAGATGCAGCGCGCGGAAATAGTCCGACGTTTGCGGCGCCGCCACCCGTTGCAGAATGCGCGGCGCCAGTTCCACCAGCGTGACCGATACACCCAGCTTTGTCGCCACCGCCGCCGCCTCAAGCCCGATATAGCCACCGCCGACGATCAGCGCCCGCTGCCCCGCCCGAACCACCGGGCGCAGGGCATCGACATCGCGCAGGCTGCGCACGACATGCACCCCCGCAAGCGCACCGCCGATGGCGGCGGGCAGCCGGCGCGGCACCGATCCGGTGGTCAGCGCCAGATGATCATAGGAAAGAACCGCATCACCCGCCGTCACCGTCTTGGACGCCCGGTCAATCGCCGTGACCGGCACGCCCAGCCGCAGGGAAATGCCCTTTTCAGCATAAAAGCTTTCGGGCCGCAGATACAAACGCGCCTCGTCCATCTCGCCCAGAAGATAGGCCTTCGACAGAGGCGGCCTCTGATAGGGCGGCACATTTTCACCGCAGATCAGGGTGATGCCGCCGTCAAACCCCGCCTCACGCAGCCGCGCCACCAAAGACGCCCCGGCCTGTCCGCCACCGATTGCCACGATTTCTGCCATATGCCCCCGGCGATGCTGGTCAGTGTTACATCCGCAGCCTATATGCACCACGAGAGTTTTTGCAATCCAACGAAAGGACTTATTCCATGGCCATCACTGTCGGCGATCACCTGCCCACCGCAACCCTGTTGAAAATGGGCGAAAACGGCCCCGAAGGTGTGGATCTGGGCGCGCATATCAAAGACCGCAAGGTGGTGATATTTGGCCTGCCCGGTGCCTATACCGGCGTCTGCACCACGGCCCATGTGCCCAGCTTCATCAGCGCCAAGGATGCACTGGCCGCCAAGGGCGTGGATGAGGTGATCTGCATTTCCGTGAACGATCCCTTCGTGATGAAGGCCTGGGGCGAAAGCACCGGCGCCACCGCCGCCGGAATCACCATGTTGGGTGACGCGGAAAGCACGTTCACCAAAGCCATCGGCCTGGATTTCACCGCGCCACCCGCCGGTTTCATCGCCCGTTCCAAACGATATGCGATGCTGGTCGAAGATGGGGTCGTCAAGGTGCTGCACCTTGAGGAAAGCCCGGGCACCTGCGAAATCTCAGGGGGCGAGGCGATGGTCGCCGCGATCTGATACACCAAAGGCCCCCGCACCGCGTGGGGGCCTTATGCCGCCAGTTCATCCAGCGTCCGGGCCAGCCGCAAGTCAAGAACGCTCAGCCCGGCGCAATCATGGGTGGTGAGCACCACATCAACCCGATTGTAGACGTTGAACCACTCAGGATGATGATCAAGCTTTTCCGCATGTAGCGCCGCGCGGGTCATGAAGCCGAACGCAGAACCGAAATCCTTGAACCTGAAACTCTTCGAGATGGCATCGCGCCCCTCGACCATGGCCCAACCTGCGGCCAACACTGCGGCCAGATCACCGGCGCGCTGTCCTTCGGTCAGCAAATCGCTCATTCGTCCTCTCCTTTCGATCTGCGGAACGGGCCATAGCTGGTCAGCACGTCGATTTCCTCATCCACCGCCGCGCGCTCGGCCACGAGATATTCCTCAACCGCACGGGCAAAGCCGGGGTCTGCGATCCAATGCAGCGAGTGGGTGGGCCGGGGCAAATAACCGCGCGCAAGTTTGTGTTCGCCCTGCGCCCCCGCCTCGACCCGTTTCAGCCCATGGGCGATGGCATACTCTATCGCCTGATAGTAACATGCCTCGAAATGCAGGCAGGGATAATCCTGTACACAGCCCCAATAGCGGCCATACAGTACATCGCGCCCGATCACGTTCAACGCCCCCGCCACCGCCCGGTCGCCGTCCATCGCATAGATCAACAGAATATCGTCGCGCAGCCGATCCTGTGCGATGTCGAAAAATCGCCGCGTCAGATAGGGCGTGCCCCATTTGCGCGCGCCGGTGTCCTGATAGAATTGCCAGAACGCATCCCAATGGTGCGGCTGAATCTGGTCGCCGGTCAGGTGCACGATCTCGCCGCCGAACCCTTGGGCGACGCTGCGTTCCTTGCGGATGTTCTTGCGCTTGCGGCTGGACAGTTGCGCCAGGAAGGCATCGAAATTGCCATAGCCTTCGTTGATCCAGTGAAACTGTTGGCCCGTGCGGTGCATCAGCCCGGCCTCGACGCCCGCCGCCGCCTCGTCGCCGGTGCAGAACGTGACGTGCAGCGATGACAGCCGGTTTTGTCGGGCCAGTTGCACGGCCCCTTGCACCAACGCGGTCAGGGCCGGCTCAAAATACCCCGGGCGGGTCAGAAAACGGCGGCCCGTGGCGGGGGTGAACGGCACGGCGATCTGCAACTTCGGGTAATATCGGCCGCCTGCCCGCTCATATGCATGGGCCCAGTTGTGATCGAAAATATACTCGCCCTGGCTGTGCCCCTTGGCGTACATCGGCGCACAGCCGATCACCGTGTCGCCCGACCGCGCCACGAGATAGCGGGGCTGCCAACCGGTGCCGGGGCCGACGCTTTTGCTGTCTTCAATGGCCGAAAGAAGCCGGTGGGTGGTGAACGGATCAAACGGCCGCCCACCATCTGCGATTTCCGGGCAGGCGCAGGCATCCCATTCCTCGGGCGCGATCTGCGCGAGGCTTGACAGGACGTCGACGGTGATTTCGGTTTCGCTCATGACGGCGCAAAGGTGGCGTGGATCCCGCCTGGGTCAAGCCTTCGCAGGGACATACCCCTCAAACGTGATGTTTTGGGCGATGCGCCGGGCACGCGCCTCTTGCACTGGGCTACGGATCGTCCAGCACAGGATACCCGCGCCTTGCAGTTTCAGGTCGCCCACCCGCGGATTTTCCAGATCGGTGTGGTCGTGGCTGATGAAACAGGCACCCACGCGGTCATAATCAGGGATCGTTGCGAGATCTGCACAGGTTTCGGGCGACGCAGCCCAATGGGCGGGATCAAAGGCACAGCTGGTCAGGCCACGCGGCACATCGGGCAACAGTCGCGCCAAAGCGGCCATGGAATGGGGGTTGAATGACATCACCGCCACCGGCCCACCATAACCACCCAGCACATCCGCCACCGTCTTTTCCAACAGGCCGACCGCCGGACCCAGCGCACCATCCTGATCCTTGATCTCGACCAGCAAGGGCACCCGCCCCGAGACGAGCGCGCAGACCTCGGCAAGGGTCGGAATGCCTTCATCACCGCCGCGCAGGGTGATGGCGCCCAGCGTGCGCGCATCGCGCCCGGCGACCGGCCCGGTTTCATCGGTCAGCCGGTCCAACCCGTCGTCGTGAAACACCATCGCCCCATCGTCGGCCGAACGCTGCACGTCCAGCTCAATCCCATACCCCCCGGCAATGGCGGCCGCAAACGCGGCGCGGCTGTTTTCCGGGCGGTTCAGTGCCAGATCATGCAGCCCACGATGAGCAAAAGGCGTGGCAAGAAATTCAGCGGACAATATCATTTTATTTGAAACACCCCTTCGATTTCGACCGCAACATTGAACGGCAGGGCGCCCGCGCTGACCGCGCTGCGGGAGTGGTGCCCGGCATCGCCCAACGCCTGCACCAGAAAATCGGAACAGCCGTTGATCACCTTGGGCTGATCGCCGAAATCCCCATGGGAATTGACAAACCCGGTCAACTTGACCACCCGCACCAGCCGATCCAGATCGCCACCGCAGGCCGCCTTGACCTGTGACAACAGGCTGATCCCGCAGGTTTTAGCGGCTGCCGCCCCCTGCTCGACGGTCAGATCGGCACCCACCTTGCCGGTGATGAAACCTTCGGCAGTCTGGGAAATCTGGCCCGAAACATAGACTGTGTCGCCGACGATCACCCAAGGCACGTAATTAGCAGCGGGCGCGGGGGCGGTCGTCAGGGTTACGCCCAATTCGGCCAGGCGGGTTTCATAGCGGCCCATGGGCTCTCCTTTTCGGTGCGATGCAACCAAAGGCTATCCTGCGACGCGGGCCAATACAACGGCCCAAGCCTCAACCTTCGCGAAACGCCTTGGCAAAATAATCAGTGAACGGACGCACCAGATAAGCGATCGGTGTACGGTCTTCGGTGCGCAGAAAAGCCTCGACCGGCATACCCGGTATCAGCACCAGGTTTTCAGGCAGCTTCTCGATCTCATCGGTCTTCAACTCAATTTCGGCCCGATAGAATGAACCCTGCGACGCCTCATCCACAAAGACATCTGCCGAAATCTGCGTCACTTCGCCGAAGAATTCCGGTGTGGTGCGGGAATCGAACGTCGAGAACCGCAAAATCACATCCTGCCCCAAATAGACCTGATCGATATGGATCGCGGCAACCCGGGCGGCAATCACCAAAGGCCGATCCTGCGGCACGATGAACAGAACCGGATCGGCGGGCCGGATAACCGAACGCTCGGCAAACACGGTCATGCCATAGACGATGCCACCAACCGGCGCGCGAATGTCCAGCCGCGACAGCCGTTCCTTGAGCGAGCGACGTCGTTCGGCCAGTTCCAGTTCGCGGTATTGCAGATCGCGCGTCTGGGTGATCGCCTCTTCCCGCCGGGTGGTGGCGAGGCGCAAAATCTCCAACTCGGTCTCGGTGATCCGCTCTTGCGCCTGGGCAGCCCCCGCCGTCAGTTCACCCATCGTGCCTTGCAGGCGGGCATCCTCCCGTTGCAGGGCCAGCACCCGGCTGGCCTGCGCCAGACCACGGTCCAACAACACCTGTTGGCTGGCCAGTTCTTCGCCAATCAGCGACAGCTGGGTTTTCAATGCTTCTTGCTGGGCCAGGATGCCGCCGATCTGGCTGGCAATCTGTTGGCGGCGCAGGCGCAGCTGTTCGATTTGCTGGGCGTTTGATGACACCCGCGCCTCGAACAGGCGGCGCTGGCCCTCGACCAGTTCAGCCACCTCGGGCTGGCGCGCCGCAACCTCCAGCAACTCGGCATCGAAGGTGATCCCGTCAACCACATCCCGCTCGGCGGCCAGACGGGCGCGCCGTGCCATCAGTTCGTACAGCTGACTTTCGACGGTTGTCAGATCGGATTGCAACAGCGTCGGGTCCAGCCGCACAAGGGTTTGCCCCTGAACAACAGCGTCGCCCTCGAACACCAATATGTCGGCCACAACCCCGCCATCGGGGTGCTGCACGATCTGGCGATTGCGATCCACCTCGATCTGGCCCGAGGCGATGATCGCGCCGGAAATCTGGGTGAACGCCGCCCAGGTGCCAAACCCGCCCACCAGTGTGACCAGCGCCAGCAGCCCGATGACGATCGGGCGACGCGCCGACCAGGGCTGCGCACCGCTCATTGCACGCCCGCCCGTGCGGGGGCGGCGGCGATCTGTTTGTGATTGCTGACCATATCGCGCAAAACCTCGTCGCGCGGGCCAAAGGCGCGGCGCATTCCCCCCTCCAGCACCAAAAGCTTGTCACATTCCTTGATGGCGGCGGGACGGTGGGCCATGATCAGCACCGCCCCGCCCGCGTCTTTCATCGCCCGGATCGCGACGTTCAGCGCCTCGGACCCCTCGTTGTCGAGGTTCGAATTCGGCTCGTCCAGCACCAGCAACACCGGATCGCCGTACATCGCGCGGGCCAGTCCGATCCGCTGCATCTGGCCGCCCGACAACCGCCCGCCAGTCGGATTGACCACGGTATCATAACCATCGGGCATCTTCAGGATCATGTCATGGGCCGCCGCCTTTTTCGCTGCCGTCACGATGTCTTCGTCGCGGGCATCGGGTTTCAGGCGGGCGATATTCTGGGCGATGGTGCCGTCGAACAGCTGCACCCTCTGGGGCAGGTAACCGATATATTGCCCCAAAACATCAGGTTCATATTGGTCCAGCGATGCACCATCCAGGCGGATCTTGCCGCCCGAAGGGCGCCACACCCCCACCAGCGCTCGCGCCAATGTGGATTTGCCGCTGGCCGACGGGCCGATGATGCCGACGGCCTCGCCCGGCTGAACATCGAAACTGACCATACGCACGCTGGCCTGTTGTTCACCGGGCGGAATGATCGTGACCTGCTGGACCGACAGATGTGCCTTCGGCCGGGGCAAGGCGGTGCGCGGCGGCTCTTCGCCCACAAGGCTCAGCAGTTCGGACAGGCGCGTCCAGCCTTCGCGCGCCCGTTGCACCACCTGCCACTGGCCCAGCGCCATGTCCACCGGCGCAAGGGCCCGCCCCAGAAGGATTGATGCGGCAATCATCGCACCCGGCGTCAACTGCTGTTGCAGCACGAGATACGCCCCTAGGCCCAACATGGCCGATTGCAGAAACAGCCGAAAGGTGCGCGACGTCACCGAAAACCCGCCCCCCAGATCGGCGGCGGCGACATTTTCGCGCAGCGAGCCATCGCGCAGCGTTTGCCAACGGCTGAACGTCGCACCCTGCATCCCGAGCGAGCGAACCAACTCAGCTTCGACCCGGATCTGTTCCGCCATCCGTTCAGCCCGCAGTGTGGCCTGATTCGCACGGGTTACCGGACCGACTGTCGTCATTTGATTGGTCACCGCCACCCCTACCAGCAGCAGCCCCCCGGCAATCGCAAGCATCCCCAGCCAGGGGTGGAAGATCGCAATGGCGATCAGAAACACCGGTGTCCAGGGCATGTCGAAAAGGGCGGTCACCACGGGCGACGCCAGCCCGCGCTGAACCGCTTCGAGATCGCGCAGGTTATTGGTTGCATTTGCCTCTTTTTCCGGCGCGACGGCAGCCTTGCGCACCATCGCCGCAAACACCCGCCGATCCAGCCGCGCCTGAAACCGCGCACCGATCCGCGCCAGAATGCGGGCGCGGGTGTGATCCAGTATGCCCATGATAAGAAACAGGAAACTCATCAGGATGAACAGCCCCAACAGGGTTTCCACGCTGCGACTGCCCAGCACCCGGTCATAGACCTGCAACATGAAAATCGGCCCGGTCAACATGAGCATGTTCACGAAAAGACTGAACAGTGCGACGATCCAGAACAAAGTGCGGCTTTCCGCCCGCACACGGGCCAGTTCGTGCCGGCCTGCGGCCGTGCTGTTGTGTCGTGACTGCGCCATGTTGCCTCTGATCGACCGCGTTGTGCGGCACCTGTGCGAAACGCTTCGGTTTACACCAGACGTTGCGCGCCACGTTTTCTTTAGCACATATAATCTTAAATAGCCTTGAACGGAAATGCCAACATTCCCGCAGCACACCAGCCCCGACCACCAACCGCGACATCAAAGCCCAGACGGGGCGGTCAGTTGCTGCGCCCCAGCAACCCGCCCAGCACATCCTTCAATATCCGCTCCACCAGGTCTGGTGCCCGCTGCACCGGAACGGGTTGCGCCGGGGCGGGCCGCACGTTGGCGGAGCTGGCCCCCGCCATATTGCCCTGATCGGGCATCAGGGCAGGCGTCTGTGCCGGGGCGGCAGGTCGGCGCATGGGCAGCGGCGCCACAGGCAGGCCCTGATGCACACGCACCATCACCTCGTGCCAGATCTCGGCAGGCAGGCCACCGCCGGTGACGCCGGTCAGCGGCGTGTTGTCGTCATAACCCATCCAGACCCCGGCGACATAATCGGCGGTAAAACCCAGAAACCACGCATCGCGCGCCGCCTGGGTCGTGCCGGTTTTGCCCGCCGCCTGACGGTCATCCAGCCGGGCCCGGGTGCCTGTGCCGCTTTGTACCACCTCGTGCATCATATAGGTCAGCTGTTCCGCTGCCCCGCGCGAGATCACACGCTCGCCCAGGCCGCCGTCCTGACCAATCAACGGCGTGTCATCGCCCTTCAACCGCAGTTCCAGCAATCCATAGGGGCGCACCGAGGTGCCACCGTTCAAAATGCCGGCATAGGCGCCGGTCATCTCAAGCAATGTCGATTCCGACGCCCCCAGCGCAAGCGCCGGCCCCAGTGCAAGATCGGACGCGATGCCGAAATCCTCGGCCACGCGGCGCACGTTTTCCCGGCCCACCGATTCCGACACCCGCACCGCAGGAATGTTCAGCGATTCTTTCAGCGCCTGCGTCAGCGTCACCGCGCCCTTGAAATCCTTGGTATAATTTTTCGGCGACCAGGCACCACTGCCTGGCACATTCAGGGTCAGCGGGCTGTCCATTACCACGTCGTTGGGGGAATGGCCGAGTTCCAGCGCGGTGGCATAGACAAACGGCTTGAACGCGCTGCCGGTTTGCCGTTTGGCCATGATCGCGCGGTTGAACTGGCCCGCCACGCCCTTGAACTTGCGGCCGCCCACCATCGCGCGCACCGCGCCATCCGACGACATGACCACTATGGCGGCCTGGGCCTTGCTGCCGCCGCGCACCTTAGTTTCAAAAACGAAATCCAGCGCATCTTCAGCCGCCCGTTGCAAACCTGCGTCGAAGGTGGTGCGCAGGATCACGTCTTCGGTGGTGTCGCGGGTCAGAAAATCGGGGCCCGCATTCATCACCCAGTCGGCAAAATACCCCCCCGCCCGCGCCTCGGCGGCATCGGACAACTCGGCTGGATTGGCGCGGGCCGCTGCCGCCTCGGCCGTGGTCAGGAAGCCCTGCTCTTCCATCAAGCGCAGAACGGTCAGCGCGCGGCGCTGCGAGCGTTCCAGATCGTTGGTCGGGGCATAGCGCGTCGGCGCGACCAGCAGACCGGCCAGCATCGCCGCCTCGGCTGGGGAAACCTGGGTTGTGGATTTGCCGAAATACCGCTGCGCCGCGGCCTCGAATCCGCGCGAACCAGCACCCAGAAAGGCCCGGTTCATATAGATTGTCAGGATTTCATCCTTGGAATAGCGCGCCTCAAGCCCAAAGGCATAGACCGCCTCCTTGACTTTGCGCCACACGCTGCCTTCACGACAGTCGGCTTCGTAATCCGCTTCGGATTTCCAGACCTCGGGATCGTAATCCACCCCAAGGCACAACAGCTTGGCTGTCTGCTGGGTGATCGTCGAGCCGCCATGCCCCGACAGGGCTCTGCGCCCTTCGGACAGGTTGATCTTGACCGCGCTGGCAATGCCCCGGGGCGACACCCCGAAGTGGTGGTAAAACCGCCGGTCCTCGGTGGCCACGATCGCATTCCTGAGATTGGGCGACACGCTGTCGGCGGTGATCTGTCCGCCAAACTGTTCACCGCGCCAGGCGAACACCTGACCATCTCGATCCAACAGCGTGACAGAGCCACGCGCACGCGCATCCAACAACGCCTCGACCGGGGGCAGCGACGAAAAGAAATAGAAAGTTCCCGCCGCAATCAGCAGAAAAACCACAGCCGCACCGCGCCAGAACAACCGCCATATCAACATGAACACCCACCGAAACAGCCCGGTCAGCCAGCCAACAGGCCCCCGCCGCCGTGGTGCAGCCCTGCGCGGGGCAGCTTTCGTGCGCGCCTTTGGGGCCGGCTTGGCCACACGCCGTTTTTCGGCCACCAAAGGTGGTCTTTTCCCGCCGGTCCCGGCCATGCTCTGCCCTCGGTTTCTTCACCTGTTTTGACGACACTACACTGCACCGCAGAAAAAGTAGAGCCGTCAACCGATCAACTTTGAGTTTTTACTTATGCCTTCTTTTTGTGCGACAATCAATATTTGTGCAAAAAATGTGCAATTCTCCTTAAATCTGAGCGTTCAACTCCTGCACCACCCTTGTGCAAAGGCCAGCTCGGCCGCCCATTGCGGGGGTGAACTCTGAAACGGGGGCCTCTGCCCCGTGGATCGGAAGGGGAAAACCGTGAAACTTATCATTGCAGCAATCAAACCGTTCAAGCTTGAGGAGGTGCGCGAGGCGCTGACCACCATCGGCGTGCGCGGCATGATGGTGACCGAAATCAAGGGTTTCGGCTCACAGTCCGGCCACACCGAAATTTACCGCGGCGCCGAATATGCGGTGAACTTCGTGCCCAAGGTCAAACTTGAAATCGTTGTCACCGCGTCAATGGCCGACGAGGTGGTCGAAACCATCGCCAAGACAGCCAAGACCGACAAGATCGGCGACGGCAAGATTTTCGTGCTGGATGTGGAAAGCGCCGTGCGCGTCCGCACCGGCGAAACCAATGACGACGCGCTGTAAGGCTTCGGCAACCTTTCGAAAGGGTAAAAAAATCATGAAACTCGCTAAAATCCTTCCCCTTGTGGCGTTGCTGGCGCTGCCCACCCTGGGCTTTGCCCAGGAGGCAACCGAGGCCGTCGAGGCGGTTGTCGATGACACCCCGCCAATGGCCGAAATCGGCTATATCCTGACCACCTTCATGTTCCTTGTGACCGGCGTGCTGGTGTTCTGGATGGCCGCCGGGTTCACCATGCTCGAAGCCGGGCTGGTGCGGCAAAAGAACACGACGATGCAGCTGATGAAAAACATGGCCCTGTATTCGCTGGCATCGGTGATGTATTTTCTTGTCGGCTACAATCTGATGTATCCCGGCGACGGCTGGTCGATTGACGGCTGGCTTGGCGCGTTTTCGCTGACCGGGCTTGAACCTGTCGGTCTCGCCGACACCGAAACCGATCTGACCTATGCGTCGGTCGGGGCCGACTTTTTCTTTCAGCTGATGTTCTGTGCCGCCACCGCCTCGATCGTCTCGGGCACCCTGGCCGAGCGGATCAAGCTGTGGCCTTTCCTGATCTTCACCGTCATTCTGACCGGCCTGATCTATCCGATCCAGGCATCGTGGAAATGGGGCGGCGGGTTCCTGGCACCAGGCGCCGAGGGCGTAACCGATTTCCTCGATTTCGCAGGGTCCACCGTGGTGCATTCCACCGGCGGCTGGGCAGCCTTGGCCGGGGCAATCATCCTGGGCCCGCGTCTGGGAAAATATGGCAAGGACGGGCGGGTGACGCCGTTCCCCGGCGCCAACCTGCCGCTGGCCACCCTGGGCACGTTCATCCTGTGGATGGGCTGGTTCGGGTTCAACGGCGGATCGCAGCTGTACATGGACACCGCCGCCAATGTGGCCGACATCAGCCGGATCATGGCAAATACCAACCTGGCGGCTGCCGGGGGCGCGATTGCCGCGATGATCCTGACGCAGATTCTGTACAAGAAGCCCGATCTGACCATGGTGCTGAACGGTGCGCTGGCCGGTCTGGTGTCGATCACCGCCGAGCCGCTGACGCCCTCACTGGGTGCGGCAACGCTGATCGGTGGCGTGGGTGGTGTGATCGTGGTCTTCGCGGTGCCATTCCTCGACAAGCTGAAAATTGATGATGTGGTCGGCGCCATCCCGGTGCACCTGTTCTGCGGCATCTGGGGCACGCTGGCCGTGGTTCTGACCAACCCTGACGCAACCCTGGGCGCCCAGATCAAGGGCATCGTGGCCGTGGGCGTGTTTGTCTTTGTGGTGTCGCTGGTGCTGTGGCTGATCCTCAAGGCGATCTTCGGAATTCGCGTCAGCGAAGAAGACGAAGTGCGCGGCCTGGACGTGGCCGAGCTGGGCATGGAGGCTTACCCCGAGTTCTCGAAGGGCTGAGCCTTGTCACCCCGTAAATATCGGCCCGGGCGGTTCTTCTGCCCGGGCCTTTTTCGTGCCACTGCACCCGGTCTGGTGACACTCTCGTCACGCTTGTCGCGTGATCAACGCGCCTTCAACTCTTCGGTCAGACGCAGCGGCGCGATCTGGCCGGTGATCCGGGCACGATAGACCGGCAGCGATTCGGCAACACGCATCACATAATTTCGGGTTTCGTCGAACGGAATCATCTCGATCCAGTCGATCACGTCCACATCTTGCGCGCGCGGATCGCCGCGTTCACTGATCCAGCGCGCGGGCCGCGACGGCCCGGCATTGTAGCCCGCCGCCACCAGCACGACGTTGGGCCCGAACCGGCCGAACAGTTCCGCCAGATAGGCCGTGCCCAGAGTGGCGTTATAGGTCGCATCGGTGAACAACCGTTCCCGTGAAAACGGCAGCCCCAGCTTGCCCGCCATTTCCTGTGCTGTGCCCGGCATCAGCTGCATCAGCCCCCGCGCGCCGACCCCGCTGGCCACACCGGGGTTGAACTCGCTTTCGCGGCGGGCAATGGCCAGGGCCAGCTCCAGCGGCACGGGCAATTCTTCAAGCCCCAGTTCCACCACCGGATAATAAGGGCGCGGCAGGGTCAGCCCCTGCTCTGCCGCCTGTTTGCCGATCAGCACGGCGATATGCGGCTCGCCCAGGGACAGGGCAAGATCGCCCAGCGTGCCAATCTCGGCCTCGTCCAGCGTTTCGGCCAGATGCACGAAAAACCGTTTCGCCAAGGCGCGTGCACCCGCCGCCTGCAACAGAAGCGCCGCCTCCAACACATCGGACCGCGCAAAGGACGCATCGGCCAGCGGCGGATAGACCTGCGCGCCGATCAACCCCGTATCCATCCCGATCTGGCCACGCTCGGCCGCCAGCAGACCGTAAAAGCTGGTCTGATATTCGGCCCCCAGCGCATAGGCGTTGACCGCCGCCTCGTCGTTGCCCAGCGCCTCGTGCGCGCGCCCCTCCCAATATCCGGCACGGCCCAGGCTGATCGGCGTGGCGACGGCCTGTCGGAACTTCTGGAAATGCGCCAGCGCACGGGCCGGATCGTCAAGGAACCGCAGCGACAAAAACCCCGACAACCACTCAAGATCGGCGTAATCCGCCGATGTTTCCACCTCAAGCCGGTGCGAAGAGGCAACGGCATAGGCATCGTCATACTGCCCGGCGCGCATCAGGGTGCGCGCCAGGGCACGGCGGCGCGGCGCCCAGACCTCGGGACGGCCCAGCTGGCCGGGGGCGGCACTCTGGCGCAGCACGATCTCGACCGCCTCGGCAGCACGATCGCGCAGATGGGCCAGACGAAACTGCTCGAACGCCAGGCCCGGATCAGAGCGTACCGCAGGCGCCAGACCGGCCAGGGCCTGTTCCGGTGTCGCACCGCCGTTGCGCAGCGCCAGCCGCGCCTCGGCCAGCGCAATCTGGTCGGGTGCGGTCAGTCGCGCCATCATTCGCCGTGCCGCCGATTCGGCATCGATCCACAACATGGCGTCCAGCCGCGCCAGATGCAGCGGTTCCAGCACCTCGGGGTACACCGCCAGAAGCGCCGCCTCGGCCTCGGCGGTCATCGAATGGGCAAGCCAGGCCAGAGCCGCCTGGGCCTGGGCGTCGCCCTCGGCGCCGATGGCGCGGAACGCATGGACCAGCGCGACAACCCCCTGCCCCGTCACCGGCGCGGTATCGGAAAAGAACGCGATCACGTCGGGTGCCCGCCCCGCAAGCGGCAGGTTCTGTTCGACCCGCTGCTTCAGATAGGGCAGGCCGGGCCAGTCCGGGTGGCGGCGCAAGAACGCCAGCGCGTCGTCGAACGTGCCCAACCCGGCGCGCAGCCGGTGCCATTCGACGATGTCAACGGCGATCGGCCCGGCCCGCGCAGCCGAAGCCGCGGCATCGGCCCAACTGCCAACCGCGACCGCAGCAAGGGCCTGGGACATGGCATGACTGACCGGCGACACAAAGGGCCGCTGGGGCGCCGGCACAGCGCCCCGGATTTGCGCCTGAGCCAATGCGGGCGACGCACCGGTCAACAACGCAAGACAAAGGAGCAAAGACCGGGATGATTGCATGACGACCACCCTACCCTTCTGACCCGCCACATCAATACACAAACTTGGCAATCCCGCGAAGTGCCGCTAGGGTCTGGCGCGCAAGCAATCCGGGGCAATACCGCCCCAACAGTAAAGGAAGCGTGTCATGTTCAAGGGATCCTTCGTTGCCCTCGTCACGCCGTTCAAGGACGGTGAACTGGATCTGGATACGCTGAAAAAGCTGGTGGACTGGCACATTGGCGAAGGCACCCATGGGCTGGTCCCGGTCGGTACCACCGGCGAAAGCCCGACCCTGAGCCATGCCGAACATGAACAGGTGATCGAGGTGGTCGTCGCCCATGCGGCGGGCCGGGTGCCGGTGATCGCCGGGGCCGGGTCGAACAACACCCGCGAAGGCATCCGCCTTGTCCAGCACGCGGCGCGGGTCGGCGCCGATGCGGCGCTGGTCGTCACGCCGTATTACAACAAGCCCACCCAGGGCGGTCTGATCGCCCACTATACAGCCCTGCACGATGCGGCTGAAATTCCGATTCTGATCTACAACATCCCCGGCCGCTCGGTGATCGACATGACACCCGCGACCATGGGCATCCTGGCGAAACTGCCGCGCATCATCGGGGTCAAGGACGCCACCGGCGACATCACCCGCGTGTCCGATCACCGGATCACCTGTGGTCCTGACTTCATCCAGCTGTCGGGCGAAGACGCCAGCGCGCTGGGCTATAACGCCCATGGCGGGCACGGTGCGATTTCGGTCACCGCCAATGTCGCCCCCCGGCTGTGCGCCGCCTTTCAGGAGGCGACGTTGGCGGGCGATTATGGAACGGCGCTGACCTATCAGGACAGGCTGATGCCGCTGCACAGTGCGCTGTTCCTTGAGCCCGGTCTTGTCAGCGCGAAATACGCCATGTCATTGCTGGGGCTGTGCAGCGACGAGGTGCGCCTGCCGTTGGTGGGCCTCAGCGAGGCGAGCAAGGCCGCGATCCGCGATGCCATGGCCCACGCGGGGCTTTTGGGCTGAGGGTGCGCCGGAAGATGAGTATTTTGGGCAAGAAGAAGTTGGGGGCGCACAGATGCCCCGATTGCTGTCTCTAGACCGTGCAGAACGTGACCCATCTGCTGGCGGTGGATGGTGGGGGGTCGGGGTGCCGGGTGGCGCTGGCCGATCCTGACGGACAGATCCTGGCCCGTGCCACCGGCGGCCCCGCCAATATGAGCAGCGATCCCGACGCGGCGCTGCGCAATCTGCGCGATGCGGTGCACGCGGTTCTGGCCGGGCTGCCGCAATCGGGCGTCGTGGCGCATATGGGGCTGGCCGGGGTCCTGAACGCAGGGATGGGCACGGCGGTGGCGCAGGCGTTCGATTTTGCCGTCTGCACCGTGAGCGATGACCGGGCCACCACCCTGGCGGGGGCACTGGGCGATCTTGACGGTGTGCTTCTGGCGCTGGGCACCGGGTCAATCATGGCGGGGCAATTCGGCGGCGCGTTGCGTTTTGTCAGCGGCTGGGGCTTTCAGGTGTCGGATCAGGCGTCAGGCGCATGGCTGGGCCGCGCGCTGTTGCAGCGGGTGCTGCTGTGCCACGACGGGTTGTGCCCCGACAGCCCGCTGAGCCGCGCAGTGCTGCGCGACATGGGCGGGCCAATCGGCATCGTGCGCTTTGTGGCCGGGGCGACGGCCGCCGAATATGCGGCTCTGGCGCCTCGGGTCGTGCAGGCCGAGGGCGACCGGACAGCGGCGGCGGTCATGACCGATGGCGTGGAGTTTCTGGAGCGGGCGCTGGGCGTGCTGGACCCGGGCGGCAAAGGCGTTATCTGTCTGGTGGGGGGTGTCGGGCCGCAGTATGCCCGATGGATGGCCCCGCAGCACCGGGCGCGACTGGTCACGCCCCTTGGAACGGCGCTGGACGGGGCCTTGACCCTGGCACGCCGCGCCGCAACAGGAGACACCGGATGACCCACCCCACCCAGATGCGCCGCGAGATCGCCCATATCCCCGAGGCGGTGGCCGATCTGCTGGCCCGCGGCGGCCCCGACGTGCGGCGCGCGGCGGACGCCTTGCGCGCAGTTGACCCGGCGTTTCTGGTGTCTGTGGCGCGCGGATCGTCCGACCACGTTGCCACCTATTTCAAATACGCCAGCGAGTTGGTGCTGGGCCTGCCGGTTGCCTCGGTCGGGCCATCAGTGGCGTCGGTCTATGCCCGGCCCCTGCGGGTGGCCGGCAGTGCCTGTATCGCCATTTCGCAATCGGGGCAAAGCCCCGATATTGTGGCAATGGCACGGGCCGCGCGGGACGGTGGCGCGCTGGCCCTGGCGCTGACCAACCATCCTGAATCCGACCTGGCCCAGGTGTGCGACCACAGGCTGAACATCCACGCCGGCCCCGAAATCAGCGTGGCTGCGACGAAAACCTTTGTCACCTCGGCGGTTACCGCCCTGTGGTTGTTGGCCGAATGGGCCGACGACGACGCCCTGCGCGGCGCGATCCACGGCTTGCCCGAAGCCTTGCACCGCGCGACCCTGACCGATTGGGGCGCTGTTGCCCCGGCACTGGGCGCTCAGGGATCGCTGTTCTGTCTGGGGCGGGGGCCGGGCTATGCGATGGCCTGCGAGGCGGCGTTGAAATTCAAGGAAACCTGCCAGATCCACGCCGAATCCTATTCCAGCGCCGAAGTGCTGCACGGCCCGGTGTCCATCGTCGGCCCCGGATTTCCGGTGATCGCCCTTGCGGCGGCGGATATGGCCGAGGCGGGGCTGGCGCAGGTGGCCGACGATCTGGCCGACAAGGGCGCGCTGGTCTTTGCCACGACAGACAAGGTGCGCCGCGCCACGCAATTGCCGGTGGTGCGCACGGGGCATCCGCTAACCGACCCGCTGTCGCTGATTGTGTCGTTCTATGGCATGGTCGAGGCGGTGTCGGTGGGGCGCGGCATCGACCCCGATGCGCCACGCCATCTGAACAAGGTGACGCAAACCATATGACCCTGATCGCCCATACCGGGGCCGCCGTGTTTGACGGGGCGCGCCTGTGGGGGTTCGGCACACTGGTTCTGCGCGACGGGCGGTTTGCCGGGGTGACCGGGGCCGTGCCCGAAGGTGCCGAGGTGCGGGTGTGGCAGGGGGGCACGCTGTTGCCCGGATTTGTCGATCTTCAGGTGAATGGCGGCGGCGGGGTGATGTTCAACCACGCCCCCACGCTGGCCACGCTGGCCGTGATGGCGAAGGCCCACGGGCGGTTGGGCACCCGTGCGTTTCTGGCGACGCTGATCAGCGACACCCCGGACGTGACGCGTGCCGCGATCGACGCTGTGGCACAGGCGCGGGCGCAGGGCATGACGGGCATCGCCGGTCTGCACCTCGAGGGGCCGCACCTCAGCCTGGCGCGCAAAGGGGCCCATGACGGCGCCTTGATCCGGCCCATGGGCGACGGGGATCTGGCGCTGTTGTGCGCGGCGGTGGCACGGGTGGGCAACCTGATGGTGACCCTGGCCCCCGAAGCCGCCCGCGCCGCACAGATTGCCAGGCTGCGGGATGCGGGGGCAATCGTGTCATTGGGCCACAGCGATTGCACCTTTGACGCCGCCTGCGCCGCGATGACGGCGGGGGCGACATGCGTCACCCACCTGTTCAACGCGATGAGCGGGCTGAACAGTCGCGCGCCGGGCCTTGTGGGTGCGGCGCTGGACAGGCCGGTGTCGGCGGGGCTGATTGCCGATGGCATCCATGTACACCCGGCGACGATCCGCGCCGCCTTGCGCGCCAAGCCAGCCGGGGTGTTTCTGGTCAGCGATGCCATGGCGACGGCGGGATCGAACATCGACAGTTTCATGCTGAACGGCCGACAGGTGTTGCGCCGTGATGGGCGGCTGACCCTGGCCGATGGCACCCTTGCGGGGGCCGATCTGACGCTGGCACGGGCGGTGGGCGTGATGGTGGAACAGGTGGGGGTGCCGCTGGTGCGGGCCTTGGCGATGGCCACGTCGGTGCCCGGCGCGCTGTTGCGCGACACCCCCTGCGCCGGGCGGTTCACGCTTGACGTATCGGCCAACGCCATTCACCTCGCGCGCGACGGCACCATCACAGCCGTTTGAGCCAGCCCAGCGTCGCGTCGGTATCCGGCCCCGGCTTGTACTCGGCGCCCAAAGGCATCGCCCATCCCAGGGCGTCAAGCAGCGCGAAGATGTGGCGATAATCCACCTCGCCGTGGTCGGGCGCGGCACGGTCGGGCACACTGGCGAACTGCACATGGCCAATGATCGGCAGCAGGCGTTCGATGCGGTGGGTCAGATCACCCTCGATCAGTTGCACATGGTAACAGTCGAACATGAGATGCAGGTTGACCGCCCTCACATCGGCGATGACCCGTTCGGCCAGGCCGGTCGAGTTCAGGAAATACCCCGGCGCATCATAGGGGTTCAGCGGTTCGATCAATATGCCGATCCCGTGGGGCGCAGCCGTTTCGCAGGCATAGCTCAGGTTGGCAACAAAGGTGTCATGCGCCTGTGGGCCGGTCGCAAAGCCGGCCATGACATGGATCTTGCCCGCGCCGATTGCGGCGGCATAGCTTACCGCCTGATCAATGGCTGCCCGCGCCTCGGGTTCGCGCCCGGGCAGGGCCGACAGGCCGTTTTCCCCCGGTGCACCGCGCAGCGTGTTCAGGCCAAGCATCGGCAGGCCGGTTTCATCCAGCGCCGCCTTCACCTCGGCGGCGGGGGTGTCATAGGGCCAGTGGCATTCCACCGCGGCAAACCCCGCTGCATGGGCGGCACGGATCGAGTCGGTCAGGGGTCGGTTGGCCCAGAGAAACCCCAGGTTGGCTGAAAACTGTGTCATGCGTCCCACTCTACGTTGAAATGCGTCACCAGATCGGTGATCTGCGCCGTGCTCAGCATCCGGGGGCCGTGGCCCCGCGTCAGCATCGCAAGGCGCGCGGTGTCTTCCAGTTCTTCAATGGCGTTGCAGGCCGCCTCAACATCCTTGCCCGCGACCACAGGCCCGTGATTGGCCAGCATCACCGCACTGCGTTTGCCTGCCAGCCCACGCACCGCATCGCCCATGGCCGGATCACCGGGGCGAAAGAACGGCAGCAGCTTGACCCGGCCCAGCTTCATGATTGCATAGGGGGTGAGCGGCGGCAGAAAATTGTCATCATCCGCCTCGGGCATCAGCGACCAGGCCACCGCGTGACAGGAATGCAGATGCACCACCGCCCCTGCGGTGCTGCGCGTGTCGTAAAAGGCGGCGTGCAGTGGCATCTCCTTGGTCGGCGGATCGCCCCCGATCAAGCAACCGGTGGCATCGAACCGCGACAGGCGGCCCGGATCCAGCCGCCCGAAACTGGTGCCCGTGGGCGACACCAACAGCCCGCCGTCGGCAGTGCGCGCGGAAATGTTGCCAGTACTGCCGCCGGTCAGGCCGCGGTCGAACATCGACCGGGCAAGGGTGCAGATCTGCTCGCGCAGGGCGGTATCGCTCATTGCGCGCCACCCAGCACACGCGCGGCCTTGGCGAAATAATCGGGCGCACCGAAGTTGCCGGATTTCAGCGCGATCACCAGATCATCACCCGCGCGCAGGGCGGGAACGCCCGGATCGATCTCGGGGCCGATCTCCAGCGTATCCAGCCCCACCCCCTCAACCACCGCCCCCGAGGTTTCACCCCCCGCCGTCAGGATCTTGCCCACCCCCCGCGCCCGCAGTGCCCGTGCCGTGGCGGCAAAGAACCCCTCGATCGCGGCGGCGGCGCGGTCCCTTCCATAGGTCGCCTGCACGCCCTTCACCACCTCGGGATCGGCTGACGAGAAGGCCAGAGGCACCCCTTCCTGCGCCACCAGCCAATCGGCCAACGTATCAGGCGACAACCGCCCCTCGATCACCTCGGCCGCGACAATTTCAAACGCCGGGTTGGTTTCACGATGCAATGCCACCTGCGCCCGCGTTGCGTTGGAACATGACCCGGACAGCGCCACGCATTGCCCCGGCTGGCCGCGCCACGCGGTGCCCCCCCCGGCCAGCAGCCCGGCGCGCGCAAAGTTCGCCGGCAGGCCCAGCGCCACACCCGAACCGCCGGTGATCAGGCGCAGATCCGCCGCCGCCGCGCCGATCTGCATCAGGTCACTGTCCTGCAAGGCATCGACAACGATCAACCGATGGCCCGCCGCGTGCTGCGCCGCCAGGGCCGCGCGAATGGCATCGGCCCCGCTCAGCACATCGCCCGCCGCCACATGCCCCACGCTCAGCGGGGTTTGCCGCGCCAGCCAGCGGCGCAGGTCAGGATCGGTCATCGGGGTCAGCGGGTGGTTCTGCATCCCCGATTCGCTCAGCAACCGGTCCTTGACGAAAAGGTGCCCCATATAGACCGACCGCCCGGTGCCGGGAAAGGCGGGGCAAACGATCACCCGGCTTGCGTCCAACGCCTGCGCCAACGCCTCGGCGACCGGCCCGATATTGCCCTCGGGCGTGGAATCAAAGGTGGAACAGTATTTGAAAAAGAACTGCCGACAGCCTTGCGCCTGCAACCACCGCAACGCGTCCAGCGACTGGCGCACCGCAGCCTCTGGCGCGATCGAGCGGGATTTCAGCGCGACAACGCCCGCCTCGACCGCCGGCGCGGCAGGTTCAGAGGGCACGCCGGTGTATTGCACCACCCGCATCCCCTGCTTGGCCAACGTGTTGGCCAGATCGGAAGACCCGGTAAAATCATCGCCAATACACCCCAGTAACATGCACACCCCCTCTGTTTTGTCACGGGTATAGAACCGGCGCGCCGCAACGCAAAGCCTGTTTTCACCCCGCCCCCCCTTGCCCCCGATGCGGTGTCCCCACATGATCGCACCAACCACCAAAAGGAACCGAACCGATGCAAGACCAGATGAAATCCGCCGTGATCGGCCTCGGCTCGATGGGCTATGGCATGGCTCAGTCGCTGTTGCGCGCCGGCCACCAAACCCACGGCTTTGACATCGCCGAAGCGGCAACCGCGCGGTTCCGGGCCGAAGGCGGGGCCCCCGGCGCGCTGGCCGATGTGGCACCCGGCCTCGACACCGTGGTCGTCGTCGTGCTGAACGCCCCGCAGACCGAGACGGTTCTGTTCGGCGACAACGGAATCGTTGCGCAGATGAAACCCGGTGCCGTGGTGCTGGCCTGCGCCACCGTGCCCCCGGATTTCGCCCGCGCGATGGAGGCCCGATGCCAGTCCCACGATGTGCATTACCTCGATGCGCCGATTTCGGGCGGTGCGGCCAAGGCCGCACAAGGGCAGTTGTCGATCATGGCGTCCGGCACTGCCGCCGCCTTTGACGCTGCCCGCCCCGCCCTTGATGCCATGGCGCAAACCGTGTTTGAACTGGGCGATGCCGCAGGTGCCGGATCGGCGATGAAGGCGGTGAACCAGATGCTGGCCGGTGTGCATATCGCCGCCATGGCCGAGGCGCTGACCTTTGGCATGACCCAGGGTGTGGACCCGGCGAAATTCGTCGAGGTGATCAGCAAATGCGCCGGCACGTCCTGGATGCTGGAAAACCGCGCGCCCCACATCGTGAACGGCGATTACACCCCGCACAGCAGCATCGACATCTGGCCCAAGGATCTGGGCATCGTGCTGGACATTGCCCACGGCGCAAAATTCGCCGCCCCGGTCACTGCCGCCGCGCTGCAACAGTTTCTCGCTGCCTCCGGGTCTGGCCTCGGGCGGGAAGACGACGCAGCCGTGGCCAAGGTTTATGCCCGCAACGCCGGGCTCACGCTGCCCGGACAGACCTGAAGCCATGCTGCGCATCACCGACCAGATCGCGATCGAGGATTGGGAAATCACCGAAACCTTCATGCGTTCCTCGGGCCCCGGCGGGCAGAACGTGAACAAGGTGTCCAGCGCTGTGGAACTCAGGTTCGAGGCCGAACGCTCGCCCAACCTGACAGCGGCGGTAAAGGCGCGGCTGCGCCGCCTGGCCGGGCGCCGCTGGACAAATGACGGCGCGCTGGTGCTTCAGGTCGATGAAACCCGCAGCCAGGCGCGCAACCGCGACATCGCCCGCACCCGCCTCACCGATCTGATCGAACAGGCGTCAAAGGCCCCGAAACGCCGCATTGCCACCCGCCCCACGCTGGGCGCCCTGAAACGCCGCCTGAAGGCGAAAAAGGTGCGCGGCGCGGTGAAATCCCTGCGCGGCGCCGTCCCGCCCGAAGAGTGATCCTGCCCTCTTTGGTTTTCAAAATATTCCGGGGAAATTGCGCCTTGGCGCGTCGGGGGCTGGCCCCCGCCCCGGCCTGCGATAAGGTGCCCCCATGACCGATCTGATGACCCGCCGCATCCGCCGCCTTGGCCCCAATGTGCCCACCTTCTATGATCGCCCCGTGCATCTTGTGCGCGGCGAGGGCCTTTGGCTGTGGGATGACACCGGCAAGCGATACCTCGATTGCTACAACAACGTGCCGCATGTCGGCCATTGCCACCCCCATGTGGTGCAGGCCATCGCGCGTCAGGCGGCGACGCTGAACACCCACACGCGGTATCTGCACACCGGGATTCTCGACGCGCTCGACCGGATCACCGCCACCCTGTCGCATGGGTTGACCCAGGGCATCATGGTCTGCACCGGGTCCGAGGCGAATGACATTGCCCTGCGCATGGCCCAGGCCGTCACCGGCCACACCGGGATCATCGCGACGGACAACACCTATCACGGCAACACCACCGCCACGGCGCAACTGTCCACCCGGCGCCCGCCGATCGGCGGGTATCCACCCCATGTGCGCCTCGTGCCAGCGCCGGAAACCGGCGCCGACCCGGCCGCCTTTGCCGCCGATGTGCAGGCCGCCATCAAGGAACTGCAATCGGCCGGA
>Ga0100398_1000455_pt1 | contig 37704 bp, 38 predicted proteins | sample CryGeymeta201522_FD_81568 | JGI IMG/M metagenome (GOLD analysis project Ga0100398, IMG submission 81568) | Groundwater microbial communities from Crystal Geyser aquifers in Utah, USA - Crystal Geyser metaG 2015-22 | ecosystem: Environmental > Aquatic > Deep subsurface > Groundwater | place: USA...
AGAGGGAACGGTGATTGAGCCGTTGCCGAACACTATGTTTCGAGTAGAGCTCGAAAATGGACACAAAATCCTGGCTCATATCTCTGGAAAAATGCGAATGAATTACATTCGCATACTTTCGGGCGATCGCGTTACCGTTGAATTATCTCAGTATGATTTAACGAGAGGACGCATTGTGTACCGGTTTAAGTAATTTATTCGGAGTGTTGTATGAAAGTTAGAGCATCGGTAAAAAAGATTTGCAATAAATGCAAGATCATAAAGCGGCGTGGAGTAGTTCGGGTAATATGCACTAATCCGCGTCATAAACAGCGTCAGGGCTGAGGAGGATTGAATAATGGCACGCATTGCTGGTGTTGACCTGCCACGAGAAAAGCGGCTTCAGTTTGCTCTACCGTACATTTACGGTATAGGTAGAACAAAATCGAAGGAGATATGTGACATCGCGAAGGTCGACGGCATGAAGAAGGTAAAAGATCTTACTGACGCAGATGTGGCGGAATTACGTAAGGCTATTGAGCGGCTGAATCTGCGCATAGAAGGCGATCTCAGAGCAGAGATCATGCGCAATGTTAAACGCTTGATTGATGTCGGAACTTACAGGGGGCAGAGGCATAAGAAGAGCCTGCCGGTTCGAGGGCAAAGAACGCATACGAATGCCAGAACGCGAAAAGGCCCGCGAAAAGCTATCAATGTGAAGAGAGGCTGATATGGCTACGAAAACAAAAAAGAAAACTGTACCTGCAGAAGGCATTGTGCATATTGATGCGTCATTTAACAATACGATTGTCACTATCGCTGACAATGGCGGCAACGTCATTTCATGGGCATCTGCCGGATCATCCGGATTTAAGGGTTCAAGAAAAGGAACTCCTTATGCGGCTCAAGTTGCTGCTGAAAAAGCCGGTGGGGTTGCAGTGGAATTAGGACTTAAGCGAGTAAATGTACTTGTGAAAGGCCCAGGCGGTGGCCGTGAAACAGCTATTAGGGCACTTGCTACTGTTGGGCTCGAAATAATTACTATCCGAGATATCACGCCGGTACCGCACAATGGTTGCAGACCGCCAAAGCGAAGAAGGGTCTAAGGAGGAAACAATGGCGAGAAATATGTATTCTGTTTGCCGCTTATGCCGGCGAGAAAAAGAAAAGTTGTATATTAAAGGTGAGAAGTGCTTTTCAGCAAAGTGCATTCTTGAAAAAAAGACTAATTCTCCTGGCGCGCTAGGCGGTCAGATGGCTTCTACAAGAGGCGGCAGAAGAAAGAAAATATCTGAGTTTGGAATTCAACTTCGTGAGAAACAGAAAGCAAAAAGAATTTATGGAATTTTGGAACGGCAGTTCAGAAAGATATTTTTTGAAGCTTCCCGAGAAAAAGGCATTACCGGTGAAAATTTAATCCGTCTGCTGGAAAGAAGACTCGATAACGTTGTTTATAGACTTGGCTTTGCCTCTTCGCGAAGGACTGCTCGTCAGTTGGTAATGCACGGCCTGGTTACAGTCAATCAAAAGAAAGTTGATATTCCGAGTTCATTAGTAAAAGTCGGAGATATGATAACTTTGAAGAAAGATCTTCATGTTGTCAAAACAGCTGTTGAATCATCAAAGAAACGCTCGCGTCCAGGTTGGCTGGATGCGGATTTTGAAAAAAAGGTAGGTAGAGTTCTTGCGCTTCCGAGCAGAGATACTCTTGAAATTCCGTTGAAAGAAAAGCTCATCGTCGAGCTTTATTCTAAGTAAGAACGAAAAGGAGAGTTACATGGACGTTCGTCTTATTACAAGAGGTTTGGAAAAACCAAGGCGTATAGAGGTCGACGAGGCAGACAAAACTCCTACGTTCGGCCGGTTTTTTGCTAAACCATTGGAAAAAGGATTCGGTCAAACAATTGGCAATGCTCTTAGAAGAATTTTGCTGTCTTCGATAGCCGGATCTTCGATTACCGGAGCTGAGATAGAAGGCGTTGAACATGAGTTTTCTACTATTGCCGGAGTCATTGAAGATGTTTCAGAGATCATTCTAAATCTTAAAGGCGTTAGATTAAAAATTAAAGGAAGCGGAACTAGAGAACTTACTTTAGAAGCTACAGGACCATGCACTATTACTGCAAAAGATATTAAGGTGCCGGAAAATGTTGAGATTCTCAATCCTGAACATGTGATCGCGCATATTGATGTCAAAAATGCCAGACTTGCAATGAAACTGACTGCGAAGGTAGGCAGAGGATTTGTTTCAAGCGATGATGATGTTTCAGAACACAAAATTGGATACATTCCCATGGATGCTCTGTATTCACCGGTTAAGAAGGTTTCGTATCATGTTGAGCCGACACGTGTCGGACAGAGAACAGATTACGATAAATTGATTATCGAAATTACAACTGACGGTTCAATTGATCCTGAAGATGCTTTGGGATATGCCGCGAGAATTCTTTCCGACTACGTCAAAATTTTCATTAATGTTGAAGAGGTAGAAGTAATAGAAGAGACACCTGAGTCGAAGGAAGATGAACGTTTGAAGAAGCTCTTGGCGACTTCAGTCGATGAACTGGAATTATCTGTTCGATCCTCGAATTGTCTTAAGGCGGCAAATTTGAAGACACTTGGCGAGCTTGTAATTCGCTCTGATCAAGAGATGCTTAAATATAGAAATTTTGGAAAGAAATCTTTGCAAGAAATTAGAGAGAAACTGCAGGAATACGGGTTGCTTCTCGGAATGAAGGATAAAATTGCAAATTTGATTCAGGGTTTAACGGAGAAGAAGTGATATGCGCCATAGAGTTAGAGGAAATAATCTTGGAAGAATGGGCTCTGAGCGAAAAGCGTTATTGAAGGGCATGGCTATTGATTTAATTATTCACGGTAAGATTAGAACTACCGATGCGAAAGCAAAAGCTCTGCGTCCTTATGTGGAACGTTTGGTTACGATAGCTAGAAAAGATACTTTATCTAATCGAAGACTTATTGCTTCACGTTTAAATAATCCTAATGGTGTTAAAGTTCTTTTCAAAACGATTGCACCTCGATATGCAGAACGAAAAGGCGGATACTTGCGCCTTATTAAGATTTCGGGTTTTCAACGGGGCGATGCAACGAGATTATCTGAGTTGCAGTGGGTTTAAAAAAGCTCTGAGAGATAAGGCGCAAGCATTGCTTGTGCCTTTTTTTTATCGCTCTCTTCCAGTGATTCAAAACTGAGGATAGAATACTTTTCATGTTTGATGGTGTTAAAGAAAATAGCTCTAATTTTTTTAAGGCAAAGCTGGATAGACCGACTTGGGTGGAAATAGATACAGAAGCTGTTCGCTCGAATATTCGTTCTCTGCGCCGAGCTTTATCTTCGACTGTGCGTTTTCTCGCCGTCGTAAAAGCTGAAGCTTATGGTCATGGCGCTATCGGAGTAGCTCATGCCGCTATGAAGGAAGATGTTTACGGATTCGGAGTTGCTACGCCTTACGAAGGCCAGCTCCTGCGCGAATCGAAGATTGACGCTCCGATAATAGTATTGAGTCCGATACTTTCTCATCAAGCAGATGATATAGTTTCAAATCGACTGACGCCTGCAGTTGCGTCGCTTGAAGTTGCTGAAGCATTGAAAGGTTCAGGCACAAAAATTCATGTCAAAGTTAACACAGGCATGAACAGAAGCGGAATTGAAATTGAGGACACAGCAGAATTTTTGAGAAAATTATCAAAGATCGAAGGAATTGAAGTTGAAGGCATTTTTTCGCATTTTGCAGGTTCAGACGAAATTGACCGTCACGGCGCTTATGATCAGTTTGAACGATTCGAAATACTTCTACATAATCTTGAAAGTTTAGGTTTGAGGCCGCCGATTGCTCACATCTCTAACTCTGCCGCAATTATAGATATGCCTGAGATGTCGCTTGATCTGGTTCGAGCAGGTTTGGCGATATACGGAATGTATCCTTCAAATTATGTATCAAGGTCGCCTGTTTTGAAGCCGGCATTGACATGGAAGACTCATGTGATTGATAAACGCATCTTGCCTGAAGGCTCTGCAGTTTCGTATGGCGGAACATGGCGAGCAGAAAAGGAAACTACAGTTGCATTACTTCCTGTCGGATATGCAGACGGTTATAGAAGAGCTCTTTCGAATAAAGGAGAAGTTTTACTTCGAGGTAACAGATGCAAAATTGCGGGCAGAGTCTGTATGGACCTGACCGTTGTTGACTGCGGAAATAATCCTGTCGAAATTGGTGACGAGGTAGTTCTGCTTGGCGAACAAAATGGCTCGCACATAACCGCTGATGAAATGGCTGAATGGCTCGGCACTAACAATTATGAAGTGACAACTCAAATAACTTATCGTGTTCCAAGAAGGATAAGAGTGAATGAATGAAAAGCAGTGGATAGAGTATCTCAAAAAACATGTTTCATGTTTTGAAGATGTTATAGGAATCGGAGATGACTCTGCTGTACTGCCTGACGGAACTTTAATCTCTACAGATACGTTTGTCGAAGAAATTCATTTTTCCAGAAAATGGGCTTCGTGGCGTCTTATTGGCCGAAAAGCATGCGAGGCTACGATCTCGGATATAGCCGCGATGGGAGGAAAACCTTTGTGGCTTCTCGCAAATCTATCCAGTTCGGAAAGCGGCGGAGTTGCGGACGAATTGCTTCACGGAATTTTGGAGTGCGGTATTCCTTTGATTGGCGGAGATACTACTTCTTCACAAAAAGGAGCGGTCACTTTGACTCTTACGGTGCTGGGAAAAACTGAAAGACCGGTATTGCGCAGTGGAGCAAAAACGGGCGACAGAATTTTTGTGTCGGGAAAGTTGGGCGGCACTCAGGCAGGATTGCTATCTCTTCAAAAAGGACTGAATTTATTCGAATGCGAAAAGAGGTTTCTAGAGCCAAGGGCGCGGCTGGATATTTCAGAGTCATGGGGCGCACTTGCAACATCGATGATCGATGTCTCTGATGGACTTTCTACTGAACTGAATCATCTTTCAGAAGCGTCTAAAAAAAGATTCAGAATCGATATTTCGAAATTACCGTGTTTTAGTGAAATAGAAAAGACCGGCAGAGAAGCAGCAGAGCTTATTTTGGAGAGCGGGGAAGAATTTGAATTATTAGCGACATCGAATTTTAATTTACCTGGAGGTTTTGAAATAGGAGTGGTTGAAGACGGGCATGGAGTTTATGACGGATTAAATGAAATTCTTCCGCGAGGATATGATCATTGGTCATGAAACTAATTTCTCGTTCTGAATCCGACACGTTTGAGATCGGAAGAAAAATCGGAGCGGCATTGTCAGGCGGAGAAAAATTGCTTTTGATCGGTGACCTTGGGGCAGGCAAGACAGTTATGGCTAGAGGTATAGCTAAAGGTGCAGGCTCGAATGACGAGGTCTCTTCTCCGACTTATGTAATCGAGAAAATATATCGAGGTAGAATACAAATTCGACATATTGATTTGTATAGGATTGAAAAGAGGGAAATATATTCGCTGGATTTGGATGCGTTAGAAAACGCATCAGACGCAATAATGATAGAATGGGGAGATAAATTGCCGATTTCATATCGCAAAGATTCAATCGAAGTAAAAATAGATTTCAATGAAAACGAAAATGATCGGTTGATTGAAATTGTTGGTGACGATGAATGCAAAATAAAATTCTAGGCATAGATTCTGTTTCAGGCAGAAGCGGAGTAGCTTTGATTGGCGGAGATGGAATTATTGAAGAAAGAAGAATTGATCACGTAAATGGGCGGCCGTCAAAGAATTTGCTTGTTGAAATTGATAAACTTTTTCAAGAGACAAAAACCGATATTTCGGAAGTATCTTCTGTCGGCATAACAAATGGCCCGGGTTCTTTGACAGGAATTAGAGTCGGCATTTCTATGGTTCGCGGATTGCTGTTTGAGAGCCGCATACCGGTAGTTGCCGTTAACACTTTTGATGCTATAGAAAAAGCGTCGGGGCGAAAGAATGATTTGCAGGCTATTAGAATTAGAAAGACAGAGTGGCTTCTGCGAATAAATGGAAAGATCAGTTCTGCTGATGAAAAACAAATTTGTGATTTAATTAATTCTGTGAAAACTGCGGCAATGATAGGAAGTGTTCCAAATGAAATTACAACTGATTTATTGGTCATTGAGACCTCTTTAGCAAGGAGTGTTGCTGAAATTGCAAAGAATGTTTTTCAATTTGGGAATGCGATGCCGATCGAACAATTATCACCTTTCTATTTTGTTGAGATTTATTCGAAATGATAGTTCCGATTTCTAAAGAAAAAATTTCAGAAATACTTGAGATAGAACACGAGTCATACAGCTTGCCGTGGAGCGAGAGAATGTTTCTGGCAGAATTTGAAAATGAACTTGGCATAAGTTTTGGATATGAAGTGAACGGCAAACTAGTCGGATTCATCTTTGCTTGGATGATATTTGAAGACATTCATATAAATAATATTGCTGTGGCGCAGGCTGAAAGACGAAAAGGAATTGGAAGAAAGTTGTTGGAACATACATTTAATGAAGTTCGAAAAAAAGGAGTGACAAAAGCAATGCTCGAGGTAAGACCGTCAAACAAAGCGGCATTAGAACTATATTCGCAATATGGTTTCAAACTCATGTCAGTCAGAAAAAAATATTACACGGATACAAACGAAGATGCATTAATATTGATAGCGGAGTTGAATAGATGAAAAAATTTATTACATTGTTATTAATTGTTTTGCTTGCGGCTTGCGCAAATATGAAGACTGAAGTGATTGATATCCCTTTATTTCAAACAGTGAGTCTTGCCGGAAGTTTTAATAATTGGAATGCGAAAGATCAAGTAACGATTATGAAGTATCTTGGAAATAATAAATGGTCGTTGAATAAACTTTTTGAGAAAGGTCAATCGAAGTTTAAATTCGTTATGAACGGCGGTTGGGATATTCACAGAGGAGTTTCTCCTGATGGAAGATTAATTCAACCCGGAAGCGATATAACTCTGAATATTTCTAGCTTTGGTTTTTATGAAATACTTTTAGATTTGAATATTGATACGTGGTCTGTGAAACCGGCTCCGGCTTCCAACGCTGTGGCTTTTGCTGAATTCAAAAAAGAATATGATTTAGGCGAAGAGGTTCTTCTCTCTGCAGAAAAATCATTTGCTCGCTCAGGAAAAAATATAAGAAAATTCTTTTGGACTCAAGATTCGCTAGACGCAGTGAAATTGAAAGAACTTCCTTTTGAGAGCGGCGCATCAACTTTATCTCTGAAACCTGAACAGCCTGGTCTGTATCACATTACGCTTTCTGTTGACGACGGCGAGAAAGGACTCGATTACAAAATTTCTTTTCGTGTTTTTGAATCAGTGAATGATTTTGTTTTCGGCGATACTGAAGATTCGGAGTGGAATTTTCAGAATAGACGAACATATACGACTCCTGATTGGGCAAAGAATGTCGTTTGGTATCAGATAATGCTGGATCGCTGGCGCAACCTCGATTCAAGTAATGATCCTGACAGTAGTTTACCGTGGAGATGGAACTGGTTTGCTCCATTTACGGATGGAGAGAGCAAATCGTTTTACGGCGGGGACGGAGTTTGGAACAGAAATTTTGGTGGAGATTTAGCAGGGCTAATACGCTCTTTAAATTATCTTGAAGAATTAGGAGTGACGGGAATTTACCTCAATCCCATTTTTGAGGCACCGGGTCATCATAAATACAACACAGCGGATTATCGGCATATCGACGACAATTTTGGAACGCGGGGCGATATTATTTTGCGATGGAAAACTGAGACGGAGGATTCCAGAACTTGGGCTTTTACTCAGACTGATTCGCTCTTCTTAACTTTTTTGAATATTGCTCATCAGCGGGGATTTAAAGTGATTATCGATGGAGTGTTCAATCATTCAGGAACGGAATTTTGGGCATTCAAGGATTTGATAGAGAATGGTCAAAATTCACGATACAAGAATTGGTACAATGTTAAGGAATGGAATGTAAAGCCATCTAAACCTGGCGCGCCCTCGTTTGCTTATGAAGGTTGGGCAGGATTTGATGGGCTTCCGGAGTATAAAGAAGATGAAAACGGATTGGCTCATGGGATTCGTGAACACATTTTCGATATAACGAGAAGGTGGATGGATCCTAATGGAGACGGAGACCCGTCAGACGGAGTTGACGGCTGGCGGCTGGATGTTCCTGAAAATGTGAATGAACGTTTTTGGAGAGAATGGCGGAAAGTTGTGAAAGGTATAAATCCCAACGCATACATTACAGGTGAGATTTGGGGCGACGCAAGAGATTGGCTCGATGGAGATCACTTTGACGCAGTAATGAACTATGAATTTTTGAAGCGGGTTCACGCATTTTTCTTGCCCGGAGGAAACACTCAGGCAATGAAAGCGCCTGAGTTTGCGCGTTCGATTTGCGAATTGCTGAAGGCTTATTCATGGCAGTCAGATTTAGTTCTTCAAAATCTTTTGTCGAGTCACGATATTGATCGAATCTCTTCTGCGATACATAACAGAGCCGGCTGGAAGCGTGGAAGAGTCCAGGATGAAAATCCTTTGTACGATACTGGAGCGCCATCTGATTACGATTATGAAATATTGGCGGAACTTGCCGCGTTTCAGTTTTCATGGCCAGGCGCACCCATGATTTATTACGGTGATGAGGTCGGAATGTTTGGAGCGGACGATCCGACGAATCGAATGTCTATGTGGTGGGACGATTTGATGCCTTACAGCAATTCGGATTATTTTGTTCGCCGCGGATTGAAAGAGCGATATGCAAGATTGATTGCTATACGTAATTCGTTTTCTGCATTGAGGACTGGCCGTGTAAGATTTTTATTAGCTGATGATACCGCGGGAATAATAGCATTTGAGCGCCGTGATTCAGAAAATAGTTTGATGACGATAATAAACAATTCGGACAGCTTTGTCATATCGAAGATTCCAATGGAAAAAGAAAGTGAGTTTATAGATCTTTTACAACCTCGAAATGCGAGAACAAAATGGGGAAAGGTGAAAGGAATAGATGCGGAACGGAATCTGATTGAATTACTGCCGAGTGCTATTCGATTGAAGAGCAGTGAAGATGGTCTTGAGATAAGTCTTCCGCCTCACGGTTCAGCAATATTGCTGGAGCTATAGGATCTCGTAAACAGACACTTCGCCTTTTGAATCTGTGAATATTCGTTTCAAGGAGGTGTCGGTGTCGGGATTGTAATCGGGAGAGAATCTCTTTTCCTGAGGACCCCAGAGCACATAGTCGCACTTGTAAATGAATAGATCTTTGATGCATATCGGTTTTCGCTCAGCAATAAATTTTTCATAAGAATCGTAAATAGAGTTGATGTAGCTCTGGAATTTTTTCACTCCGGCTTTCTCTTGTTCCGCAAAGATTGGAGGCAGTCCGAAACTTTTTAATTTGTCGTTCATCATCTTGAAATGCGGCGCTTCTGATCCTGCACTTGCGTAAAGCATGGTGTAATCTCGAGCGTTGTAATCTAGCAAGACTTCATGAGTTTTGTAAATTGGGTCGAAAGGAGTTTCCATTCTAGCTTTTGCTCTCATAAATAAGAAAGGAAAATACCTTTGGTTCAAAGTTTTTTGATCTCTGCAAATATATGGAGTATATGCTGAAGAATAACAATAACGATCGGTAAGCGTATAGAAGACACAATCTGTTGAAGGCTCAATGAGAAAAACGGAAGTATCGGAAGTGTTTTGTTTTATCCATTTATAAGTTTCTCTGTAATATTTTTGGATAGCAAGAGGCCGATAACCCCAAATAGAATCAAAAAAGTAAGGGGGTTCATTGAAGCGGGCTGTATAGTAGAGTTCGTGCGCATGATAGAAAATACTTAATATGATTGCTAAAGAAATAATCAGACTTCGAAAAATTTGGTTAGAAAAGCGCTCCATAAGATTCATGAAGAGAATAGCTGCAATAATCCCGGCAGGAATAAGCATGACAGCCGCTACATGAACACCTTGATAATACAATCTGTTTTGAGTGATTACGTTTTGAAAATAAATACCGAGAAGAAATAAAATTATGAGGCCGCATCGCTTGAGTATTCCATTTCTGTCAGAACTGAAACCAAACTTTTTGGCTGTTAGATATGAACCCGCGAGCAGAACAACCCATAAGAGAAGCCTGGGATAGTCAGGGATGAATGTATGGACTGCGCCCTGACGCTCAGTCATAAGCTTGAAGCCCTCATGATGAGAATAGTCAATCAATCTTAATAGTTCCGGTACACCGTTAATGCAGATTGCCATGAGCAAAAACAGATAGAGAAGAGCAACCCGATAATTTTTTCCACTGATGCAAATCAGTCCGACAGAAAACTGAGTAATAAAGAGAAGAATCGCAAACCATGGATCCATAATGAGCAGAGTTCCATTAAAAATCAGCATTAAAGGATACAGATAGAAGAGTGTTTCTTTCTTCATGCTATGAAGCGATAGAGAGGCTATAAACAAAAACATTACAGGAATGAATGTAATTTGCGAATGAAGGTATCTTGTAATATTTCTTTGACCCGGCACCATAAGAAATAGAATTGTAAATATTAAGGAATAAGGAATGAGTTTGGTTCGTTTTGTATCAGGGAAAAGAGCAGGGAATCCCCAAAAATGAATAAGCATGAAGAGCAACGAAGGAAAAATAAAATCGAAGAGCCATGTTGTCGTCGGAGTATCGATGCGCAGTTTTTTACATATGAAACCTGTTAGTCCTCCAACAAAAGGAGTATTCTAAGCGGGAGCGTCTTTTTCTTCGAACAACAAAGGATCTCCAATCATAGTTTTTCCGTTTCTTGCCGCCTCGACCTCGAAAATTTTCGAAAACTCTCCAGTCGTGCCGTAAAATAGAGTCCCTTTAATTGGTAAGTGGTATCGATATGCTTCGGCAAAGTTATATGCTCCGCCGCATAAGGCAACTACTATCAAAGCCGCTATAATTGCGACAAGATAATATTTATTGTTCATAAGGTTCATGCTAAACCTCCTAGATGTTCTACAAGAATTTTTGTCCCAATGCCAACAAGTATCATTCCTCCGAGTATTTCAGATTTTTGTCTAAAACGGCAACTTAATTTGTCGCCTAAAAACATTCCAACAATTGATATGATGAAAGTCACGATACCTATTGTTATAGACGGCATATAGCTGTTAGCTGATATAAATGAAAAACTCAATCCTACTGCTAGAGCGTCGATACTTGTGCCTATTCCAAGAAATAAGAGTGTTGCCGGATTGAAATAATCAATTTTTTTACAGCAACTTTCTAAACGGCGAGCTCCTTCAATTATCATTCTTACTCCGATAGCGCAGAGAATTGTGAACGCAATCCAGTGGTCGAACGATTCAATATATTTTTTGAAATTCATTCCGAAAACGAATCCAAAAAAAAACATAAGAGCTTGAAAACTTCCGAAGACAGATGCAACTTTGCCGGCATCTTTGATATTTATTTTTTGCGCTGCAATCCCTGCAACAACGGAGACTGCAAATACATCCATTGATAATCCTGCACCGACTAAAATACTTGTCAGAAAATTCAAGTTTTGTCTCAGGAATATTCAAGCATTCGCTTGATTGCGACTTCGGCTTTTCTGATTATGCTATCAGGCAGAATTATTTCAGGCGCCATTTGTTCGAGACTTTTTCTAGTGTCTTCCAAGGTTATCATCTTCATATATTTACAGAGCTGACATGATTTATAAAACCGCTTTTCCGGGATTTCGAGAAGCAGTCGGTCTGAAAGTCCGCATTCGGTCACAATGATGAATTCTTTTGAAGGAGATTCTTTTGCTCGCTTTATCATTCCAGCTGTTGAAAGAATATGATCGGCTAGAGAGAGAACATCGGTTCTGCATTCAGGATGTACGAGTACTTCAGCATTGGGGCATTTTTCTTTAAGTTTACGAATTTCATCAGGCTGTATCTCTTCGTGAACATAACATTCACCTTCCCATGGAACAATTTTTTTTGAAGTATTTTGAGAGACATAAGCCGCAAGGTTTCGATCCGGAAGAAAGAGAATTACATTATACGGTATCGAGTTGACAATTTTTACCGCGTTGCCGGATGTGACACAGACATCTGAGACTGCTTTAACTTCAGCGGTTGTATTCACATACGAAACTACTGCCAGATTCGGATAGATTTTACGAAGTTCTTCTGCTTTTTTCATCACATCTACAGCATCTGCCGCTTCAGCGAGAGAACATCCGGCTTCGAGATTAGGAAGAATTACTTTTCTTTTCGGATTCAATATCTTTGCAGTCTCCGCCATAAAATGAACGCCGCAAAAAATTATTGCCGATACATCTTTTACCTGCTCCGCTTTACGAGCAAGCTCCAATGAATCTCCTATGAAATCCGCAACTTCGAATATTTCAGGTCTTTGATAATTGTGAGCAAGTATGATTGCATTTTTCTCTTTTTTGAGAGCATTGATATTTTCAATATCTTCTTCGAAAGCTTTACAGGCAGTTTCGCTGTAATAATTCTCTGCACCGAGCCGCGCGAACTTGTTATGTAATACTGATGAACTCATACCTCATATATTATCACGTAGCGAAAAAAGCGCATAGAAATTTAAGTAATGAATGATAATTCTCGAGCAGATCGATTTTTATGGTTCCTTGACAAAACACGAATGATTTATGTATACTCAATGTAGATACATAATCAGGAGGAGTAATATGAATGTCAAGATACAGAAATGGGGTAACAGTCTAGCTGTTCGGATTCCACGGACATTTGCATTGGAAACGAATGTCACAGCGGGGGCGGTCGTGGATATGTCGGTTACCCGTGACGGCAAGCTGGTTTTGATTTCACCCAAAAGAAGAAAATATTCCCTTTCTGAACTGCTGTCTGGCATCAAACGGGGAAAAGTGCATCTGGAAATTGAGACAGGATATCCTCGTGGTAAGGAGGCATGGTAGCGTGTCACGTGGATATGTTCCAGAGCGAGGTGATATCGTCTGGCTCGATATGAATCCGCAGGCGGGTCGAGAAGAGTCAGGACGGCGGCCAGCTGTTGTAATCTCACCGGCTACATATAACGGCAAGGTCGGGCTTGGTCTTTTCTGCCCTGTGACGAGCCATATCAAGGGATATCCTTTCGAAGTCGTTTTGCCAGACTATGAAGATGTTCATGGCGCGGTTTTGACTGATCAATTGAAGAGCCTGGATTGGCGCGTTCGACATGTAAAATTCATAAAGAAGATGACTAGAGAATCAATGTCTGAGATTTTAGCAAAGCTGGCGACTCTGGTGACGTAAAATATTGTTGGACAGCCCCTATCAAAAGCTATCGGCGGTATGCGGCTAATTTAAATTTCTTTTAAAATTTCATAACTCATCTTAATTTTTGATGACCATGAATTTTGTCTAGCCCATTCTATGCCCGATTCCGACATCTTTTTCATCTTCTTTTCGTCGCTCAATAGAATAGAGATCGCATCTGCTGTGGCAACAGGATCGTCTGGAGGGACAATTAGCGCATTTTGATTTGTCACTGCTTCGTTGGTTCCTCCGCTTAATGTTGCGATTATCGGAATGCCGCATGCTGCGGCTTCGAGATATGAAATTCCGAATCCTTCAACCCAGCCTTTATCCGGCATCTCTCTTCCGGTCATAATAAAAATATCGCCCAGTCTGTAAATATCGGGCAGTAATTCATCTGAGATGAACCCTGAGAAGATGACTTGATCTGATAGATTTTTTTTAGCTACAAGCTCTCTGAGATAATTTTCGCGCGATGAATTTAAAGCCCAACCTCCGGCAATGAGATATTTGAGATCAGGGTATTGTTTCTTCAAAATGGCGAGCGCTGAAATTACGACATCGTGTCCCTTTCTATCAACCAGACCTCCTACTGTCACAAGAACCTTACAGTTGCTCAGACCAAAACGTTCTATCAGAGTCTGATTTTTTTTTGAGGAATAATAACGATTGAGATCAACTCCATTAGTTATTACTTCGATACGCTCGCTTGAAATGCCAAGCTCTTTGATATGCTGAGCAGTAAAATTACTTACTGGGAAAATTTTGTCAGCGGCTTTGAAACTTTGCTTCATCAGAAACCGATACCAAGGTGAATTTTTTGGCCCGATAATTTCTGCTCCGTGAGCTGAAAGGACATATCTAACACCGCATCTAGATTTTAGGATTGCAAGAGCAGGTCCCCAGCCAATCCAAGTGTGAGCCATTACTATATCTGGTTTGAAATCTTTTATTTCAGCGCGCAATATTTTGTATGCGTTTATTGGGTCGTTTAGAAGGCCGGCTTTCCATTCGAAATATTTTGCGGCAATGATAGGACTCTTTCCTTCAGGCCGATGTCCAATATCTCTTGCAACGACTCGAATCTTTGCTCCGAGTCCTGCAAGTTCACGGCACCACGCATCTGAATAAACTGCCATACCTCCGAGTGCCGGAGGATAATCCGATGTCGCAACTAAAATCTTCATATAAACTGTATATCAGAAAATCAGGTTTAATCGTAGATAAATAAGGTAAGTTTTTTTAACTTATAATAAATATACGCTTTAAATACACCTTGTTATTACGAAAAAAATTATTAGAATCCAAACAAACAAAAATATGAAAGCAGAAGCTAAAATACAAAAAAAAAATTGCATACTTGATATAGGAAGTCAACGGATTTGTAGCTGTGCGCCTACTCATATTAATTGCCTATCAGGTAAAGAATGGCTAAAACATCAAATTGGTGTATGGCAATTTCTCTATGAAAAAAGAGATATAAGAGATAAGACTCTACATCCTGCGACATTTCCATTATCATTAGCTAGAAAAGTTATAGGACTTTTTACTCATGAAGGTGAATTAGTTCTTGACCCATTTGTTGGAAGTGGAACCACACTTCTGGCAGCTCAGGATTTAAATCGAAATGCAGTAGGTTTTGATTTGCAACAAAAATATATTGAATTGTCTATGTCCAGAATTTGTTCCATTAATATGTTTAACAAAACAAAACAAATTGCTATTCAAGAAGATGCTATCAATATTCCTAATTATTTAAAACCTGAAACGATAAGTTTAATTTGGACATCTCCTCCATATGCTAATTTACTAAATAGAAAAAGGACAAACAAGTCTCGCAGGATTAGAAACAATGAGCAATTATATAAAGTTGAACAGTATTCTCAGGACGAAAGAGACTTAGGCACAATGTCCATTGATGAATACACAAAAGTTATGGGGGATATTTATGAAAATTTATTGCCGTTATTAAAAACAAAAGGACATTGTGTAATAAATGTCCCTGATATGTGGTGGGAAAACAAAAGAATAACAATTCATATTTCATTAGTAGAAGAACTTAGAAAAAGAGGTTATGAATTAAGAAATATAATAATTTGGGACAGAACCAATATTGTCAATGGAATAGGAATTTTCGGATATCCAAGCAATTATATTACAATGGGGGTTACATTTGAATATTTGCTTGATTTTTGGAAACCACCAAATGTATGAAAATATATACTAAAGACCAATTAATAAATGAGTTGCTGAAAATCAAAAGTCTTGGCTGGGTTAAAAATGCCAGGCCTGGTAATGCCGGAGGTGTTGGCAACACATTAGAGGATTTATTAGGCATTAAAGAAAACAATTTACCAATTCCTAATGCCTCTGAATGGAAATTAAAATGTCAAAGAATAAACACATCATCATTAACAACTTTATTTCATATTGAGCCTTCTCCTAGAGCTTTAAAAATTGTTCCTCAAATTCTCCTACCAAAATATGGCTGGAGACATCAGGAAGCAGGGAAAAAGTATCCAAAAACAGAAATGAGTTTTAGACAAACAATTCATGGCATGAAAAGAAGCGACCGTGGATTTATGGTAATTATAGATAGAAAAGAAAGGAAAGTCATGATTTCATTTGAGTTTTCAAGTGTATCTTCAAAACATAATGACTGGCTGAAAACTGTAAAAAAAAATATAGGATTGCATGAACTTAATCCGCAACCTTATTGGGGCTTTGATGATTTGTTTCATAAAGCAGGGACAAAATTGTTGAATTGCTTTTACGTTCAGGCAGAAGTAAAAAAAGAAACCGACATTGAATATTTATCATATCAGAAAATAACAATGCTTCAAAAACTAAGTATTGACAAATTCCTTAAAGCTATAGAAAAAGCATATATCCTCATTGATTTTGATGCAAGAACTGGCCATAATCATGGAACAAAATTTAGATTAAGACAGGATAAACTTCCCTATTTATATCAGCAAGTTACAGTAATAGATTAGTTCTCTTTTACTGAACTGATGGGAATTTTTTTCATTTTATCTTTCTAAGACTTAATTATTCCACGTCTTTATACAAGTTATCGAAACAATTTTCGTTTCTTCTTTTTTCTTGAGGAATGATTGGATACTCTTTTGAGGTATGAGCCATAACAATTCATTTTCTGCTTTGAGGGATTACCTCTCTGTTGCGCCTATTGCCAGGGCGATAATACGTTCCAGAGAGATTGAGCTTATTCTTTCTGAAAAAGATTTTTCAGGAAGGATAATCGATCTCGGCCTCGGTGACGGTATTTTCGAGTCTATTCTTGCCAGACATGGCTTGTCGATTCAATTCGGGATAGATCATTCATTCAGCGTTTTAAAACTTGCGGCTTCTGCTGCTTCTTCAAAACTTTCGGCAGGCGATATGGAAAAACTTCCAATTAGAAATGAAACTTGTGACGGTATTATCTCGAATTGCGTTCTTGAACATATAGATAACTTGCCGAGTTCTATTTCAGAGATGCACCGCATATTGAAAAAAAACGGAAAAGTGCTGGCAACTGTTGTGACCGACAGATATCCGGAATTGCTTTTCTGGCCAAGATTTTTTTCAAAGTTCGGGTTGAAGTTTTTTGCTAAAAAATACATTGCATTTATTGATGAGGCATTTGTTCATCGACGGTATCCGAAGACATCTGAATGGAAGAAATTTTTTGAGGATTCAGGATTTCAGGTAGTAAAAACAGTTTCGTATGTAGGACCTAGAAGGCAGGCATTGATGGACATAATGCTTCCATTTGTCGGTCTAGGAAGAGTAATGAGAAATTTATTCGGAAGAGAGATTTTTTTAAAGCGATTATGGCTGGCAGGTTTTATAGAGAGATTATTATCAAGTGATGAAGAAAAAAAATCCGAAAGTGATTTTGCAAATGTTTTTATTATGGCTGTAAAAAAATAAAAACTATTTTATCAGAGAACTCCAAGCAGAAAGAATTGAATCAGTGTGTTTTTCTATGCTGAACCGCGTACCGGCAGTGAAGAGCTCTTCTTTGCTTTTGGAAGGTGAATCAAGTTCTTTGGAAATTCTTTCTGACCATTCTTCTTTCTCTTCCGGTAAAAATAAATCTTCGAGTCCTTCCATTACCTCGATAAGCCCGCCGACTTTTCTTGTAAGCAGCGGTGTTCCGCATAGCATAGCCTCGACAGCTACTCTTCCGAATCCCTCGATTCTTGACGGAATCACGATAAGATCGATTTCATTGAGATGCTCCGCAATATTTGATATGAACCCAGGCATCAAGATTCGATTCTCATCGAACTCTTTCTGCAATCTGCGGAATTCATCGCCAATAGAGCCTTGATTGTTTCCAGCGAGAAAGAATGCGATATCGTTTCTTTCGCTCAACAATTTTTTTATAGCCGGAAGTAAATCGAGATGTCCTTTTTCAGGGGTCATTCTTGCAATTACTCCGATGTATTTAAAATTTGCGTTGAGATTTAGAGTTTGAGCCGGCTTAGATGGAATTTTAATTCCATTGGGTATTACTATCACATTTTCTTTTTTGCTGAAGCGATCTGCCGTGCAGCGGGAATTTGCAATTATTAGATCTGGCATCATTTTAAGAATTGGGTCGAGTTTGTCCCGCGCTCCGACTCTGACATGCCATACGAGCGGCTTACCGGTTCGTGCGAGCCATGCCGCAACAAGTCCCCGCGCTCCGGTTGTGTGAATGAGATCGCACTCTTTGGCAATTTCGCGTAATGCGAGCGAGGCTGACGAAATATTTTTCGGAAGAATTTTAACTTTACTTTTGCCTTCAAGCTCTCTGCCTAAATTTCCTTCGCCAGGAATTGCTATGATCGGTGTATGTCCCCGATTTATTAATTCTTCGGAGAGTTCAATTAAACTAATTTCACCGCCGCCAATCTGCTCGGAAAAATTCGCGACTAGGAGCGGGGTGACCATGGATTTTCTGCCGATTCAGGGGGATTCTCTGAATAAAACTTTTGCGCCTTCTGAAATTTTTCTCTATCTATGAATAACTGCCTGAATTTTAATTTAATCAGCCATTTTAGACAATCGAAGAGAATAGATGCTCTTAGAGAGGATTGACCGAATCGCCTGTCTTCATAGATATACGGGACTTCACGCACTTTAAATCCTTCTCGAATAATTCTGTAAAGAACCTCTCCGACTATTGCCGGACCTTCTGCGCTCAACGAATCGAGTTCAATTTTTTCAAGAACTTTTTTTCTAAATAATCTATAACCTGCAGTGCAGTCATGAATTGGATAGCGCATGATTGTTCTTGTAAGTAGATTGGCGCCTTTTGTGACAGCAACTCTTCCAAAGCTTCTATTTACCTCGCCACCGCCTTTTACAAGTCTGGATGCGAATACTACATCGACATCCTTTAGAGCCTCAATCAAAATTGGAATGTAACGGGTTGGATGCGAAAAGTCGGCATCCATTTCGATTATTATCTCTGCTCCCATTTCGAGCGCCTTTTTAAATCCGTCAACGCCTGCCGAGCCTCTTCCCCTTTTATTTTTTCTCAATAAAAGATGGACAAAGTTATTCCGATTAGAATATTCTTCGACAATTTTATAAGTCCCGTCAGGAGAACAATCATCGACAACTAGAATGTGCAGTTCCAATTTCAAGCCAAGAAGTTCTTCTATCAGCAGCGGAATATTTTGTGATTCGTTGTAAGTCGGAATCATCACTACTATCATTTTTTTACCTTTAACTTTTCATTATTTTTTTCAGTACCGATTCAGGCGAAATCGATCGCATGCAGTCTGGCCAATTACAGCAGTGAGAATCATAGCACGGCCCTTTTTTGGAGATAAGAGCTTCACCTCGGTTGAACCATTCGATTTCATTTGAGCATGTTGAACAGAAAAGTCCGATGACTCGGGTTTTGACCGCCAGAGCTATGTGAAGGGCGAGAGAGTCGCAAGTGACGACAGTTCCAGCGGCGGCGAGCGCTCCGGCAAAAATATGAAGTTCAGACGGAGGAAGAAATTCCACTTCTGCTCGAGCAGAATAATTTGAGAGAAGACTTCTTTCAGCTTCGCCTCCAACGAATACGGGTTTGAATCCGCTTTTTTTAAGAAGAACCGCCAGCTTCACCCAGCAGTCATCCGGCCATGATTTTGTCGGCCAACGCTTTCCGACTCCAATATTCAATGCAACTACATTTTTCTTTCTACGGATTTTCGATTTCAATTCAAATTCGTATTCTTCGCCGTTATATTTGTAACCGGCCATTTCGAAGATGAGTTCAGGAACAGACTTAATGTTTAGCTTAAATTTTAGATTGTTGTCTATTCCCAATTTTAGAGCATAGAGAGACTCTTCATTGAATTCAAAAAGTTTTCCTGATTCAGTTGCTCCGAATCCCCGTTTGTCTTCTGATTTAGCCACTACTGCAAGAGCCGCCGCTGAAAGATTTTTGTCGAAGGAAAATACAGCATCATATTTTTCAACTGCGACCTTTAGCAGAGCGTCTGTGCCGAATACCACCAGCTTGTCAATATTTTTTGCGAATGATAAAACTTCGCGAGATGCCTCGTCACATATCCATGTAATATCTTTGAAGCCGTCGCGTCTCAATCTTGAAAGGATTGGAGTAGTTCTCAAAGCATCGCCGGCGGCGCCGAATTTTATTACAAGCGCGCGCTTTGGAATTTCTTCGAACTCGTTGCATTCCCAGCAGACCTTTTTTTTAATACATGGAACTTCACCGCGAAAATGAAAACAATCCGATCTCGGTCTATTATCAATATCTTTTTTCATATACCTTCACCTCATGCAGGATACCAGATACAAAGACAGGTGAGAATAGCGAGGTGTCATTTACCACTGGGTCAACGTACAATCGCGAAGCGGGGACTCCGATGACGAATGCGTCGCGAATTATGAATCGAGCTCTTGTATCCCAATCAAGCCAATTCGAGCTTGCCGGATAGCCTTTTGCTTTTCTGTTTGTGTAGAACCAAACTGCCGTCGGCTTTCGCGCAATGACTAAATCTCCTTCTTTAGAATTTTCTTTCAGCCACTCGATCGTCTCAATGTAAGCGGCTTCTTCTTTCGGTATTGCAGTTTCGATTGATATGATGCTCCCGAGAAGAAGAATTGCACTCCAGATAATTGCCGCGGCCGCTCGATGTTTTGAGTTGCTTATTGCCAGAAGCGTATAGCCTGTCAAAGTGGGCAGGAGCGTAAAGAGATATCTATCCGCAAAAACAGGATGAATAAGATATTGCAGTCCCATGAAGAAAAGAAAGATATCTTCTACTTCAATGCTTTTCTTTCTGACTTTTTTATAAAAGCCGAATATGAATAACAAAAATAATCCAACGCTTCCGGCAATCTTAAAAATAAATAAGGATGATCTGGGCAGAATGCTTCTGAAAAATGGAGGAAGCATAACGTCTGCGAAAATTCTTCCGATATAACGAAGAGCATTATATGGAATGCGAGTGTAGATAATTTCGAAAAAGCTGATCGAACCCTTTGAAGGGTCGTAGATATCGCGCTGAAAGATATGAGAGCGAATGTAATCGCTCCCGTGAGAAGACTGCCAAAGGAGCCACGGAAGCATTCCGAGAATTACAATCAATGCAGTATAGGCAAACTGACGCCATCTTTTTTTTATTGCGAACCAAAAGATTGCTGTCAGAAAAAGTGGAAGAGCGGCCGGCTTCAAAAGAATAGCCGCAAGAATTCCGGCTGGAATGAAAAGATCGATTCTGCTATTTGCATTTTCGTTGGCAATTGCAATTCGAAGCACAACTGCGTAGCACAGCGCAACGAATAAAGGTTCGGGCATTATCGACGTCGCATATTCGCCGAAGAGCGGATTGAGAATGAACGGCAGTGCGGCAACGGCTCCGAGCGCAGGGTCGCGGCGGATTGCGATGGCAGTAATTGCAACAACAGCAAGCAATGATAGAATTGCATTCCATAGACGGATTACTCCGAGGTTTGAGGGAATAAGCTCAGCGAAAGGATAGATGAGCAGAGGATAGAGCGGAGGATACTGAATTTGAGGAAGCTCTTCAGGAATGTTTATTGCCGCATATTCTCCAAGATGCATTGACCTTGCAATAGCGATGTAGGTTCCGTCGTCTCCTGAAATGTAATAAAATTTTCCCGCAAGAAATGCGAAAAGAATAAAGAGAGTCAACAGAAGTATTTTTTTCATCGTGTCACTTTTATCAAAAATCGATTAGCAAAAATCGGATTGAGAAGAAACTGGAACAGAAAATTGAATCCAGGAATTTTTGAAAATATCGGAACATTAAATTCGTAATACTTTACGTGAACTATTTTGAATCCGACGCTCTTTAGCATTTGAATTATCTTTGAGGAAGAACTCATTCCAAAATGATCCTTATCGACATATTCCTGCCATAAAGGAATTTTTGCTTTTCTGATTCCGAAAACTTTTTTGATTTTCTCACCTCGAAGTTCCCATATAATTCTCTCAACATTTGGAGAATAAATAACCGCTCGCCCATCTTTTTTCATAACACGCAGCATCTCACGAAAAACATTGCTCTTGTCTGCATCGTTTAAATGTTCAATAAAATCTGCGTTAATAATCAAATTAAATGATTCATTGCAAAAAGGCAGATTCAGCGCGTCTCCTTTAATTCGCAGAGCCGGTTCAGTTCCGATTTTTTTTACGGCTTCAATTCCGCGAATCAAAGCGGAATAGTCTCTATCAAGCCCTACTGCCTTGACTCCGAGCTTTGACGCATGGAAAGAAAAAGTTCCTAGTCCACAGCCAATATCAAGCATTATCTCGTTTGACTTTGGTTCAGCTTCATTCAAAACGCGGGAGATTCTTGAACTTCCCCATTCGTTCTTCGGCTCGAGGTAATAATCGCGTATATGCTCGAAATCGGATTTAGTAAGCATCTATAATTCCTCTTGCGGAATAACGCTTGCCGCAACCATGACTATTGGAAAATTACCATTCAATTTTTTACAGGCTGATTCAGCCGCGCCTTTACTTTCATAAAGTCCGAAAACTGTAGGTCCTGACCCGCTCATTATGGCTCCGAGCGGATTAGTGCTTCTAATTGCATCCAGCGCTCTAATAACTTCAGGATAAAGTTTTGATGTAATCGGTTCGAGGTCGTTATGCAATAATTTTCCGACGGCGGCAATATCTCCGGTTTCGAGCGAACGCTTTAAATCTTCAGAGCGACTTTTTTTATTTTTATGCTGTAAATTAAATGCATCAAAAATTTTCTTTGTGGAGACAGAGAAACCTGGATTCACGATTAAAAAGTTCAATTGAGATTTAATTTTGAAAGGCTCTAGAATTTCTCCGATACCGCGCACAACAGCAGGCTTGCCGTTTAAACAGAAGGGAATGTCTGCTCCAAGCGACAAAGCGATTTCAGATAGGCTTTTCTGTTTCTTGCCGAGAAGATTTAATACTGCCGCGGCATCTGTTGAACCGCCAGCCAGACCTGCTCCGATAGGTATTCGTTTATGAAGGATAACTTTATAGTTTGGTTCTTTTCCTTCAAGAGAGCAGAACTTATTCAATGCCTTGACAGCAAGATTTTTTTCATCGACAGGTAAATTTTCAGTTTCATGAGCTAACTCGGAAATAATTTGAAATGAAAAAAAGGAATCTGACTCGATAAAAATTTCATCAAACAAATCGATCGAACAATTTATCATGCAAAGATCATGATAGTTATTTTCTCTTTTGCCGATAACTTCGAGTAGGAGATTTATTTTTGCGTAAGCCTTCATAATGACAATAAAGATATGATAGAGTGAGTAAGAGTTAAAGTGAACGAGAATATGAACGAGGCAATAAATGTGATGAAAGCAATGAATGAAAAAATTCGTTTCAAAAAAATAATCAGACTTCTCGAAAAAAAATATCCATCTGCAGGAACAACTCTTTTTGAAAATAAAGATCCATTCCGCTTTTTGATATGCGTAATACTTTCTGCCCAGAGCACCGACGCAAAGGTTAATTCTTGTGCAAAGCAGTTATTCAAAGAATACCCGTCGGATCGAGCATTGTCTCATGCTCCTATATTGCGGCTAAAGTCGATATTGAAGCCTTTAGGACTGGCTAATGCAAAATCAGAATATGTTCGCACAGTTGCTGGAATTGAAAGTGAGAAGGGAATTGAATGGACGATGCAGGGACTGCAGAGACTTCCTGGAGTTGGAAGGAAGACTGCAAACGTAGTTCTTTCGGAAATGTTCGGCATTAGCGAAGGAATTGCTGTAGATACGCATTGCGCAAGAATTTCAAAAAGACTTGGATTAACTTTTTCGGAAAACCCTATCGAGATTGAACGAGATTTAACTTCACTGGCGTCGAAAAATAAATGGGGAAAGATTACTCATCTGTTTATTGCTCATGGAAGAAATATTTGCAAGGCCCGCAAGCCGAAGTGTAATATCTGCCTATTAGCTGATATGTGCCCATCGTGTGCGAAAATATAATGTTCTCTGTAATGTTTTTGATATTCAGTCTTATGACTCCGGGACCACTGGATCAGAACGGCGGTCATATTGATCCCATGACAGGTCAATATCATCTGCATGCAGGTCCCTCATATCAGTTTAGGTATGTAGATGCTTCAGGAAAAATATGGGAGGGAAATGGACCTCGCCCGAACGAAAATTTGAGTTTGGACTATGAGGATTTTTTGTGGAGGTCGCCTTTCGTATTCATTTTGATTGGAGTCGGAGCAGGCGGGGCAGTGTTTTATTTTTATGCGACTGAATGGCTTAAGAGGCGCGACTACAGGCGAAAATATAGGAGGAGAAGATGATTAAAGTCAAACTGCCGGATGGAAGCGAAAAAACTGCTTTGAGCGGCTCTCCTTTGGGCGACCTGTTATCGAGCGACCCTGAGGTTTTAGGAGCAATGGTGGATCATCTTGTTGTCGGATTAGACTATCGCCTTGTAAGAAGCGCAAATGTAATTCCATTGAGGTATGCGGACAAGGAAGGCAATGAAATATACCGCCGAACTCTTTCTTTTATTCTGGCGGCGGCCGCAATGAAAGTTTTTCCGGGTGAACGTGTCGTGATCGGGCATTCGCTGGCGAATGGATATTATTATGAGGTAGATGACCGTTATACTATCAGTGATGTAGATTTAAATAGGCTCGAGTTGCGAATGCGCGAATTGATAAATGCCGATATTAAATTGAATAAATATTTTGTTTCAGTTGAAGATGCGATTAAAAGATTTTCGGATTTAGGTCGCAAAGAAAAAGTAAATCTTTTAAAAAGAAATTATGAACATGATATTTTTTTTTATGAGATTGACGGTTTTATTGATATTCCTTTCGGACCTTTAGCACCTTCTACAAGCAGAGTTGGAAAGTTTGAACTGGTAACATATCAGCCGGGTTTTGTCTTAAGATTTCCTGACAAACGTGACATAACCAGAATGCCGATTGCGTCAGACCAGACCAGACTTTTTGCTGTTTATCATGAGTCGAAAAAATGGTCTCAGATTTTAGGAATTCAAAATGTCGGAGATTTAAATGAAGTTATTGCAAAGAAACAATTTCGTGAATGTGTTCAAGTAGCCGAAGCTCTTCATGAAAAGAAATTGGCGTCGATTGCTGACATGATTACGGAACGAATTGACAAGTCGAGATTGATTTTTATTGCCGGACCATCTTCGAGCGGAAAGACGACATTTGCGAAGAGGCTTGGAGTACATCTTCGAGTGAACGGAATAAGACCTATTTCAATAGGGATGGACGATTATTTTGTTAATCGCGATGAAACACCAAAAGACGATAAGGGAGAATTTGATTTTGAGTCGCTCAAAGCTTTGAAAGTTGAGCTTTTCAATGAACATCTTTTATGCCTGCTCGCCGGAGAAGAGGTGACAATACCTAGATTTGATTTCAAATTAGGAATAGGTTTTCTTGACGGCGCAAAAATAAAATTAGAAAAGAATCAGGTACTTATTGTCGAGGGCATTCACGGTTTGAATCCGTCTTTGACACCAAGAATTCCTTTGAAAAATAAATTTAGAATTTATATCTCTGCTTTGACTCAGCTCACAATAGATGATTGCAATCGAATACCTACGACGGATACAAGGCTTATCAGGCGTATAGTGAGAGATCATCAATTCAGAGGATACAGCGCATGCGAGACACTTAAGCGATGGCCGTTGGTTATTCGTGGAGAAAAGAGAAATATTTTTCCGTATCAGGAAGAAGCTGATGTCATCTTTAATACTGCTTTGTTATATGAATTAGCGGTTCTTAAACCCTGCGCGAGAAGAGCTCTTGAGGAGGTGCCGCCGGATCAGTTTCAATTTTCGGAGGCACAGCGTATGCTGGATTTTCTACACCTTTTTATTGAAGGCGATTCCAGAGCTGTTCCGCCAACTTCTATTTTGAGGGAATTCATCGGCGGGAGCTCGTTCTCATATTAGAGTGGGAAAAAGTTTCTGCTCCAATTTTTATTTTTTCAGGAAACTCCAGAAATCAATGTGATCTGTGGTTATCAGTTATTTTTTTCGCTTCTTTACAATCTCGATTATTCTATCGATCTCTTTTGGATTGGGATCTTGAAACTCCATGGCAAAATAAATTTGATTCAAGTTTCTGATTACTCGAACTAGCTTAGTGTTAATATGTCCGATAGTCACCGACATATAGATAATGGAGAGATTGAAGACCTCTCCGATAAGCTGATTCAAAATATATTCTCGATTTTCAGTTCCGCTCTTTCCTGTCCAATCTCGAACTTCAGTGTCTTCGCCGAGCTCAGAATCCGGCGAGAGTTTAACTCTCATTCCGCCTTTGGAAATATCTTCAATCGTTCCGACTCCTCGATCTCCGTCTTTAACGAACATCGGAAACTGCACGATTACACGTTCGTGCCTTCTCTTTTCGGCTCCAGAGTTATGCCCCATTATTCGGCTTTCAAGGCTATTTACCTAATTTGCACCAGTGCGGCTTGAAACGGAGATTTACAGCTTTGCCTCTCTCTACTGATTCATAAATTGCATTAATAAGTTCGAGAGATTTTTTTCCTTCCAATCCATCGACAAGAGATTTTTCGCGGTGGCCGGTCTTCAAGTCGTTGATGACAGCTCTGTAAAATTCGCGGTGCCCGAATCCGTAAACATTAGGAGGATTGGTTCGGCATTTCTCAAGTATCTCTACATCTTCTTCTCGAGATTCAGAAAAATTCCAGTGTCGAATTTCGTTCACTGCAAAGCCCGCAATTTCGACGCTTCCATTTTCTCCAAGAATAGATATAGAACCCTCAAGGTCTTTCGGACGCGTTGCAGTTGTTGCCTCGATAACTCCGAGCGCGCCGCTTGTGAATTTGACGATAGCTACTGCAGTATCATCTACCTCAATCTTAGCTAGCTGAGTTGCCGACATTGCCATTACAGTTTCCACTTCACCCATCATCCATAGCAAGAGATCGATATGATGACTTGCTTGATTGGCAAGCACTCCGCCGTCCATTGCCCACTTGCCGCGCCATGAATCCTGATCGTAATATTTTTGCTCTCTGCACCATCGAACTCTGACCGTTCCCATAACAAGTTTGCCGAACCTGTTTTCATCCAGAGCACGTTTCAACCGCTGAATAGGAAGGTTGTAGCGGTTCTGCTTGACTACAAATAATTTAACTCCCGCATGGTCGCATGCAGAGATCATTCGATCGGCGTCATCGAGTTTTAAAGACATTGGTTTTTCAACGATTATGTGAACTCCATATTTCGAGGCTTCGATGACATTATCAGCGTGATAACCCGACGGCGTCATGATAGTTACAATATCCGGCTTTCCGTTTTTTATCAGGCTTTCCATGTTTTCGAAAAAAGGAACGCCGAACTTTTTTGATTTTGCTTCTGCTTTTTCATGAATAATATCTGTGACGCCGACGACTGTTACATCATCTAATTCTTTTATTACTTCCAGGTGCCGTTCAGAAATTCTTCCGCACCCTATAAGCCCGATTTTGATGCTCATGCATCGGCTCCTTTAATTTAGTTTTTAACAGTTTAGAAATAACGAAGCTGAATGTAAAGAGCTTGCACCAATATCAAGAGTCAATTATTATTCTTTACATTATGTGAAGCGTCTATTGACGCGATTCGTTTTTGATCGTGTTGCAAGCGCAAAAAATTTAGAGAGGTTATTTTATAATGCTGATCAGGCCTGAAGAGATATCACGAACCATAAGAGATGAAATTGCGGGACTAGATACTGATGCATCAGTTTCTAATGTCGGCACAATTATTCAAGTTGGAGACGGAATAGCCCGCATCTGGGGATTATCCGAGGCGCTTTCGATGGAGCTTTTGGAATTTCCGCATGGGATTCAGGGAATGGTTATGAACCTCGAAGAGGAGTCGGTCGGAGCAGTTGTGCTCGGCGACTATAAAATGCTTTCGGAAGGCGACACTGTGCGCTGCAGCGGACGCGTGATTGATGTGCCGGTTGGTGAAGGGCTTCTAGGGCGCGTAGTGAATCCGCTCGGAGAACCGCTCGACGGCAAATGCCCGATAAAAACAACAGAACGCAGACCGATCGAAATTAAAGCTCCGGGTGTTATTCAGCGCCAGCCTGTAAAACAGCCTCTTCAAACAGGAATCAAAGCTATTGACTCGATGATTCCAATCGGCCGCGGTCAGAGAGAACTTATAATCGGAGACCGTCAGACCGGCAAGACAGCTTTGATTATCGATACATTTATCAACCAGAAGAGTGAGGATGTAGTCTGCATTTACGTTGCAATCGGACAGAAAAAATCAACAGTCGCTCAGGTAGTAAAAATACTTGAAGATCACGGAGCAATGAAGTATTCGATAGTTGTCTCTGCTTCTGCGTCAGATCCTGCGCCTTTGCAGTTCATCGCACCTTATGCCGGTGTTGCTATGGGTGAGTATTTTTTCGCAAAAGGAGCTCATGCTCTGTGCGCTTACGATGACCTTTCGAAACATGCTCAGGCTTATCGCCAACTCTCGCTTCTACTTCGCCGCCCGCCTGGCCGCGAGGCATTTCCGGGCGATGTCTTCTATCTTCATTCGAGACTTCTGGAACGCGCGGCAAAAAATGCGGAGCATTATGTTATTATTCCGAAAGGAAAATCTGCGACTCGCGAAAATGCTTTAAACGGAAAAGTTTATACTAATCCAATCGAGCATCATCATGGTCAAGAAGAGTTGAAGAATTTGCCCGACAAAGAAAAGTATGAATGGAAATTAATTCCAGGAACCGGCGGCTCTTTGACTGCTTTGCCGGTGATTGAAACTCAAGCCGGAGATGTCTCGGCTTATATTCCTACAAATGTCATCTCGATTACCGACGGCCAGATTTATCTCGAGTCAGGTTTGTTTTACTCAGGCGTACGTCCGGCTCTGAACGTAGGAATTTCAGTTTCGCGTGTCGGAGGTTCTGCTCAGAATGCCGCAATGAAAAAGGTCGCAGGAAAATTACGGCTCGACCTCGCTCAATATCGTGAGCTTGCCGCGTTTGCTCAATTCGCAGGAGACCTCGATAAGGTCACGCAACAGCAGTTGAACCGCGGCGCTCATCTTGTAGAGATATTGAAGCAGTCTCAATTTAAACCGATGCCTGTTGAGAATCAGGTTGTTATGATTTATGCCGGAACGAATGGGTATCTCGATGATATTCCTCTTCCGAAATGCGCCGCATTCGAGTATGGATTTTTGAAATACATTGAGGACCGACAGCCTGAAATATTGAAAAAAATTCGGGAACAAAAAAAATTGGACGAAGAAATTTCGAGCAAACTGAAGTCGGCTCTTGATTCTTTCAAAAGCTCATGGAATAAGCAGTAGAGCAGGAAAATATGTGAAGGTGCAATAAATGGCTTCATCGAGACAGATGCGCAAACGGATCTCTTCGGTCCGCTCCATACGGCAGATTACCAAGGCTATGAAAATGGTTGCGGCCGCTAGGCTTCGAAAAGCTCAGGACATGATTATTTCTGCGCGACCTTATGCTCGAAAGATAGAAGAAGTTCTTTCTGATATTTCTAGTCGGACAGATATTTCGCGTATCAAGATACTTCAGCCTTCAAAAGGAAAAAAAGTTTTATTGTTTGTAATAACTGCGGACAAGGGGCTTTGCGGCTCGTTCAATTCGAATATTCTTCGCAGAGCAATGAAATTCATGACTGAACATCATAATAAAAATATCGAATTAATTGCAGTGGGAAGAAAAGGAAGAGATTTTTTCAAAAGACGTGAACTTATTGTCAGACATTCGGAGGTAGATGCTTTCCGTGAACTTCGATTTGAATTGGCCGCCGCGCTTCGCGACGGGATGGTGGATCCTTATCTTAATAATGAAGTTGGAGAAGTTCATTTAATTTACAATGAGTTTAAATCTGCAATGGCTCAACGAGTGATTTGCAAGCAGTTCTTGCCTGTTTCTTTCGAGAAGCCGACAACTGAAGAGAATCACTCGAAGACGGATTTTATTTATGAACCTTTTCCGGAAGCAGTATTCTCCGAACTTTTGCCGCAGTATTTTGCGATAGAAATTTGGAATGCTTTGCTCGAATCTTATGCGGCGGAGATGGGTGCAAGGATGACGTCGATGGAGTCGGCGACAAAGAACGCTTCCGAAATGATTTCGCGTTTGACTCTGGTATCCAACCGCATCAGACAGGCTGGAATTACCAGAGAGATTGCTGAGATCGTCGGCGGAGCTGAAGCTTTGAAATGAACGATAAAAAGAGAGGAGTAGAAAAGAAATCATGAGTAATGAGAACAAAGGTAGAATAGTTCAGATCATCGGAGCGGTGCTCGATGTGGAGTTCCCTGAAAATTTGCCGAAAATTTATAATGCAGTTGAATTAAAAACGGGTGACCGTCGGCTTGTGATGGAAGTTCAACAGCATCTTGGCGATAATCGCGTGAGATGCGTGGCGTTGGATTCTACAGATGGTTTGAAACGAGGAATGGAAGTGATCGATACAGGAGCTTCGATACTGGTGCCTGTAGGCGATGCAGTTCGAGGAAGACTTCTGAATCTTTTAGGCGAACCGATCGATGGCAAGGGACCTGTCAATTCTGAAGTAAAACGTCCAATTCATCGTGAGCCGCCTAAGTTTGATGAATTGGAAACTACTCCTGAAATGTTCGAGACAGGTTTGAAGGTCATTGATCTTCTCGCTCCGTACATGAAAGGAGGCAAGACCGGTTTGTTCGGCGGCGCGGGAGTCGGAAAGACAGTTCTCATTATGGAACTCATTAACAATATTGCGAAGGAGCACGGAGGAGTTTCAGTATTTTCCGGTGTCGGCGAGCGAACGCGCGAAGGAAATGATCTTTATCTCGAGATGGTGGAATCGGGAGTATTGGACAAGACATGTTTAGTTTTCGGCCAGATGAATGAACCGCCGGGCGCACGATTCAGAGTCGCTCTTACAGGTCTGACTATGGCGGAAGAATTTCGTGACGCGCAAGGCCAGGATGTTCTGCTCTTCATTGACAACATTTTTAGATTTGTTCAGGCGGGTTCTGAAGTTTCTGCGCTTCTTGGCAGAATGCCTTCTGCAGTCGGATACCAGCCTACATTGGGCACTGACGTAGGTGAATTGCAGGAGCGCATTACTTCTACATCGAAGGGTTCAATCACTTCGGTGCAGGCGATTTACGTTCCGGCCGACGATTTGACCGATCCTGCGCCTGCGACGACCTTTTCACATCTTGACTCTACAACGGTTCTTTCTAGGCAGATTGCAGAGCTGGGAATTTACCCGGCAGTGGATCCGCTCGATTCGACTTCAAGAATTCTTGATCCTCTAGTTGTTGGAGAGAAGCATTACGAAGTGGCACGAAAGGTGCAATCGATATTACAGAGGTATAAAGATTTGCAGGATATAATCGCGATTCTCGGTATGGACGAACTTTCCGCCGACGACAAACTTGTTGTCGCGCGGGCGCGGCGCATTCAAAGATTTCTGTCTCAGCCGTTTCATGTCGCAGAGCAGTTCACGGGCACGCCGGGCCGTTATGTGAAGCTTGCAGATACGATTAAAGGATTCGAAGAGATTGTAGAAGGTAAGCATGACAATCTACCTGAACAGGCATTTTACATGGTAGGAAGCATCGATGAGGTATTGGAGAAATCGGCGAGTATTCTTGCAGAGAACAAATAGTTGGAATCAATATGAGTGAAACAGCGACAATTAAATATGAGATAGTGACTCCGAGAGGAAAAATAGCAGGAGGAGAATGTTTATCGGTGATCCTTCCTGAACCTCAGGGTGAGATTGGAATATTGAAAAGCCATATTCCTCTGATTGCGGCGCTTGGAAACGGAGTAATGAGATTCAAAACTAATGCAGAAGAGAAACGTTTTTTTATATCAAAAGGTTTTCTCGAGGTCAAAGACAACAACGTAATAATACTTGCCGAAATTGCCGAGAAAGCGGAAGAGATCGATACTGGTCGGGCTAGGTCTGCATATAAGCGCGCTCTGGCAAGATTGGATATTGCATCGCCTGAATCTGTTATGAAGCCGGAAGAGAGAACTCGAGCCAGACGTTCCAAAGAGCGAGCAGTAGCAAGATTGAAGACTGCAGGTGTTTCTATTGATGAGTGACATAAACTTTTATACTGCTAAAGATAAACTCCCGGACTCTTGGGAAAAGGATATAAGGAGATGAGAGAAAAGAACTTATTTAAATTTGTTCTACCTCTTTTTATTATATTTTTTGCTTCAGCTATTTTTTCAATTAAAGCTACTGCGGAAGAATTGGATCCCAGAATTGAAAGTGCTATTTATTCGTTATACTCGTCAGGGGCGTATAAGTCTCGAATTGGTGATTGGAACGGCGCACTTTTAGATTTTGAGCGCGCATATAAATTGCGGCAGACATCTTCGGAATTGCTATATCGATATGCTGAAGCTCTTCTAAAAACCGGTCGGTTCAAAGAGGCTGAGAAGTTTGCTTCCAGAGCTCTTGATGAAGACAGCACTGTTTCAGATGCATATCTTATTCTGGCTGAATTGGCAATGAACTCGGGGGACTTAGATAAAGCGGATCGTTATCTTTCTCGGCGACTTGAACTGAAGAAAGACGATATTGAATCGAGAATGCGTTTGGGATTATTGCGCGAAAATAGGAATGACCTTGAAGGTGTGGTATCTGCGTTCAAGGATTATCCTGCTTTGAAACCGGGTGTTGCGATTGCAAACTTTCATCTTGGAATCGCATTGACAAGATTGAAAAGATATGAGGAAGCGATAGATGCTTTTAAAACTTCTTTACGAGAAAATCCTGATTATATTGAAGCCGCTGAAAACATAGCGATTTTATCTGAAGAACTTAATAATGATTCTGAGACGATTGAGGGATGGCAGAAAGTCCTGAAGATCGATCCTGATCGCACAGAAGCGTATAAGCGATTAATTACGTTTTATGCCTCGAAAGAGCGCTACAATGATGCGCTTAACGAGCTTGAGATTTTACTTCAACGCGTGCCGGATAAAAAAGGCACACTTCGTAAATTGATGGCTCAGCTTGCGCTTCAAGAGGGTGATTTATCTCGAGCCGCGAAGACGATGTATGAGCTTGCAGAATTGTCCGGGACAGAGACGAGTTATATTGAAGCGGCTCTGGTTTCTGCCGCGGCTAAGACTGAGACGGAGACACTGCTTTCTTCTCTTAGGGGAGCTTGGAAGTCAGGGAGGAGATTAACTGCCGCGATAACTTTAGCTCAAGCTTATGTAGCGGCCGGCCGCGATTCGTCTGCGATAAAATTGTTAGATACTTTGCAGTATGATTCGATTTCCGACTCAACTGCAATTTTCAATTTAGGTTTACTCTGGTTCAAATTAGGCGATACAAATCGGTCTATAGAATTATTTCTTGCTTTGATTGAGCGTGATCCGTATAACGCTTCAGCTTTAAATTTTGTAGGTTATACATGGGCTGAACGCGGAGAAAAGTTGGATCGAGCCGAAGAATTTATCCGAAGAGCATTAGCAGTTGAACCTCAGAATCCGCAATACATCGATTCGCTTGGTTGGGTATTTTATCAGAAAGGTTTATACGACATTGCGCGCCTTCATCTTGAAAAAGCGTATCATCTTATGCCGGAAGAACCTGAGATCATGGAACACCTTGGCGACGTTTATGCAAAGCTCGGCAGAAGAGATGACGCTGTTATTTATTACAATAAAGCGCTCGAATTAGATAAAACCGAACACAGTGAAATTCTGAAGAAAAAGATTTCCGACTTGGAGCTATAAACCGGGCTCGTGCAAGTCGCATTTTTGAACCATGAAGAAACAGAAACACGGAGATTTTTTAAATAATTTTTTATTTTATCTTTTTTTCCTCGTCTCCAGTCTATCTTCCAAAGAACGTGTGAAATAATTGCAAAATGCAAATTGGAAAAATAAAATTTTCAATTTGCACTTTCCAATTTGCAATTTCAAATATAACGGGAGTCGTCATGGAGGCAGAGGCGCCTCGCGTCAATGGATGCCACGCGTCAATGGATGTCCTCGCGTGTGCAAGTATTTCATTCGAATGGTAGCCGCAGGCTTCAGCCGATGCGTTCTTTTTTTGATTATTTACGGAAACTCCAGCAATAAATAAATCTGCTTGATTGCGTATTCGCTATTTTTATTTTTCCAGTTTAGCAGTTTCAGAATCTAACATAGATTGAAATGATACTTCTGCAACAGAGTTATTTTGTTTCGTGTCCGGCGCGACTCTATTCTCTATAACGCTCTTTAGTCTAGACATTTGATCACCCGAAAGAGTGTCGAAGAGCGACCAATGATCTAGTTCGTATATGGTCATTTTTTTTACCTCCATGTTCGATTTTATTAGCCATTCCTTTGGCTAACTTGAATATCGACTGAAGAAAAAAAAACTTTACAATATTTCAAAATTATTTTTTTATGTGCAAACTTAAGCAAAAAAATGGGAACCGTTTCCATTTTTTGGGGTGAAATTAGGTTCGAGAAGAATATTTTTTTGAATAGCTTCGAGTTCTTTTGAGAGTAGAACCATTGGGTCGATCATTCGGGGCAATTTAATTCGAAATTGTTTTCCTTTCGAAAAGATCTGCAACTCAATTTTGCAATTCCCTTCTTTTCCATTTTCTATAGACGCTTTTATGGAAGCTAATAATGTCTCATCGGAAATATTTTCCAGAGATATTATCGCCTTCCAACTTTTGTCCTCTATTCCGAATACATCGTCACCAATAATTCGTCCGCCGTTTTCAAATCTGCCTCGCATAATAATCGCTTTTCCTTCGAGAAGATTTTTCGAATATCGTTGAAAAGTTGAAGCAAAGATCAAAGTGTCGAATCTGCCGTGCAGTGTGTCCAGCATTACCTTTGCCATCTCTTTGCCGCGCTTGTCGAGAATTCTATCTATTTTGCTTATCATGCCTACGACCCATCCATTTTTTCCTTCGGACATATTCGGAGCCGCCATCAGTTTTAGCGGAGGGAAAGCCTTGAGAAGAGGATGCTCATTTAAATAAAATCCCAGATATTCCAGTTCATAAGCGGCGAGGTTTTCAAATTCGGAAAGTTTTTCGATCGTCGGCTCTTCTGAAATTGGAGAATCTCCGAACAGAGAGAGCTGATTTGAATTTGCGGAATCATGCTCGGCATTGGCTTTATCCCAAAGCTGAGGCAAAGCATTCATTATCGAATGACGATTATGACTCAAACCGTCGTATGCTCCGGACAAGATCAGAGCTTCAACTGCGCGCCTATTTACTTTTTTAGAGTCGACGCGAGTCAGAAAATTCCAAAGGCTTAAATATTTTTTATTCTCACGGTTTTCCGCAATGGCTTCGCATGCACCTATTCCGACATTCTTAATTGCCGCAAGTCCGCATCTAATTGCGGTCTTTTCCGAACCATTCTCAGGTAAAAAAAGAGGCATAGAAAAATTAACGTGCGGCGGTAAAATCTTAATTCCCATTCTTCTGGTCTCTTCGGTGTAAAGAGCAAGTTTGTCACGATTATTCATTTCATAAGAAAGCGTCACTGCCATGAATTCAACAGGATAGTGAACCTTGAGCCATGCGGTCTTGTAAGCAACTACTGCGTACGCAATTGCGTGGCTCTTGTTGAAGCCATATCCCGCAAAAGTTTCAATTTGATTAAAAATTTCAGATGCATCTTTCGGATTGATTCCTTTCGCTACGGCGCCTTTGATGAATCTGTCTCTGTTTTTTTCCATGAGCTCACGGTTCTTTTTACTCATCGCTCTTCTTAGTATGTCGGCTTCCGCCATAGAATATCCGGCAAGCTCTACGGCAATTTTCATTACTTGTTCCTGATACAGGATTATGCCGTAAGTGTCTTCAAGAATTTTTTCTAAAATAGGAACGAGATATGTCACTTTTATTCTGCCGTGTTTTCTATTGGCAAAATCTTCAGTCAAACTCATTGGACCCGGCCTGTAAAGCGCAATAAGCGCCGCTAAATCTTCGAATTGAGACGGCTTTACTTTTGCAATGAGCTCTCGGATGCCTGATGAATCAAGCTGAAAGACTCCGAGCGTATGCCCTGAAGACAAAAGCTTATAGACCTCTTCGTCATCGTAAGGAACCGGTCCGATTTCGTTCGAATTGATTTCAGGTTTGATAAGTTTTTTTACGGCGTTGATTACCGTTAAAGTTTTTAAGCCGAGTAAGTCCATCTTCAAGAGCCCTAGTTTTTCGATCGAGCCCATATCAAATTGAGTTATGATATTTCCTTCCTGATCTTTGTATAGCGGAGCAATTTCAGTTATCGGAAGGTCGCCAATGACAATCCCTGCGGCATGACGCGATGCATGACGTGCGAGCCCTTCAAGTTTTAGCGCTGTTGAAAAAAGAGAAGAGTGTTCTTTCTCAGACGCATTTTTTAATTCCGGAACTGTTTCGATCGATTCTGAAAGAGTTATTTTCAATTGGTCAGGAATTAGTTTGGTAAGCCGTTCTGCTTCACTTATGGGGATATCTTGAATTCTGGCAACATCTCTGATTACGCCTCGAGCGCCGAATGTTCCGAAAGTTATGATTTGAGCAACTCTATCTTCACCATAGCGTTCTTTGACATAAGAGATAACTTCTTCTCTTCGCTCTTGGCAGATATCCACATCGATATCAGGAAGCGATACGCGTTCAGGATTTAAAAATCTTTCGAATATCAGTCCATAAGGAATTGGATCTACTTCTGTGATGCCGAGCGCGTATGCGACCAATGAACCTGCAGCAGAACCTCGGCCAGGACCTACCGGTATTCCTCTTCTCTTTGCTTCGCTGATAAAATCTGCAACAATAAGAAAATACCCTGCGAATCCTTTCGATATTATAATTTTCATCTCTTCTTGAAATCGTTCTTTGTATTCGATTGGAATATTTTCGAATTTTTTACTTAGACCTTCGAGAGCAGTTTTTTCCAGAAATTCAGCCTCGCTTCCTTCTCCGATTGGAACGGGGAAGACCGGCATGTGCCGCAATCCGAATTTAAACTCAAATTCGATTCGCTCTGCGATCTCTACTGTCTTCTCGATTGCTTCAGGAGCATATACAAATTTACGCTTCATCTCTTCCGGAGATTTGAGATAGAACTGATCTCCGTTGTATCGTTTTCTATTCTCATCGCGCAGAAGTTTACGAGTTCCGATGCAGAGAAGAGCGTCATGACTCGGAGCTTCTTCTATTGTCAGATAGTGAACATCGTTCGTTGCGACAAGAGCTATTCCGTCGGCTTTTGAGCGTTCGATAAGAAATGACGTTAATTGTTTCTGTTCTTCAATTCCGTGATCCTGAATTTCATAGAAAAAGTTTTCTTTGCCGAATATGTCTTTACCGCGATGCAGAGCTTTTACTGCTTCGTTTTCATTTCCTGCAAGAAGCCATTTCGAGGCTTCTCCCGAGAGACATCCGGACAATGCGATCAAACCTCGGGAATGAGCGGCAAGGAGCTCGTGGTCGACTCTGGGATTGTAATAAAATCCGTCTGTGTAGCCCAATGTAGAGAGCCTTGCCAAATTTCGATAACCCTCTTCGGAGGTTGCTAAAACAGTGAGATGAAATCCGCGTTCGAATCCGTTAGGGTGAACTGTTTTGTTAGTTAGATTGTCCGGAGCAACATAAAGTTCACAGCCGATTATTGGTTTTAAAAGATGTTCAGTTGCCTTTTGATAGAACTCTACAGCGCCAAATAAATTTCCGTGATCTGTCAGAGCAATCGCGCGCATTCCGAGTTCTTTCGTTTTTGCGCAGAGCGCGTCAAGTTTGTTTGTTGAGTCAAGAAGACTATAATGCGAGTGAACATGCAGATGAACAAATTCACTCTTCATGAAATAATGCTTCCTTTTTGAATTTTTCGGTTTGCCATGACTGAACTATGGTAATTCTACTAATTGGCCGGACTTATGCAAGTTGATGA
>Ga0100398_1000458_pt1 | contig 37519 bp, 45 predicted proteins | sample CryGeymeta201522_FD_81568 | JGI IMG/M metagenome (GOLD analysis project Ga0100398, IMG submission 81568) | Groundwater microbial communities from Crystal Geyser aquifers in Utah, USA - Crystal Geyser metaG 2015-22 | ecosystem: Environmental > Aquatic > Deep subsurface > Groundwater | place: USA...
AGGACGGCAGGACGGCAGGACGAGATTGTCCAAGCATCAGACGCTGGACAGGGTCAGTGGGCTGAGCCGCCCGATCCCGACCGCCCCCGGGGCAAGCCGCCGCCAGCAGGCCGCCCGTCCCGCCATCCACTCCCGGCCATGCAAAGTCCATCGTCCCATCGCAGCGGCCCGGCACCATTGCCGCCCACCGCCAACCGCTCACCGCCAGCCGCCCAACGCCAACCGCTCACCGCTCACCGCAAGCCGCTCACCGCCAGCCGCCCACCGCCAGCCGACCACTGCCAACCGGCCAACCGCCAACCGATCACCGCCAGCCGGTCGCGCGCATCCTGCCGCGGCCCGGGGCTCCCGGCGCCCCGAACATCAGGCCGCCCGCGCGCCGCGCGGGCCGGTCGCGGCGGTGTGCCCCAACCGGAACCCGCCCAGGCGTCGGTGCAGCGCTTCCGCATCCTGCGCGATCCGGGCACTCATGGCCGACATCTGCTCGGTCTGGGCGGCATAGGCCTGGATCGCGTTGTCGATCGTGTCGACATTGCCCGCCATGGTCCGCAGGGCCGTGCTCTGGTCCGCCGCCACCTGCGACAGGCCCGAGACCTGCCCGGTCGCATCGGCCACGGCCGCTTCGATCTCGACCAGTGCCGATCCGGCGCGGTCCACCAATGCGGCACCCTCCGCGACCTTGCCCACGCTATCCGAGATCAGCGCCTTGACCTGGTTGGCCGCCTCCGAGGTGCGATGGGACAGCGCGCGCACTTCCGACGCGACCACGGCGAAACCCGCCCCGGCCGAGCCCGCCCGCGCCGCCTCCACTCCGGCATTCAGCGCCAACAAGTTGGTCTGGAACGATATTTCCTCGATCACCTGGATAATGTTCTCGATCTGCATCGACGCGCTCTGGATATCGAGCATCGCCGCATTCGCCGCGCGCACGATCTCGCCACCCTCGGTGGCCTTGCGCGACGCCATTTCCGCCCCGCTCCGCACCTGATGAATGCCCTCCGCGGTCTGCTCCAGCGACCCGGTCAGGTCGCGGATCGCCGTCGCGGTCTGGCTGACATCGGCGGCCTGACGCTCCAGGTGCACGGCCATGCCCTCGGTCATCTGGGCCGCGCTCGCGGCTTCCGTCTGCATGTCCACCATCAGCTCCAGCGTCTCCCCCAGGGCCACCGACAGCAGGTCGATGGCGCAGTCGTAGTCACGGGCGAGGTCGGCATAATCCGCCGGGCCGCCGGTGCCGATCCGCCCGGTCAGATCCCGCGCCGCCATGGCGGCGAGGTTGCGCCCCAATTCCCCGGTCATCTCGCGCGCGGCGCGGCCGACCTCATCGGCATGGGCCCGCAGGCTGTCGGCCTCCGCCAGGGCCGCGCGGGCCGCGTCCGCAGCCTCCAGCGCGACCCGGTGGGATCGGTCAGCGGCGGCCTTCTGGCGGGCCCGCGACACGATCGCAAGCCCGAGAAACGTGGTTTCCATTACCACGACCATCGCATGCAGGGCGGTGCGTTCCAGGTTTTCCACCAGGTTGCTCGACGGGTAGATCAACGCCGGCATCAGCAGCCCGAGGCTCAGGTGATGCACCGCGATGACCCCCGCCGCCGCGACCAGTGCCGGCACCGATTGCAGGGTGGCGGCGATGGCCAGGATCGCGAAGAACATCATGTGGCTGTCCACCTGCCAGGGGTGGCCCGTGAAAACGGCGGTGAAGACCATGCCCTGCCCGGCCAGCGCGATGGCGACAAGCACGGCCTCTGCCCCCGGTGCGATCCGGGCGGCAAGGCATCCTGCCAAGGCGAAGCCACCCGCAAGGGCAAGCACGGGCACCACGGGCCCGCCGGTCAGCAGCGCCGCACACCCGATCACGGCGACCATGCCGAGGATGAAACAGCGCGCCATCACCGCGTCGGACGTGGTCGGCGGCACCGGTTGCAAGGCGGGAACAATGTCAGGTGTCATTTTGTCAATCCTCGGGGACGGGCCCCATGCCGCAGATCTGCGCGATGAAACGGCCGTCGAACACGGCCCATGCGCCATGAAGTCGAACGCTACCCGGCTCTTGCAGGACGGCCAGCGTGGCGAAGGGTGCCGCGGTGGGCCCCACCGGCTGCCCGCCCGCCGCGCGGACCACGCCATCGGCACCGCCTTCGGCGGCCCAGGGCGGCGCCACCACCAACGCCACGGCACCGGGCACCGCGGGGGAGGCCGCGAGCAGTCCGATCGGCCCGACCAGCAGGGTGCAACCTGACAGGAGGCCGACGGTCACAAGGGATTTGAGCGGCACGGTCATGTCACCGTGCTAGCAGCAAGTCCCTAACGAAGCCTCAATTCGACCGCCCCGCCACACGCCGCCCCGCGCCGCGCCCGGACCGGCCTCGGCCGGCGCTGTCGCCACCGCCGCCCCGGTCTCGCCCTCCGCCCGAAACCCCGGATCGCGTCCGCACCGGGCGCGCCACCCGTCCCGGCACATGCACCGCGACACCGCGACGCCGGTATGCAACGGTATACCCTCTTCCCAAGCGCCCCCGCCTCGGCTACAGACAGCGCCAATCGACACACAGACCCGGAGAGCCCCATGGCCAAGATCAAGGTAGACAACCCCATCGTCGAGATGGACGGCGACGAGATGACCCGCATCATCTGGTCCTTCATCAAGGACAAGCTGATCCTGCCCTATCTCGATATCGACCTGCTCTACTACGATCTGGGGATGTCGGAACGCGACCGCACCGACGACCAGGTCACCATCGACGCGGCCAACAAGACGCTGGAGGTCGGCGTCGCGGTGAAATGCGCCACCATCACCCCGGACGAGGCGCGGGTGGAGGAATTCGGCCTCAAGAAGATGTGGCGCTCGCCCAACGGCACGATCCGCAACATCCTCGGCGGCGTCGTGTTCCGCCAGCCGATCATCTGCTCCAACGTGCCGCGCCTCGTGCCCGGCTGGACCCGGCCCATCGTCATCGGCCGCCATGCTTACGGCGACCAGTACCGCGCCACCGACATGAAATTCCCTGGCCCCGGCAAGCTGACGATGAAATTCGTCGGCGAAGACGGCACCGTGGATGAACGCGAGGTCTTCGACGCGCCGTCCTCGGGCGTGTTCATGGGCATGTACAACCTCGATGACAGCATCCGCGATTTTGCCCGCGCCTCGATGAATTACGGCCTCCAGCTTGGCTGGCCGGTCTATCTCTCGACCAAGAACACCATCCTCAAGCAATATGACGGCCAGTTCATGCTGCTGTTCCAGGAGGTTTTCGATACCGAGTTCGCGGACAAGTTCAAGGAAGCGGGCATCACCTACGAACACCGCCTGATCGACGACATGGTCGCCTGCGCGATGAAGTGGAACGGCGGCTATGTCTGGGCCTGCAAGAACTACGATGGCGACGTGCAATCCGACACCGTGGCGCAGGGCTTCGGCTCGCTCGGCCTGATGACCTCGGTGCTGATGACCCCCGATGGCAAGACGGTGGAGGCCGAGGCGGCCCATGGCACCGTCACCCGCCACTACCGCCAGCACCAGGCCGGCAAGGAAACCTCGACCAATTCCGTCGCCTCGATCTACGCCTGGACCGGCGGTCTCAAGCACCGCGCCAAGCTCGACGACAACACGAAACTGATGAATTTCGCCGAGACGCTGGAAAAGGTCGTCGTGGATACGGTGGAAGCGGGCTTCATGACCAAGGACCTCGCCCTGCTGATCGGCCCCGACCAGAAATGGCTGACGACGATGGGCTTCCTCGAAAAGATCGACGAGAACCTGCAAAAGGCGCTCTAGGCGGACGACAACCGCAAGCTCGAAGACCAGGGGGGGCCGTCCGGATCGGGCGGCCCCTTTCTTGCAATCGGCGCCGCGCGGTCCCCGGCTTGGGATGCGTCCGAAACCAAAGGCGATCAGGCCACGTCTTGACGGGCAGAGACCGTGTTGACGGGCAGATGCCGCGCGCGCCCCATGCGGCCTGTGGCTGCACCTCCCGCACGTCCACCCGGTCGCCCTCGCACAACCGCCGCGCAGCCCGCAGGCCGCTCCGTCCTGCCCCTCTGCAGCCCCTCTGCCAGCCCCTTTGCCAGCCCGCCTGCCCGATCTCCAGCGGCTCCGACACCACGGCCCATCCGTCGCGCGTCACGCTTCAGCGATAATGGACGGGCCGCGCCAGATCGACGTCGCGGCAAAGCCCCGGCTCCGCCCGATCGCCAGACCACGCCAGCCCAAAGCCTTTGGCATTGGTCGCCGGCCTGCACCCGGTCGCGGCGCGGCCCTTGTCGATCAGCGAATGCCCGGGGGCCGACACCAGTTCCTCAAGACGGATCGGCGCGCCCGGATGGGCAGCCCATCAACACATGGCCCGCGCCGCCGCACGGCCGACACATCACTGCCCCCGGTTGTGGGTCTTGGCGTAGAGCCCTGCCACGATCCGGCTCGCCGTCTTCTCGAACAGGCACGGGATCACGGCATGGACCGCCGCCGCCATCGCAGCAAGCAACAACGTGGCGCTGAACTTGCCCGCGAAGGCGGCATGTTCAAGGTAGCTTTCATCCACATGGCGGGGATGCTCGAGGAAGATGCGGTCGATCATTGCGGGCTCCTGTTTGGCTCTGTTCATGCAGAATGACACAGGCAGATCGTGAAAGTCTCCCAAACATCGCGCCGATTTCCCGTGACGGGTGGAGAAATTCCCAATATTACTCGAACCATGGAGACAATCGACCCAACCGACCGCCGCATTCTGGCCCGTCTGCAACTCCGCTGCGATGAACCGCTGGAGGAGTTGGGGCGCCATGTCGGCCTGTCGCGCAATGCCGTGTGGCGGCGCGTGAAGGCGCTGGAGGATCGCGGCGTGATCCGCGCCCGCGTCGCGACCCTCGATCCGGATGCGGTGGGCCTCGGTCTCATGGTGTTCATCCAGGTCCGCGCGGCGCATCACTCCGCCGACTGGCTCGACCAGTTCCGCCGCGCCGTGCGCGCCATGCCCGAGATCCTCGGCGTCTACCGCATGACCGGCGATCTGGATTACCTGATCCGCGCCCGCGTCGCCGATGTCCGCGACTACGACGCCCTCTACCAGCGCCTCATTGCGCGGGTGGAAATGGGCGACGTGGCGGCAAGTTTCGTGATGGAGGAGTTGAAGGAGGGGCAGGCGCTGCCGCTTTGACCCGTCCCGGGGCCTATCGTCCCGTTCGGGACCGACAAGGATCCGAACGGGACAATCGCATCAGGCGTTCACATCGACCACGACGCGCCCCCGAACGCCGCCCTTCAGGATGGCTCGGCCAAGCTCCGGCAGGTCGGACAATGTGGCCCGATGCACCATCGCGTCGAGCTTGTCCATCGGCAGATCCCGTGCGATCCGCCCCCAGGCGCGCAGGCGGTTCTCGTAGGGCTGCATGACCGAGTCGATGCCCAACAGGTTGACACCCCTCAACAAAAACGGGATCACCGTCGCCGGAAGACCAGCCCCCCCGGCCAGCCCGACGGCCGCGACGGAGGCGCCGTAGTTCATCTGCCCCAGCACGCGGGCCAGCATCTCGCCGCCAACGGCATCGACACATCCGGCCCAAGTCTCTGCTTCCAAAGGCCTTTTCACGGTTTCGTTCAGATCCCCCCGGGCCACGATCCGACTTGCACCCAGGGATCTCAGGTAGTCCGCCTGCTCCGGCCGCCCGGTCACGGCGGCCACCTCGTGCCCCAGATGGGCAAGGATCGCCGTTGCAACGGACCCCACGCCTCCGGCCGCACCCGTGACAAGAACTTCGCCATTTCCGGGGGTTAGGCCATGATCTTCCAGTGCCATGACGGCCAACATCGCGGTAAAGCCCGCCGTTCCCACCGCCATCGCCTGCCGCGTGGTCAGGCCCTCGGGCAGCGGCACCAGCCAATCGCCCTTCACCCGCGCCTTCTGGGCATAACCACCCCAATACGTCTCGCCCACGCGCCAGCCCGTCAAGACAACCTTGTCGCCCACGGAATAGTCAGCGTTTTCAGAGGCTTCGACAGTTCCACTGAAATCGATGCCCGGCACATGGGGATAGGTCCGCACAAGGCCGCCACCCGGCCCGATGCACAGACCATCCTTGTAGTTGAGCGTGGAATATTCCACCGCGACCGTGACATCGCCCTCGGGCAAGCGGTCGTCGGTCAGGGACTGGACGGCGGCTTGCGTCTTGCCAGCATCGTCCTTTTCCACCACCAGGGCTTTGAAACTCATGTCTTTGTCCCTCACATTAACGTCGTTGCACAAATCATTGTTATAAAGCCCAGAAACTCTCCCGAACCTCGGCGTCGAAAGCGCCGCCCGGGGTTTCGACCCGCAGGAGCTGCCCCGCATCCCAATGCGTCATCCGCACCATCCCGATGGCCACGCCGCCGCCGAAATCAGGGCTGATCGCAGCCGAGGTCACTTGCCCCACCTGTTTGGTCCCCGCCATCAGCGGCCACGGTCGGTCGCATCCCGGCAGCGCGGTGGCGTCGATCGCGATGGCGCGCACCTGCTTCACCGGCCCCTCCTTGGCCACCCGCAACAACGCATCGCGGCCGATGCAGCCGACTGCCGTCGCGGTGTTGCAAAACCGCCCAAGGCCACATTCATGGGGTGTGTTGTCATCGGTCATGTCATTGCCATAACTCAATAATCCGCCCTCGACCCGTTCGATGCCATTGGGGCAACCGGCGCGCACATCAAGCGGTTTGCCCGCCTCCATCAGCGCATTCCAGAGCGGCATTCCGATCTCCGAGCCATCGACATAGATCTCGAAGCCACCCTGTTTCGAGTAGCCCGACCGGGCAATCAACAGGCTCTTTCCCTTGAAGTCATACCAGCCATAGCGGAAGAAGCGCAAATCGCGGATACCGTCGCCAAAGACCGCCGCCATCAGGTCGTCGGATTTCGGTCCCTGGATCGCAAGCGGCGATATGTCGGGTTCGTCGACCAGCACGTCGAGCCGGTAACCATAGGCTACCCCCTTGACCCACAACAACAAATCGCTGTCCGCGATGGAAATCCACCAACGGTCGTCAGACAGTTTTACCACCACCGGATCGTTCAACATGCCACCGGTTTCATCCACCACGGGCATGTAATAGCACTGTCCCGCCAGCATCCCGCGCAGGTCGCGCGGGGTCAGCATCTGGATCAGGCGGGCCGCATCGGGTCCGCGCACCTCCACCTGTCGCTCGCAGGCGACGTCCCAAACCTGCACCGCCTCCTTGAGGTGGTGGTAATCCTCCACGATGGATCGGAAAACAGTGGGCAACAACATGCGGTTATAGACCGTGTAGCCGGTCACGCCGGCGGCTTCGACACCGTCCGAGAACGGCGTACGGCGCAACCGGCGCGAGGGAGAGATCAGAGCCATTCCGGAACCTCGTCGGGCATGTGGGGCAGAGCCGTGGCCCGGCCATTGGTCACGGGCGGCGGTGTCTCGCCGCCGTCGAAACGCGCGATCCAGACCGTATCGCCCCACATCAGGTGGGACAGCGTCGCGGCGATCCCGCCGAAGAACGCACCGCGATCGGCGTTCCGCTCGGCCTCGCCGAGACCATCGGCGGCCGCGAACATCCACTGGTTCTGCCAGGCATTATAGCGTGCCATGGTTTTCGCAAAAGCGTTTGAAATCATATACTTGTCCCACCTACTTCCCTTGGGGTCCAACCCAGTCGATCTGGCAGATCTCGGCCGATCGGCCATCGAAATCCCAGACCCTGCCGAAGGCGCGCACGCGCCCTTTGGTGGCGGTGGCGACGGTGATGTCGGGGCCCATCCAGTAGTCGGTGTTGGTCACGACCTGATCGGCTCCGTTCCGGCCCGGAACGGGCACGATCTCGCCCTGGATCGCCTTGCCGACCATCAGGCGACGGGCCTTGCCTTCGGTTTCGAACACAACCGGCGCCCTTTGGGCGCCAAGAAATTCGCTGACCAGGACAGCGAACAGGCCCGTCGTGCCCCGCGCCTTCCCCGAGAAGATGTTGACCAGACCGTCATAGGCCGCGTCACTGGACCTCTCGTCGATATAGGCCGCGGCCTTCCAGTTGCCGCGCGCCATAAGTCCCGGAATTTCCAACATAAGTCCGACATTCAGGCCGCCGATATCCGCATCGCCGTAAAAGCCTTCATCGATGCGGATGCCGGACCATGCCTGGCAGTAGCCCTCGGTCGGGGCGTGTTTGCCAAGGCTGATCACGCAGGGACAGAACACGGTGCAATTGCAGTTCAGGATCAACTCACCCTTGATCGCCCAGGGCACCTGGCCCACCGGGGCCGTCTCCATCACGCTTTCTGAAGTCGCCATTCTTCGTTCTCCTTCAAAGGGATGTCACGGCCAGCACAAGGCCCGTTGCCATCAGAAGCACACCCAATGGGCGCGTCACGACGCGACCAAGTTCGGGCAATTTCTCGACCATCATGATGGCTGTCGCCAGCCCCATGAAGGCAAGGTTCATGACGCCGCCGACAAAAGCCAGCAGCATCAGCGCCCAACAGCAGCCAAGGCAGGCCGCGCCAAGACGCAGGCCGTTGCGGAACGGGCCTTCGTCCCAATAGGACATGAAAAAGTTCAGCGGTGCCCGGCACTTGGCAAGGCAGGCCTCTTTCAGGGGGGTGAATTGGTAGGCCCCCGCCGCCACCAGCAGGCCCGCCGACAGCCATGTGGACCGGCTGTCCCCGAAGGCCGACATCAGGTCCGCCCGGAACAGCGCGAATTGCAGAGCCGCCGCGAGCACCGAAAACCCGCCCCAGATCGCGACATAGCCGCCGACCAGCGCGCCGAAGCGCGTGCCGGTGGCGTGGCCGAGATCGTCATAGGTGGCGAAGGCCGGAAGGGCCGTAGGGGCCATCATCGCCGCCGACATCAGCATCCACATCGCGCAAATCCGCACGAATCCCGCCGCATCGGGCGTCAGCGTGCACAGCGCAACCCAGACCTCGGTGCCGTAGATCCGGCCCGCTGCGCGAAGGTCAAAGGGCAGCGCCATAAGGTATAAGGCTAGCCAACTGCCTAGGACCATTGCGAAAAAGGTCAGCCAATGGGGCGCCGCCATGGCACGTATGCGTTCGGAAACCACCGCGCCCTCCCCGACTCAGGCGGCAATAATCAGTTGCGTATTGATGTCAGACAATTAAATGTCTGACAAATGAAAATAGATCCGAACAGCAAGGCAGACCTGTCCGCCCAGATCGCCACTGCGATCCGCGACAGCATCATCTCGGGGGCGCTGATCGTGGATGCGCGCCTGCCCTCCGAGGCCGAATTGGCCGAGACCTTCGCAGTATCCCGCTCCACCGTGCGCGAGGCCCTGAAGCGGCTTGCGGCGCAATCGCTGATCCGGACGCAACGCGGCGCGTTTGGCGGTGCCTTCGTGAACAGGCTGTCCTTCGAAGAGGCCTATAACCAGCATATCACCACCTCCACCCTGCTGCTGGGCATGAACGGCGTCAGCTTCGATACAGCCTGCGAGGCGCGGTTCGCGCTGGAGCGGGCTTGCGCCACGCTGTCCGCCGCCCGCCGCACCGCGGATCACCTCGCGACGATGCGCGCCGAAGCCCTGCGACAGGCGCAACCCGGCCTGAGTGACGAGGCGTTCTGCGCCTCGGACGTGGCCTTTCACCGGGCGCTGGTGGATGGCGCCGAAAACCCGGTGATGTCCTACCAACTTGCCGGCGCAGTCGAAGCCATGCAGCCCTTGATGAACATGATCACCTTTACCGCTCGCGACCGGGCCGAGATCGTCCGCCTGCATTCCCGGATCGCGGACGCGATGGAGGCGCGGGACGGCAATGGCGTGGCTGATGTTCTGGCCGAACTGGAGGCCTATACCAAGACGCTCGCACAATCCGTCTTCGCGGCTCGGGCCCATTCCGTGCCGTCGAGGACCAACACCGGAACTTCCGGGTAGATTTCCGCATCACGCGCGGCGCAGGTCAGCGGATCGAGCGCGTTTCCCGGCGATCGTCACAGGGTGGGCCGGGTCGCCGCCGTGCCATTCCCCGAAGGCGATCATCTGGATCCCGCCGGGACCAGGATTGCGATGCGCGCCATATCCGGCCTACATCGCTTCCAAGTTGCCGCGACACGCCACTGAACCGCCCCTGCAACCCCTTGCCGCAGCGCAGCTTGTTGAATAGTTTCCTTAGTCATCACTCGTCCAGACCAAGAAACAGGGAACCGTCCACCATGACCAAGACCGTCCTACTGGGAACTGCTGCCGTTTTGGCAATAGCCCTGCCCGCCTCGGCGCAGGATTTGACCGTGTTCGATTATTCGGGATTCGAAGACCCCAGTTTTCACCAACCCTATATCGACGCGCATGGCGCAAGTCCGGAGTTCGTGTTCTTCGGGGACGAGGACGAGGCATTCCAGCGTCTGCTGGCCGGGTTCCGGTCCGACGTCACCCATATTTGTGCAGGCTCCGTGCCGCGTTGGCAGGCTTCTGGCATCATCGAACCGTGGGACAGCGCACGGATCGACGCGTTCGCGACCCTCAATGCCGACCTCGTGGGCGAGGACATCCTTTCCGGCACGACCGAGTTGGTCTTCCTGCCCACGGATTATGGCTCCACCGCCCTCGCCTACAACTCCGAAACCGTACCGGCGGAAGATATCGCCAGCCTGGAGATCTTCAACAATCCAGCCTATGCCGGCCGCCTGTCGATCCCGGACAACGTGGATGATGCCTATGCGCTGGCCTACCTCGCAACCGGGGTAGACAACTGGGCGGACGTCTCCGATGCGCAGTTCGAGGCTGCGACCGAATGGCTGCGCGGCATACACCCGAACCTGCGCACGTACTGGACCGATCCTGCCGAGATCAGCCAGTTGATGGGCTCTGGCGAAGTGCAGGCCGCCTGGGCCTGGAACGAGGTGCCGGTGGCGCTGGCGGATCAAGGCTTCCCGGTCGGTTTCGAGCGTAACACGGTGGAGGGCACATCCGTCTGGCTTTGCGGATACGTGAACATGGTCGATGCCCCTGGCATGGAAGAGCGCGCCTATGACTTCATCAACGCGATGCTTGATCCCGTTTCCGCCGAACCGCTGCTGACGACCGGTGGCTTCGGATCGGCGAACTCCGCCGCGCTTGACGCGCTTGGCGCCGAGATGCTTGAGGCCAACGGACTGGGCGTGGTGACCGTTCCGGTTCTGGCGCAATTGCCGATCTCCAACGAGCAACGAGAGCGTCAGGCCGAAGCGTTCGAGCGGATCAAAGCCGGGTTCTGAGGCGCTTCAACGATTGGACAATCGCGCGCGCCGATCAAGATGGCGCGCGCTTTTTTGCATTTTCATGAGTATGTTGCGAGCCATACTTCGTGCGGGGTCGCAGGCGGGATCGCGCGCCAAACCGCAACCCTGACGCAGTCAGAATGACCAATTGGTCTGGTTGACCACCTCTATCCGATTGAAAGGCACGGTTGCTTGCGAGGTTCCGTGAAACATGTGCGAAGCACAGTGGCAAGCAACCCGCATATGTGGGTGTGAAGAGGGCGGAATGTCCCGGGTTTCCCCAATGCACGCGATGAACGTCCCGTCCCCTCCCATCAGATGCATACATGCACTTCAGTCCCATTTCAAGAACGCGCAGACTGGCCTTGGCCCAGTCATGCTGGTCTGTCGTCCTCACTCGCGGAAGAACGGGACGCCAACCAAGACTCCTGCTCCGGACTTTCTATCGCTTCGTCGAAATGGCTTCGGACGGTCTCGATTGCCGCCTGGGCCCCCAGACCCGCGTCCATCAGGCACAGCGCCGCCATCAGCCCGCTGCGCCCGGCCCCATGCTGGCAACAGAACGCGAGAGTAGCGCCGGACTGCAGTTGCACCTTGCGGGCAGCCCGCCCCGCGCTCCACTTTGCCGCCATCGCCGCTTCGGGAACCGAGAAATCCGCGATCGCGCAATAGGCCAGCGGCATGCCCGCCTCGACACAGGTGGCCTCCAGCAGATCGAAGCCATGTTGATCCAGTTCGTCCCGCTCGACCAGCACGGTCAGGCCCTGCGCGCCGTAATCGCGCAGGCCCTGCACTGTCTGCCGACAAAGTGCCGGATCGAATACAGCTGCCCCATCCACACCCACATCCAGCCCGGGAAAGCCCGCGATTGCCACCGCTCCGCCGAAGGGATGTGGGATGACTGCACGGATCGATCCGGGGAATTCGTCAGGAGCATCAGTCATTTAGGCGGAGCATCTTGGTTGGTGACTTTTCTGGCGTGCTGTATACAGATAGGTCGCGAATGCCCATACGCCAACCGGTACAACCCAACGGACCCGACACCATGCCAAGACACAACGCGGAGACGATCGCCAATGCCCTGCGCAAGCGGATCTGCATGGAGCCCCCAACGCAAAGCCCTCTGCTGCACGAGCAGGTCCTTGCGGTAGACTTCGGCGTTTCGCGCACACCCGTACGGCAAGCGCTCCAGCGGCTTGCTTATGAGCGGTTGGTCGAAGTGCGCTCGGGCGTCGGCACGGTGGTATCGCCCCTGGACCCCGAAAAGCGCGACGAAGACATCCGGCTTGCATATGCACTTCTGCGCGTTGCTGCCGAAATGGAGAACGACACGCCGCTTTCACTGGACGCAACAGCTTATGTCGTCGCGCTGCAACGCCAGGTCGCCGATGCTCCGTCCATCGACCTGGACACGAAATATGAAATCCGCGCCACGCTTCTGACAGTCATCACCGGCGAAATGTCGAGCGACATCCTCGCCGAAGCCCTCAAGGCCGCCTTGTGGCGCCTGTTCCGTTGGCGCATGGCCGATGCGGCAGCGACGTCGACAGAGATCGACGCCCACCTTCGCGGCGCGATGGAGCGCATGGCGCAAGCCACGGCAACCGGCATGGTGCGTGCACTTCTCGAAGCGGTCCACGCATCCCCGGACGCGCCTTGAACTAGTGCTCGGGGGACCGTATATGAAACATGTCCCTTTCGAGGGACTATGGACATAAACGCGCTCGTAATACGCGGATCGGACCCGGGGGCGGTACCCGGCGACTCCACCAAATCCCCGCTCATTTGGCGGCAGATGGGGTCGAAACAGGATCGACGAACGTCTAAAGGGGTTAGCTTTGTCCCGGTGAGTTACCACCGTTATCGGTACAAATCGTACAGTTGCAAATGACAACCGTGCTCCGGCAATGGCTCTCGCAGCGTAAGCTGTCCTGAGTCGCCGAACTTAAGCCCTTGCGCCTAGCCGCGTAAGGCGGGGTTCGCAGGCACCTGGCAACAGAAGCCTGCACTTTCCCTCCGTCTCCCGTTGCCGCCGCTCCGGACCACATCGCGTCGGCCCGTGGTCCATCTGGTCAAACTTTCGGCCAAATGTGATCCGAATCGCCCCCGACTGCGTTCAATCAAACGAAGACCATCCAAACATGGACATGCCCGAATGACCGCCATTGACTACATGAACTTCGCCGTTGCAGTTGCAACGATCGGTCTGGGGATGATCGGCTGGCTTGCCCCGCGCTGGACGATGCAACAACTCGACATGCAGGCGGGACCCTCGAATATGGCGTTCACGGAGGTCTCCGCAGTATCCGGATGCCTTTTTGTCGGCATCGGAATAGGCGTTCTGGTCCTCAATGAACCAATGGCCTGGATCGCGTTGGGCCTGGCCTATGGCGGTGCAGCCATCGGTCGCGTGACCTCCATCCTGCGCGACGACGCCGGTTCGCGCCAGAGCTGGACGTTCTTCGGGACGGAAGCGGCGCTTGCGGCGTGGCTGGTATTGGCCAACATGCCCACCGGATAGGCGCGCGGCCCAGTCTCACGCCTTTCATCTGCCAACGAATCCACTATGGTGATGAGGTCTGCTCCAAGCTCCGCGGCCGCATCCCGATGTCCCAAATACCCCGCCGAATCCCCTATGGTCGCCTGATGCATCAGGCCGTTTGCGGCGTGATACGACAGGTGTTGGAGGGTGTCGCGGCCGATGGCTTGCCCGGAGACCACCATTTCTTCATCACCTTCAATACGCGCTATGTGGGCGTCGAGATGGCCGACTGGTTGCGCGACCGGTACCCAGAGGAAATGATGATCGTGATACAGAACTGGTTCGACGATCTGATGGTGGAACCGGATGCTTTCGCGATCACTCTCAATTTCGGCGACGCGCCCGAGAGATTGCGCATTCCCTTCGACGCGATCCTGACCTTCGTGGATCCCTCCGTTGAATTCGGATGGCGTTTCGAGCGCACGGAGGACTCCGACGATCCCGCCCCCGATGACGAACCGCCGGGCAATGGCGCCAAGCCGCGCGATCAGAAACTTGCGGAGACCAAGGCACCTGGTGATGCGGAGGTTGTCAGCCTCGATAGGTTCCGACGCAATCATTGAGTCACGATCCCATATCCCACCGGAGACATCGCCCATGGCGTCCAGCGATCTTGCCCTGTTCATGGGTCAACTGCTGCGCAAGCCGCATCAGGTCGTTGCGCTGGCCCCGTCCTCCGCAGCGCTCTGCGCCCAGATGGTGGCGGAGTTGGACCCTGAGGGCGGCCCGGTGGTGGAGCTTGGCGCTGGAACTGGCAACATCACCCGCGCTATCCTCGGAACCGGTATCTTACCCGAAAACTGCCATTCGATCGAGATGAACCCGGATTTCTGCAGACGGTTACGCGACAAGTTCCCAAGCCTGAATGTCTACCAGATGAGCGCCGGAGATTGCGGCGATCTTCCGGTGGAGAATGCGCAGGCCTTGATCTCGGGACTGCCTCTGCTGTCGATGCCCACGCAGCTTCAGCGTGACATCCTCACCGGCTTCACCATGCTGATCCGACCTGGTGGCAACTACGTGCAGTTCACCTATGGCCCCAAGCCTCCCGTCGCCAAGGCCGTGCGCGATGAATTACGGCTGCAATGGCGCCGCAGCAACAAGATCTGGTGGAATATGCCCCCTGCCCGCGTCTACCGCTTCAGCCAGACACCGTGATCGCGCGAATTCCCCAGGATGGATTGCGCGAGGCCGCCCCCCCCGGTAAACGCCGTTCAGGCGCCCATCTCCGGAGGATACCATGGCCCAGACCCGCACAGAAACCGACAGCTTTGGCCCACTGGAGGTGCCCGCCGACAAGTATTGGGGCGCGCAGACGCAACGCTCGATCCTGAATTTTCCCATCGGTTGGGAAAGGCAGCCCGTTGCCATCGTGCGCGCGCTCGGAGTCATCAAGCGCGCCTGTGCCGAGGCGAACATGGCCCGGGGCAAGCTGGAAGGATTGGGCGCGTCCATCATCGAGGCCGCACAAGAGGTCATAGACGGCAAGCTTGACGACAATTTCCCATTGGTGGTGTGGCAGACCGGGTCCGGCACCCAGTCGAACATGAATGCCAATGAAGTCATCTCCAATCGCGCCATCGAAATGCTTGGCGGTGTGATCGGATCCAAGGCTCCGGTGCATCCCAACGATCATGTGAACATGGGGCAGTCCTCAAACGACACGTTCCCGACCGCCATGCATATCGCCACCGCGATGACCGCCAATGACGTGACGCTGCCCGGCCTGCGCAAGCTGGCGGACGCGTTGGAGACGAAAGCGGCGCAATGGAGCGACATCATCAAGATCGGGCGCACCCATACGATGGACGCGACGCCGCTGACCCTGGCGCAGGAATTCGGCGGCTATGCCCACCAGGTCCGCAAGAGCATCCAGCGGATTGAAGCCGCTCTTGGCGATATCTACGAATTGGCTCAAGGCGGCACCGCCGTCGGCACCGGCCTCAATTCGCCCGTCGGCTGGGGCGAGACGATTGCCGCCAACATCGCCCGGATCACCGGCCTGCCCTTCGTCACCGCGCCCAACAAGTTCGAGGCGCTGGCCGCCCATGACGCCATGGTCGCCATGTCGGGCGCGATGAAGACCACCGCGGCATCCCTGTTCAAAATCGCCAACGATATCCGCCTGCTCGGCTCTGGCCCGCGCTGCGGCCTGGGCGAGCTGATGCTGCCAGAGAACGAACCCGGAAGCTCCATCATGCCCGGAAAAGTCAACCCGACCCAATGCGAGGCGATGACCCAGGTCTGCGCCCATGTGATCGGCAACGACGCTGCCGTGGGCTTCGCGGGCAGCCAGGGTCATTTCGAGTTGAACGTCTACAAGCCGATGATGGCCTACAACGTGTTGCAGAGCATGCAGTTGGTCGGAGACGCCTGCGTGGCCTTCACCGACAATTGCGTGGTGGGGATCGAGCCCGACCGCGCCCGGATCGAGAAGCTGATGCGTGAATCCCTGATGCTGGTCACGGCGCTGGCCCCCCGGATCGGCTATGACAACGCCACCAGTGTCGCCAAGACCGCGCACAAGAACGGCACGACCCTGAAGCAGGAGGCCATCGCGCTTGGGTTCGTGGATGAGGCGACCTTCGACGCGGTCGTGCGCCCCGAACAGATGATTGGCCCGAAGTGACCGGCCCGTCCGAGCCGGCGGACAAAGTCCTCAGCCTGTCGCGGGCGCGCAAGGCCCGTACGCGGGCAGACAAGGCGCGGCAAGCCGATGCCAATGCCGCCAAACACGGGCGCAGCAAGGCGGATCGTGCGGCGGAAGCCGGGCGAACGGCGCGCGCCACTGCGCTGCTCGATGCCCACAAGCGCGACCAGACGTGATGGATGCGCGCCCCCGGAAACGGTCGCTGACCTTGCGCGGCCACCGCACCAGCGTGTCGCTGGAAGACAGGTTCTGGTCCGAACTGCAGGCCTTGGCCGAAGCGCGCGGCCAATCGGTGAACGCGCTGGTGGCCGAGATAGACGCCGCGAGGGGGGTATCGGCGGGGTTGGCTTCGGCGATCCGGGTCTTCGTGCTGGATCAGGTAAAGACTACCGCCGAAAGGTAGGGATCAGCGCGCCATCCCGGACGCCATTCCGGCCAATGTCGCGCGATACGCGGCCCGGCATTCGGCAAGCTCCGCCTCCGGAACATCATCTGGGTCGGCCGCCACCCCCATCGCCCGGCAAGCCGCCATCACCCCGTCGCGGGACAGAAGGAACGGTTCGTCCGAACCGGCACGGTTCAAGTCCGCCTCCGAAGCAACCTTCACGTAGTGACTGGAATTGTCCTTCAAACTTTCGATCAGGCGAAAGTTCGGATTGATCCGGGTCGTCGTCAGGTAGGTAAGCGTCTTGCAACCGGACGCAAACAGCAGGGGATGAAACGCCGAGCCGACAAAGCCGCCAAGGGTGCGGCGGGTCAGCCAGAGGGCGACCTGATCCTGAAAGGCCAGGTCTTCCGGGCGCACGACCTCGATCCCGTGACGCGCGAGGATGGCCTCCACCAGCGCCTCGCCGAAATAGTGCCGCCCGGTCCGGTTCACACCGGCGCGGGACAGGTAGACCGGCACGCTGTTGCTGTTTTCGACAATCCCCAGGCGTCGGGCGATCCTGGCCCCGATCTCGGCGTAGCCTTCGACAAACGACACATTGATGGAGCGCCGGATACGGAACCCCGGTGGCACCACGTGCAGCCGCTCGATGATCGTGGGGCGGTCAAGCACAACGATCCGGCGGCGCGGCAATCCCATGGTGTCGACCATTTTCCAGAACAGATCGAGGTTGGACGGTCTGATTTCCAGAAAGATGATGGGCAAATCGCCGTGAAGGAAAAGCGTCAGCCGGCTGAATGTCTCAAGCAACAAATGCCCGAAGTGTTTGAAGATCACGCCGCCGTACAAGTACTCGCCCGCTCTTCGGCCCGTGACCTGTTCCACGCGGTCCGGCGTTGCCTCGCCGAACTTGCGTTCCTTGCCGGCATACAGGGCCGCGGCCCCGCATGGTTCCCCGTCCGAGCGATAGACCCCCGTCAAACCCGGCGCAACACTGCATCCAGCGAGGATTCTTGCGTCGTTCAGATCTTCGGCGTCCTCGTGATGCTTCACCGGGTTTCACCCTCAAACACGCTCGACAATGGTCTCGGGTGGCACCGGTGCCGCCAGGTCGCGGATCTGCGCCAGCGTCAGAACCGGATCGTCGTCGCGCATCAACTCCGCCTCGATATCGGCATAGGCATCGCGCAGGACGGTGTCATGGGGGTCCAATCCCCGCACCAGCATCAGGCCTTTCATTTCGACGTCCAGCACGATGACCTCCAGATCCGGGCGATACCGCCGCAAGACACCGACAAGCTTGTAGATGTCGCCCGTCCAACGGGCCGTCTTCCGGGTTCGGCTGGCGTAGGCAAGATCCGCGGGCAGCACGTCATCGAACAAGACCCATGCCTCGGGATGCGCATGTTTCTCCACGTTCATGAAATCGCGCAGCGCGAATTCGGACAGGTGCATGCCGTCGATGAAGGCGAGGTCTATGGGCCGGTGCAAGGCGTGCTGCGCCTCGGTCGCGAAGAACTCGTCGCTGGTCATCCTGAACAGCCGTGTCGGCGAGACCAGCGGGAAAACGATCCTGAAATCCGGATCGACAGCGATGCTGGATCGCGCGCGGCTTGTGCTCAGGCTCCTGCCCTGCCTGCATCCGATCTCGAAATACAAACCGATATCACGGCGCTGGCGGTGTATCCGGCGGAGCGTCTGAAGATAATTCATCGAAGGTCCTTTCACGCGCGCGTCTGCTGTCCGGACACGACTCCCGCGCCACGATGGCAGCCGTCCGGGTCGAAGGCAATCTGGTGTCGCCATCCGCCGCTACCGATCCGGTTGCGCGGTAACCGGGCCTTAACGCGCCCCGTGTCATGCTCGCCCCATGAAACACGCCCCACCCTTGCCCGATGATCCCGACGCCTGGCTGGCGCAGGTCTTCAACTCCGCTCCCGTGCGCAATGGCGGCATATTGCGCAGCTCGGTCCAGGCGGTCCGCGACGGGCCCGGCATGGACCGCTTCGTGCGCGAAGTGCATCATCGCGGCTTCCGGGCGCTGGAAAACAGCGGCCACATCATCGTCTTCTGCAATCGCAAGCCGGTGGAAATGCTGCGGCCCGTCCCCGGGAACGGGGACTGACCTTCAACCGTATTCCATTGCGCGCGCGCACTGTCAGATAGGCCACGGGCACGGGGTCGTCGCCGATGATCCGCTCGAACCGAAAAGCACGCACCAGCATGGCCAACAGCAATGTCCCCTCCACCATGGCGAACCCTGCGCCGGTGCAAACCCGTGCACCGGTCGAGAAGGGAATGAACGCCTCGCGCATGCATTGCTTGCCAGTCTCGGTATTCCACCGCCCCGGATCGAAGCCATCGGGGTTGTCCCACAGGCGGGCATGCCGGTGCAGGTGCCACGGCGAGATGACGATCTGGCTGCCCTTGGGGATGTCGCGATCGCGGAACCGTTCGGGGCCCGTGGTCTCGCGCACCATCATCGGGACAGGCGGATACAGGCGCAGCGCCTCACGGAAGACGTCCCGGGTCAACTTCAACCGGGACAGGGCACTGAATTCCGGCATTTCGGGAAGACACGCGGCCTCTGCCGCAACCCTCTCTTGCCATTCGGGAAAGCGCGCCAGCAGGTAGAGCGCCCATCCAAGCGCCGAGGCGGACGTTTCGTGGCCGGCGAGGAAGAAGATCGCAACCTGATCGACCATCTCCGCCGTGGTAAAGCACACGCCAGACTCCGGGTCAGCGGTCGTCATGATCTTGGTTGCAAGATCGTCGGGCGCGGTCCCTGCTTCGATTTCGGCCATGCGGGTCACTGTCAACTCGGTGATCAAGGCACGAATCGCGGCGGCGGCACGACGCGTCTCGGCCCGGTGCCCCCTTGGAAACCAGCGTGGCAAAGGTAGAAAGGCGGCGGCATTCAGGATCGGCTGGGTGCGCTGATACGCGCGGAACTCGTGGAAAACCCGGGCGGCGATGCTGGCCTCGATCGGCATTGAAAAAAGGGTGCGGAAGATCACGTCTGCGGCGGCGTGGCTCATCTCCTGCTCGATCTCGACGGCGCATCCACCTGCCCCAATCCGCGCAACGCTCGCTGCACCCGCGGCGCGGATCGCGGGAAACGTGTCGCGCAGGCGGCCGCCTTCGAAGGCCGGGTCGATAATCCGCCGCTGACGCTGCCATTCCGGACCATTGGTCAGGAAAACCGAGCGACCCAATAGCGGGCGCAACCCCTCGCCCACGCGGTCGGACTTCGGGAACGCCAGCGGCCGTGCCTTCAGAACCTCATCCACAAGGGCGGGCTGGTTGATCAGATAGGAACGGAAAAAAGGCGTACGGAACTCGGCCATCCAGGCCCGGTAAAGCCGGGCCGGTTGTGCCGACAGGATATCTTCGCGGAACAAGCGCATGTAGTGCCACAGCGATACGCGGTCGGCACGAGAAGCCGGTTTGGGCGGAAAATCGGTCATTCGGCCCCGATCATGCAGCATGGTCGGAGAAACGATTAACCGCCCGCTCGATCCGGCTTTGCGACGGCGCGCGGGTGGCAAAGCGCTTCCCGAGTGTCATCGGGCCAGCGGTGATACGGAAGTAATCATAGGCGTCAGCCGCGTCTGGCAAATTGTCGAAGGCGTTGAGATACTGGAAATGCAACTCGAAGAGCTTCCATTTCAGGGCCTTTCGCCGCGCGGGCGACAAGGTCTGCGAGAAAGCCGCGGAAATCACCAGTGGCCAGCGTTTGTCGGGCGGCGCCACGCCCGACACCGCCACTGGATCGCAGAGCGCGAAAGCGCAGCCATCACCGGGTGCCGTGACATCGACCCAGGCCACGTCCTGCACGCTGAGGAACGCCAGATCGCCTCTCAACCGATCGGCCTTGGGCAGAAAACTAACCATGGGCACCACATGGCCCAGCGTCAGTAGCGACAGGACCGGACCATTTGCGGGCACGCGGCCCGCGCGGATCAGGTCCGACAGGACCGACACGGCAATATAAGCCCCGGACGAATGACCGACCACCAGAACCTCGTCCACATCGCTTCGCAAGACATCCGCTATCCGGTCGCCGAACTCTGCCATCCGTGCCTCCTGTTCGGGCGGATAGGCGCCACGTAGAGACGATGAGAAGGCGTAGTCCTTCATCAGGTACCAGGCGAGCAGTCGATCCTTGCGCGCACACCACCGCAGGAACAACCCCGCGGCAATCGGACCCGGGACCAGCAGAGAGAACCACGCACGCGCCCCGAAGTAGCTTTGCATCAACCAAGTGGGCCCCTCGATCAGCGCCATGATCCCTTCGGTCACCATCAGGACTGTCCAGAAGACGGCAAACCAGATCGCCGCAGCCAGCAGCAATTGCCCCAGCAGCACAGCCACCGGATAAAGCGCCGCGATCACCGGCCCCTTGCGCAGCCGCATCAGCCGAAGCAGTGCACCCGAACCGATATATATCCACGCCGTCCGGGCAAGCTGGCCATAGGTCGCCAGCACACCAGCGCCCATGCTTTTGCGCACGATATCAGCCCAGTAGAGCACCTCCAGTTCGGTGGCGACCACTGCACCCTCGATTGTCGCCTCGACATTCCAGCCAAACCGCGTGCCGAGTGCCGCCTTGCCGTTCACGATGTGATAACCCGACAAGGCCGCCTGCGTGATCGCCTCTCGCCGATACCGCTCCCGGTAAGCGCGGGGTGGAACCGGGTCGAAGCCGGGAATGTAGAGGACATGCCTGCGGGACACTTGCGTCATGGGACGCAGCATAGGGTCAGATTGCGGCCGCGCTAGGGCAGAACGCCATCGCGGATAAGCGGATCAGCCCAGTTGCCCAAGTGCTGGAAAGGTCTCCAGCAGCCAGAACGCAAAGGCCGAGAACGCCCCTGTCATCAGGGCGGTGCCGACCACGATCAGCAGCACGCCCATGGCGCGTTCGATTGCCGTCATGTACGGTCGCATCCGCACCATCAGGCCCTGAGCGTGGTCGATGAAGGCGGCGGCAATCAGAAACGGCAGGCCCAAGCCCACGGCGTAGACGGCCAGCAGCGCGGTGCCACGCTCGACGCTGGCTTCGGTCGCAGCGATGGACAGGATCGCACCCAGTTGCGGTCCGATGCAGGGCGTCCAGCCGAAAGCGAAGGCAAGGCCAAGCACGTAGGCCCCGAATGTCGAACCGCCCTTGTCGCCCGCATCCAGCCGCGCTTCGCGGTTCAGCAGCGGAATTCGGAGGATGCCAAGGAAGTGCAGGCCGAAAACGATCACCACAGCCCCCGAAATGCGCGCCAGAAGGATCTGGTTCTGAAGGAAGAACTGACCCAGAATCGACGCGGTGAAGCCCAGGAAGATGAACACCGTGGACAAACCCATCACGAAGAAGATCGCGGGCAGCAGCGCCTTCCGCCGGGACGCGCGCGCCTCGGTCTTGATGTCGTTCATCGTGATCCCGCCCATATAGGCCAGATAAGGTGGCACGATCGGCAGGACACAGGGGCTGAGGAAACTCAGCACACCCGCCGCAAGCGCCACAAGCATCGCCGGAAGAAGCGACGCGTCAAAGAGATCTACCCCGAACATGACGCCACTCTTACGCGGAGACTCTGGGCGCGTCACGGGGGGCACGCTCACTTTCGCGTTTGCGCGCCCGCGCGCGCCACGTTACGCCGCGCCCATGCCGCCCGAGTTCATCATAGACGCCCGCGATCTGCTCTGCCCCCTGCCCGTCTTGCGCCTGCGCAAGGCTTTGTCGGAGGCACTGCCGGGTCAGACGGTGCTTCTGCTTGCGACAGATCCGATGGCCACGGTGGACATTCCGCATTTCTGCGCCGAACAGGGCCATCACCTCGTCGCAACGCGGGACCTGGAACACGGCACGGCCTACACAGTCCGCTGCGGCTGAACGGTGGACCCCTTTCATCGTTCGCCAAATACTCACCTTCGCGGCCCGCTCCCAAGGACGCGCCGCGCATGGTCTTAATCCGGGAACACCACCATGGCGCGCGGATCCCACGACACGCGCGTCTGCATTCCGACGCTCAGAACCTCGCGACCCACCATGTTGCGCATCGAGATGCGGACAGGGGCACTCGCCCCGTCCAGGGTCACGTCGTAATAGGTCATATCGCCATAGTAGACGACTTCCTCGACCATGGCGGTCGTCTCCCGCGCGCGTGTCATCTCGCCGTCATAGAGGATTGATAGCGTCTCCGGCCGCATGCCGACCGAGCAGGCCCCCGACACTGCGCCACCGGGAACCTGGGACGGGTCCACCTCTGCGCGGCCAAGGCCCATCACCTCGATTCCGTTGCCATCCGCAAGGGCAGGCAGGAAGTTCATGACCCCGATGAAATCGGCCACTCGTTTGGTCGCCGGACGGCGGTAAAGCACCTCCGGATCGGCCAACTGCGCGATTTCGCCCTCGAACATCACGGCGATGCGGTCGGACATCACCAAGGCCTCTTCCTGGTCATGGGTGACGAGGATGAACGTGATGCCCACCTCGCGTTGCAGCTTGATCAACTCCACCTGCATTTCTTCACGCATCTTGCGATCCAGCGCCGAAAGCGGCTCGTCCAGCAACAGCACCTTGGGCTTGAGGATCAGCGCGCGCGCCAACGCGACCCGCTGTCTCTGGCCGCCCGAAAGGGCATGGGCCGCGCGGTTGCCCAGATGCCCGAGGCCCACCATCTCCAGCGCGGCCCCGATGGCGCGGGTCTTGTCGGCGGGCTTCAACGAGGATTTCCGCAACCCAAAGCCGACATTCTGAGACACGCTCAGATGCGGAAAGATGGCATAGCTCTGAAACACCATGTTGGTCGGCCGCCGGTTCGGCGGCACCCCCGCCATGTTTTTGCCCCCCAGCGTTATCGTCCCGCCCGAAATATCCTCGAACCCAGCAATCGCCCGCAGAAGCGTGGTCTTGCCGCATCCAGATGGCCCGAGAAGCGAGAAGAACTCTCCCTCCCCGATTTCTGCCGTGATCCCGCGCAGGGCGTGATAGGTGCCATAGTATTTCTGGACATCCCGCATCTGGATCAGGGGCGCATTGCTGGACGTATCGCTCACAGGAAGCCTCCGCTGTCTTGTTGGCCGGTCCGGGCAAGGCCGCGGCGGCGGAAATAGTTGGCGATCAACAGCAGCGTGATCGACAGGGCCACAAGGATCGTGCCAAGCGCCATCACCACCGGCAAGCGCGCCGGAAACCGCAACTGCCCCCACAGGTAGACCGGCAGCGTCGGTTCATTGCCGCTAAGGAAGAAGGCGATGATGAATTCATCGAGCGATATAATGAAGCAGATCAGCATCGACGCGATGATGCCGGGCGTCACCAGCGGCAGGATGATCAGGCGAAACGCGCCCGCGCGCGTTTCGCCCAGGTCGATTGCGGCTTCTTCCAGCGATTGGTCGAGGCCCGCGAAACTGCCCTGAAGGATCGCGATGGCGAAGGGCATGCACAGTAGCGTGTGGCCCAGGATGATGGTGTAGATCGACGCATTGAGACCCAACTGCATCAGCACCACCAGCAGAGATATAGCCACGATGACCTCCGGCAGGACCAGTGGCAGCATGATGAAACCGAGGATCCCACCCTTCAGCGGAAAATCGTAGCGCGTGACCGCCCGGGCGGCGAAAAGCCCAAGGCACGTCGCCAGAACGGCGACCGAACACGCGATGATCAGCGAGTTGCCGGTGGCCGCATGCAAGGCGGGCGTGTTCAGCAAGTCCACGAACCATCGGGTGGTGAAGCCTTGCAACGGGAAGGCAATGATCGTGCCGTCGTTGAACGCGAACATCGGCAGCAGGATGATCGGCGCATACAGGAAGATCAGGTAGAGGCCCGCGAAGATTGCAAGGGGCGTGATGCGGCCGCGCCTCATAATCCCCACCGACCCTTCGGCACGAAGATCGCGATTGCCGCCGCGCCCCCGACCATGATCGCCGCCATGACGCCAAGCGCGCCCGCTGTTCCGAACCATGCATCTCCGTTCAGATAGACCCAGCGGATGATCGCGATATCCACGACTGCCGCCAGAACCGCAAGGCATAGGCCCGCAACCCCGCCGCCGACCCGATCGCTCAGATGCACCCAGAAGCGCACATGCAGGATTGCCCAAGCCAGCGTTATGGTCACCGTCAACATCGCCAGCACCGCCAGCGTCGCCCCCATGGGACGGTTCGACAGATCGAAGATCTGCACATAGATCATGTTGGCGATCATGGTGCCGCCCGACCCGCCTACAAGGCGCGGTGTAACGTAATCGCCCACCGTCGGGATGAACACGATCAGCACGGCGGCCAGAACCCCCGGCATGGTCAAGGGCAGGGTGACGCGCAGGAAGGTCATTACCGTCCCCTCGCCGAGGTCGCGGGCGGCCTCCAGCAGGGACCGGTCGATCTTCTCCAGGCTTACGAAGATCGGCAGGATGGCGAAGGGCGCGAAGGCATGGGCCAGCGTGATGATGACCGCGTTGGCGTTGTACAGGATCCACGAGAGCGGCTGGTCGATCACCCCAAGCCCGATCAGCGTGCCATTGACCGGGCCGTCATAGGCCAGGATCACGCGCCACAGGAAAATGCGGATCAGGTAGCTGGTCCAGAACGGGATCGTGATCAGAAACAGCCACAGTGCCTTGCGCTCCGGGCGCACCTTGAAGCTGATGTAATAGGCAATCGGAAAGGCCAGGATCACCGTCGCGGCCGTGACCGAGGCCGAGATGCGCAGGCTTCGCTCCATCAGCACACGGTAGAGCGGATCCGTCAGAGCCTCTGCGTAGTTCTCTATGGTGAGATCGCGATTGATCGTCAAGAAAGTCTGGGTCCAGAAACTGAACAGGATGATCGACAGCAGTGGGACCGCCAGAAGCAGGATCGCATAGATGAGCGGAGGGCTGATCATCGTCAGGCCCTGGCGGCCTTCGTTCGACAAAGCGATGCGACTGGCTATGGCCTACACTCCCCGCGACTGCTGGCGGGCAGAGTTGCCGGATTGCGTGGAGATAACAAGATCGGATTGCAGCGCGTGGACCCTTCGCCGTCATCAAGGCCATAAAAGCAGGCAGAACCAGCGAGCCACCCTCGTCGCATGGTCCCGGTCAGTCCGACGCCTCAACACACCGTCACGATCCGGAACCGATCCAAACGCGAACGGGCCACCCGATGGGCAGCCCGTTGCAAGAAATCGCATCTCAGGTATCAGCGCTTGGAGAACTGGAAGCTTCGACGTGCCTTGCGGCGACCGAACTTCTTGCGCTCCACCACACGGCTGTCACGGGTAAGAAAGCCTGCCGCCTTCAGAGCACCGCGAAGCGACGGCTCGTAAAGTTGCAACGCCTTCGAGATACCGTGCTTGACCGCGCCGGCCTGCCCCGAGAGGCCACCGCCCTTGACGGTCGCCATGACGTCGAATTCGCCCTCGACCCCTGCAACCGTAAAGGGCTGACGCAGGATCATCTGCAGCACGGGGCGCGCAAAATACTCCGAGTAGTCGATGAACACGCCCTTGTTGTTGCGGATCAGGAACTTGCCCGACCCCGGCTTGATCCAGACGCGGGCAACCGCGTCCTTCCGTTTGCCGGTCGCATAGGCGCGGCCAAGCGCATCACGCTGTGGCTCGCGGGGGGCGGCCTCCATGACGGGCGCTGCCGCTGCGGTGCCTTCGACGCTGCTGCGCAGCTCGTCAAGCGATGTCAGTGTCTCGGCCATTATGCGCTCCGCGTATTCTTCGGGTTCATCGACGCAACGTCGAGAACGATGGGGTTCTGGGCTTCATGCGGGTGCTCGGCACCGGCATAGACGCGCAGGTTGGTCATCTGCTGGCGAGACAGCTTGCCACCCGGCAGCATGCGCTTCACGGCCATGGTCACGACGCGTTCGGGGAACTTGCCCTCAAGGATCTGGCCGGTGGTGCGGGACTTGATGCCGCCCGGGAACCCCGTGTGCCAGTAATTCGGCTTGTCGCGCTTGTTACCGGTCACCTGCACCTTTTCGGCATTGATCACGATAACGTTGTCGCCCATGTCCATGGACGGCGTAAAGGTGGCTTTATGTTTGCCACGAAGCCGCAAGGCGATGATCGAGGCGAGACGGCCAAGCACGACGCCTTCGGCATCGATGATGATCCATTTCTTGTCGACATCCGCCGGTGTGGCAGAGAAGGTTTTCATTTCCGTCGGTCCTTTCGGGGGCCTTTGAAGGCCAGAAAAGCGAAGGAGAGCACATGCCCCCCGAACATGGGTGTTTTCTAAGCATCTCCGCGACGACGTCAAGTGGCGTGGATCTAATTTAGTACCTGTAAAACAATGCATTAGATGTGGGGTTTTATTTTACCCCACCATTCTTGCCCACGTTTCGCCCGCCCGGGAACAATTCTCCCCCCGGATCCTCGTCAAACGCACTCGATGATCCGACGCACAGTCATGTCCGCCCCGAACAACTCTGGCTCCCCCTTGCCTCGTCGCGCCGCCCCGGCCATACCGACAACCATGACCGACACCGTCCATCTCACCAACCAGAACGGCGAAACCTACGCCGGCACCCACCTCATCATCGACCTCCACAATGCCCAAAACCTCGACGACGCCGCCCGCGTCGAACGGGCGCTGCGCGATGCCGCGCGCGCCACGGGCGCAACACTCCTGCACCTCCACACCCACCGCTTTTCGCCCCAAGGCGTCACCGGCGTCGCAATCCTTGCGGAGTCACATATCGCCTGCCACACGTGGCCCGAGATCGGTTATGCCGCCTTCGACATCTTCATGTGCGGCGCGACCACGCCCCACGCGGCGATCCCGGTCCTCGAGGCCGAGTTCATCCCGGAACGGGTCGAAGTCCGTGAACTCCACCGCGGCCAGATCACGCCCTGATTTCATGTTTGCAGAAAGGTTCTGGGGGACTCCGCAGGACCGAGGCTGCGCCTGCGCATCTCTTGGGGCGCAAGGAAGGTCCTACCGCGCGGGCGGGATCGAGTAGGTCATCGTCGCTCGCGCCACCGGCTCCGCCATGCCCACGGAATGGATCATGCAATCTCCAACCGCCAAGGCCCGCCCCAGTTTCAGCAACCGGCAATCGCAGATCAGGTCCGCACCGGCGGCGGGCTTTCGCATGAAATCGAACGAACCGCTGGTCGTCACAGCCAGCGCCTCCCGCCCCTTCATGGCGATCAAGGCGATGTAGACCGACACATCGGCCAGAGCGAACATCGCGGGGCCGGACACCGTGCCGCCAGGGCGAAGGTGGCGCTCTGCCACCGGCATGCGGACCCGAGCCCGCATGTCCGACAGATCTTCGATCACGAAATCGCCACGCACTTGCGGAAACACCTCGTCGAGATAGGCCGCCAATTCTTCCGCCTGCATTACCACAACCATCGCTCTTTCCCCTTATCCGTCCTGCGGTTAGGTTTTGACCAAGCAGATCGGCAACACAAGGGAGACGTCACATGTCAGAGCCATTGGTCACCCGCGAGGATCGCGGCCCCGTCACGCATCTGGTCATGCAGTCGCCGGAAAACCTGAACGCGCTTTCGGACGAGATGCTGGCAGCCTTGCAATCGGCGCTGGACGCCCTGGCGCTGGACCCCGGCCAGAAGGTCATCATCCTCAAGGGCGCGGGTCGGGCCTTCTGTGCCGGCCATGACCTCAAGCAGATGCAGGCCGCGCGCCAGTCCGAGGATGGCGGCGTGGCCGCCTGGCGCGACCTCTTCGATCGTTGCTCGGCGCTCATGCAGACAATTCCGCGTCTGCCGCAGCCCGTGATCGCACAGGTTCAGGGCCTCGCGGCGGCGGCGGGCTGCCAATTGGTTGCCTCTTGTGATCTGGCCGTCGCAGCGCAGGATGCGCGTTTCGGTGTGAACGGCGTCAATATCGGCCTCTTCTGCTCCACCCCCATGGTTGCGCTCAGCCGCGTGATGCCCCGCAAACAGGTGTTCGAGATGCTGACGACAGGCGCATTCATTGACGCCCCTCGCGCGGTCGAACTTGGGCTGATCAACCGCGCGGTGCCCGCCGCCGACATGGATGCGACCACACAATCGCTTGCCGACGCCATCGCCGCGAAGCTCGGTTCAGCCGTCCGCATCGGCAAGAGCGCGTTCTATGAACAGGTGCAATTGCCGTTGGCCGAAGCCTATACGCTGACCGGCGACGTGATGCTGCACAACATGCAGAACAGCAACACTGCGGAAGGGATCGCGGCGTTCCTCGAAAAACGTCCGCCATCATGGTCCGAGACGGACTGACACCCGCCGCCCGAAAACAAGGGACCCGAAAACAAGGGACCCGAAAACCGGGGGTCCGAAAACCGGGGGCCCGGACCTGAGCGCCAGTATCGCGAGCCAGGTGTCCGGTGCCACGCTCCCGGCAACCCGCCATCAGATTCCGAACAGCGCCCCGTATTTGGCGTCGAGATAGTCCAGCAGCGGCGCTTCGCTGATCGCCGAACCGGTAGCGTATTCGATCGTGGCGCGGGGGCTGCGCAAGCCTCCGTGGCGCTGCAAGCGCTCGCACAGCCAATCCAGCGCAGGTGCGACATCCCCGGTCGCGAGGCAGCCATCGAGGTCCGGCAGATCCCGGCGCAAGGCCGCATGAAGGCACCCTGCATAGACATTGCCAAGCGCATAGGTCGGGAAATACCCGAACAGCCCCACCGACCAATGCACATCCTGCAACAGGCCATTCGCGGGCCTGTCGACAGCCATGCCGAAATCCGCAAGGAAACGCGCGTTCCATGCCGCTTCGAGGTCGGCGACCTCAAGCTGCCCACCGAACAGTTGCCGCTCCAGGTCGAAGCGCATCATGACGTGAAGGTTGTAGTGCACCTCGTCGGCTTCAGTGCGGATATGGCCCGTCTCGACCCGGTTGATGGTGCGGGCGAAATCCTGTGGTCCGACGCCAAGCGGTCCGAGGTGCTCGGTCATGCGACCATGCAGAAAGGCCGTGAAGGCGGGCGAGCGGGCCAGTTGGTTCTCGTAGATGCGACTCTGGCTCTCATGGACACCCATCGAGACGCCGCTCCCGATGGCGGTCAGGTGAAGCTCGGGAACGATGTTCTGCTCATAGGCGGCGTGACCGACCTCGTGGATGGTGGAATAGAGGCAGCCAAGCGGCGCGCCCTCGTCGATGCGTGTCGTGATCCGCACATCGGTGCCGGAGCCGGAACTGAACGGATGCACCGCAAGGTCGATCCGCCCATGCTCGAGACTGTAGCCAAACCTGCGCGCGATCTCGGTCGTCAGCGCCAGTTGCGCCTCCCGACCGAACCGCCCCGACAGCGCGGGCGGCATCGCCACCCCCGCAAGACGGTCGCGCAGCGCCACAAGGCGCGGGCGCATGCGATCGAACAGCGCGGCGATCTCGGCGGCAGTGGTGCCGGGTTCATAATCCTGCATCAGCGCGTCATAGGGATCGCCTCCATCGGCGATGGCCGCAGCCTCTTCCCGACGCAAGTCCACAACTTGTTGGAGGGTCGGAAGGAAGGCCCCCACATCATCCGCCGCCCGCGCCTTCGCCCAGATCCCCTGGCTGACAGAGGTCAACCGCGCCAGCGCCTCCGCAAGATCGGCGGGGACCTTGACGGCGCGGTCGTGGAGGCGCGCAATCTCGCGCAATTGCGCGGCCTCGGCCGCGGTGCGAGGCTCTGCCCGCGCCAGCCAGTCGCCCACGCGCGGGTCGGTGCGGCGGGCGTGGAGGATCTGCTCCATCGCGCCCATTTCCTCGGCACGCTGGCCGGCCGCACCCTCGGGCATCATGGTTTCCTGGTCCCAACCGAGACGCCCCATGACCTGACCCAGGGCCTCCGTCGTGCGCTGGAAGGCAAGCAACTCCTCAAGTGCGGCCATCACGCGACCCTCCGGACAGATTGTGGCAAGGGATAGCGCGACAGGAACCGGGCGCGCAGGATAAGGGTAACAAGGACGACGGCCCCGAACTGGTGGACGATCGCAATGTGCCATGGCGAGGAATTCATCACCGTGACGATCCCCAAAGCGATCTGTGCCACCAGCATCACCGCGACCCAATCGAAGGCGCGCCGTGTGGCCGCCCGGGCAGACCGGCGGGAAACGCCCCAGACCACCACCCCGAAGGCCAGCAGCAGATATCCCGTCACGCGGTGGAAGAACTGCACCGTGCCGTCATTCTCGAACAGGTTGCGGTACCAAGGCTCGATCGCCCACATGTCCGGCGGCGTCAAGGCGCCTGCCATCAGCGGCCAGTCGGTGAAGTTGCGGCCCGCGTCTATCCCCGCCACCAACGCACCGATCAGGATCTGCAGCACACTCAGATGCAGCAAGCCCGTCCCCATGCCGTGCAGACGGCGGTCACCGTCTCGACGCGCCGTCATCAACTCCGCCTCCGCCCGACCAAGGCGCAGAACATACCAAGCCATAAGCGCAAGGATCACGAAGGCGAGCCCCAGATGCACCGCCAGGCGGTAGGACGCGACATCGAACATTCCCGGCGCCAGGCCGGAATGCACCATCCACCAGCCAGCCAGCCCCTGCAGGCCGCCCAGCCCTCCCAACAGCAGCAAGCGACCGGTCCAGCCCACCGGGATAGACCTCGTGGCCAGCAAGCCGACGAACCCGATGGCCCAGACCAACCCCAGCGCACGCGCCCATTGCCGATGGCCCCATTCCCACCAATAGATGCGCTTGAACTCCGCAAGGCTCATGCCGCGATTCTGTTCCTGGTATTCTGTGGTGGCGCGGTAGGCCTCCAACTCGGCCTGCCACTGCGCTTCGTCCAGCGGCGGGATGGCCCCGGTGATCGGTGCCCATTCCGTGATCGACAAGCCCGAATCCGTCAACCGCGTCAGCCCGCCGATGGCGATCTGCACCACGACCATGACGAACAGCACCATGATGAACACCCGCGCCCGCTTGCGCCCCCGGCCCTTGTCGCCACTGACGCCACCAGGCGTTGCGGCGCGCTTGCCGACATCGCCCACTTCTTCGAAAATACTGCGTTGCGCGGCCATCGCATGTCCCCTCCGTCTCACCCCGCAGACCTATCGCGCACGCCCTGCCCCTTCAAGCATCCGCGACATCGCGACCCGTCACTCAAAGGTCCTTGCGCTTGCCTTCGGACCAGCGGACCATCTGCCGCATCACCCCGTGCAGCGTCTGCACATCTGCGCGGGTCAGCGGCAACCGCCCCCAGAGGTTGCGCAGCGTCAGCTTCATCGCGTCGGCCTTGTGGGGCGGAAAGAAGAAGCCCGCCGCCTCCATCCGCTCCTCGTAGTGGTCGCCAAGATGCCGAACCTCCAGGGCGGTGGCGAAATCGGTGCGCGCAAGCTCCATCGTCTCCGGCACCACCTCCGCCGTTTGCCGTCGCCATTCATAAGCACATAGCAGCACGCATTGCGCGAGGTTCAGCGATGGAAACTCCGGGTTCACCGGCACCGAGATGACGGCATTCGCGGGCGCCACATCGGCGTTTTCCAGCCCCGCCCGTTCTGGCCCGAACAACACCGCGACGCGCCCCCCCGCGCGGGACATCTCGCGCGCCTGCTCCATGGCACGCTCGGGCGTCACGACGGGCTTGGTCAGTCCCCGGTCGCGGGCGGTGGTGGCGAAGACATAGGTGCAATCGGCGATGGCTGCGGGCACATCCGCGAACAATCCCGCATGGTCGAGCAATCGCCCCGCACCGCTTGCCAGCGCCACGGCGCGGTCGTTGGGCCAGCCGTCGCGAGGGGACACGACGCGCAGGCGGTCGAGGCCGAAATTCCACATCGCACGCGCCGCCGCGCCGATGTTCTCGCCCATTTGCGGACGGACAAGCACGAAGGTCGGATCATGACGGCGGGATGGTTCGGACATGCGATGGCCCATAACCCCGGGGTCTTCGGCGCGCAAGCATCGGCGGCCTCCGGGACCACTGCCCATTGCCGCGCCGTGCCCGGACCGGTATCAGCGCGCGACACCACAGATCCGCGCGAGGAGACCGCAATGGCCAATTCAGACCGCCCGCAAATCTACCTCGTTTCGCCCACCGCGTTCGAGCCGGACAGCTTCGCCCCGCGCCTTGCCGCCGTGCTCGACGGGGTGGAGATCGCCTGCCTGCGCCTCGCGCTTGCTGCCGAAGACGAGGATACCATGGCGCGCGCCGCCGACACCTGCCGCGAGATCGCCCATGCCCGCGACGTGCCCATCGTGATCGAGCGTCACATGCATCTTGTCGAACGCCTTGGCCTGGACGGCGCGCACCTGACCGACGGCGCGCGCTCGGTGCGCGATACGCGCAAGCTGCTCGGGGCCGACGCCATCGTGGGCAGCTTCTGCGGCGCCTCGCGCCATGACGGGATGACTGCCGGCGAAGCAGGCGCCGACTACATCAGTTTCGGCCCAGTCGGAGAAAGTCCTCTCGGCGATGGAAGCCGGGCGGAGCAAGAGCTTTTCGCGTGGTGGTCGGAGATGATCGAACTGCCGGTGGTGGCCGAAGGGGCACTGGACGCGGCACTGGTCGAGCGCTTCGCGCCGGTCACCGATTTCTTCGCCATCGGAGCCGAGATCTGGAAGGCCGACGATCCCGTCACGGCACTGCAAGCGCTGACGGCCGCCCTGCGCTAGACCGGGCCTGCGCTAGGCCGGGCCTGCGCTAGACCGGGCCTGCGTCCGCCCGCACGCTCGCCGGCATCGGGGTGCCGTGAACCAGCCCGAACCGGACGGCCGCTTCGGCTTGACGGGCAAGGTGCTTTCGATCCAACCCTGCGGCGACGGGCAGCGGTGGGTGGTAGATGACCGTCACCGCACCCTGGCGCGGCGCGGCAAGGATCTGCAACAGGCTCGGCCCGAATTCCATGTCGCCCCACCAGCCATAGAAACGGTCGTCCACCCCCTGCGGAGCGCTGTAGCGCAACGTGACGGGCTGCACGCGCAGACGGTCGCGCAGGCGTTTGGACAGAAAGGCCTCGAAGAGGGTAGGCTTGAAGTTCAACACCTGCCGACCATCGGTCGATGTGCCCTCGGGGAAGAACAGCAGGTGGTGGCCCGCGATCAGGCGATCCTCGAACAGCCGCGTCTGCGCCACGGCCTCGCGCCGGTCGCGGCGGATGAACACCGTGCCCGTGCCCCGCGCCAGCCAGCCGATCCCGCCCCAGCCGCGCACTTCGGATTTTGCCACGAAATAAACGCGCTTGCCGGCGTTCAGCACGAAGATGTCGAGCCAACTGACATGATTGGCGACGTAGGCGCCCGGCGCCCGCATCGGCGTGCCGCGGACTTCGCGGCGCAGGCCGATCAGGCGACAGGCCCAGATGCAGACGAAGCGCGTGATCCCCGGCGTCAGCGGGCGATGCAATCCCCAGATCAGCCCCTCCGGCACCCGCAGCACCAACAACACCGGGAAACAGACCACCAGCAGCGCCAGAAGCGGACCGCCCCGCCGCACGACCCGCAGCCAGTCGCCAGCCCCCAGGACGCGTGGCTCTGGCGGGACCGAGCCGTTCCAGCCATCTCTCATTGCCACGCATCCCGTGGGCTCGCGCCCCGCGTGTAGATCGAGCGATGGGTAGCGGACATGCGCGCCACATCCATCACCAGGCAGACATCGATGCAATTGAAGGCCCGGTCGATGTATGCCCCCTCCCCGACAAAGCCACCAAGGCGCAAGTAGGCCTTGATCAGCGCGGGAATGGCGCGGATCGCGGCCAGGCGATCCAGGTTTTCAGGGGCGATCAGGTCCATCCTCTGATAGCCCTCGGCACGCGCCACGGGGCGGATATCTTCGGCGGCCAGATGGCGATGATGCAACAGCGACAGCGGCGCGGCCAGCGGGCCTGGGTCGGTCCCGTGGAAACTGGCGACCCCGAACATCACCTCGATCCCGTGGCGCGCGATATAGGCGGCAAGGCCGTTCCACAGATGCATCATCGCGGTGCCGCCGCGATAGTCGGCATGAACGCAAGAGCGCCCGAGTTCCAGAAGCTTGCGTCCGGATCCACGCAGTGACGACAGGTCGTATTCATCCTCCGAATAGAACTGCCCCGCCCGCGCAGCATCCTCCGCCCGCATCAGACGGTACACGCCCACCACCTGGTCGGCTTCGGTCCGGCGCGCGTCGAGCAACAGGAGGTGATCGAAGAACGGATCGAACCGGTCGGCCTCAAGCCTCGCCGCGTGGTCGACCAGGGCCCCGTCGCCACCAAGCTCCTCAACGAAGACGCGGTAGCGCAGGCGCTGTGCGGCGCGCAGGTCGGCATCGTCGCGGGCGAGGCGCACGGAGAAATGGGGCTCATCCATCTGCATGAACGATGTCGATCCCTTCGCGTGGTGCAGGTGGCCCCGTCCCGGCCCGCCCGTCGCCGCCGGGGTTACCCAGACCGTTGCCCATTTGCAAGACAATGGAGCGGAAGGTTGGACGCTGTGCTGACGTGCGCGTTAAGTGTGCGTTAACCAGATTACCGTATCCCGACGCCACGACCTCAGGAGGGAAAGTCGATGACCAACGCGACCACACGGCCATCCAGCACGACCTTGCCTTCATTCTCGAAGTTCACCGTGATCTTGCCGCCGATACTGGATTGCACCTGCCCCAGTCCCCAATCGGGCGCGCCGGGGTGGCGTACGTACATCCCGGGCTCCAGCAGCGCGGTCATGGCGCTGGCATCGGACTCGGTATCGGGTCGGTCCTGGTCCATGAAAACGGGGGTCCTTTGATATGCGCGATGAATTGAACGAGCCCGTCTCGGACCTCGCGGATCTGGTGGCATCGCGGCTGTGCCACGATCTAGTTAACCCATTGGGCGCAATCGGCAATGGGGTGGAGCTTCTGGAAATGACCGGGAAGGCCGATGGACCCGAGGTTGACCTGATCCGGGACGCGGTGCGCGCGGCGCAGGCGCGCATCCGGTTGTTCCGCCTTGCCTTCGGGGGCGCCGGGCCAAGCCAGATGACCAGCCTGCGCGAGGCCCGCATGGTGGTGGACGGATATTTTCACCAAAGCCGTATCTCGGCCGTCTGGACGGCGCAGGATGATCGCCCCCGGCAGGAAACCAAGATGGCCTTGCTGATGCTGCTCTGTGCGGAAGCCGCCCTTCCGATGGGCGGCACGGTGCGGATCGGACCAGACGGCTCCGGCAACTGGCTGATGGAAGCCGAAGGTCCGCGCTTGATGGTGGACGAAGGGCTGTGGGGTGTGCTGCGCCTCGATGCTCCGGCCGAAGGACGCGCGCTAAGGCCGGCAGAGGCGCAATTCCCGGTCTTGCTGCGCAGCGCGGCGGCGTTGAACAAGTCGCTCAACTACGTGACCGACGCGAACCGCCTGCATATGTCAACCGCCTGACCGGCCACCGCCTGCTCCGCCGCTCAGGCGCGGCCCTGAATCGCCTGCAAACCGGCCCTGAAGCGGCGCATGTTCTCGCGGTAATGCTCCGCCGACCGCAAGAGCCCCGCGCGCGCTTCCGCGTCCAGTTCCCGCACAACCTTGCCTGGCACCCCCATCACCAGCGTGCCGTCGGGGATCTCGCGCCCCTCGGGGATCAGCGCCCCCGCGCCGATCAGGCACCCCTCCCCGATCCGCGCGCCGTTCAGAACCGTGGCCCCCATGCCGATCAACGTTCCCGCCCCTATGACGCACCCATGCAGCATCGCCTTGTGGCCAATGGTGCAATCCGCCCCGATCACCAGCGGGCTGCCCGGATCGGTGTGGCAGACGACATTCTCCTGCACGTTGGACCCCGCGCCGACACGAATTTGCTCGTTGTCGCCGCGCAAGGTGCAGCCGAACCAGACCGAAGCCCCATCCTCCAGCACCACATTGCCGATCACGTTGGCATCGGGCGCGATCCATGTATCCTCGGCGATCTGCGGGAAAAGGCCATCCAGCGCGTAGATCATTCGCTCAACGCCTCGAATTCCGCCTGCAGCTTGCGCACATGGGCCTGCAACGCGGGCTGTTGGTCGCGCCGCAACCGCTCGGCTGTGACGATGGTCTTCAGGCGCGCCTCGGTCACGTCCAGATCGTCATTGACCAACACGTAATCATAGGCGTCCCATCGGCTGATCTCGTCCCAACTCTTGCGCATCCGCTTGGCGATGACCTCCGCGCTGTCCTGCGCCCGCGACTCGAGCCGCCGCTTCAATTCGGGGATCGACGGCGGCAGGATGAAGATCGACAAGGTATGCTTGCCGAGGCTGGAATTGCGGATCTGCTGCGCGCCCTGCCAGTCGATGTCGAACAGCACATCGCGTCCGGCCTCGATCGCCGTGGCAACGGGCGCAAAAGGCGAGCCGTAGAAGTTGCCGAAGACATGGGCATGTTCCAGCATCTCCCCGGCACCGACCATGGATTTGAAAGCAGGCTCGGTCAGGAAATGATAATGCGCACCGTCCGTCTCTCCCGCGCGGGGGGGGCGTGTCGTGGCCGAGACAGAGAAGCTCAATGACGGGTCCCACGCCATCAACCGCTGTGCAAGCGTGGATTTCCCCGCCCCCGATGGCGATGACAGGATGATGAGCAGGCCGCGCCTGCCTGGATCGGTTCCGGCTTTGATATCCATCGTCATTCCACGTTCTGAACCTGTTCGCGCATCTGATCGATGGTCAGTTTCAGGTCAAGACCAATGGCTGTCAGGGCGCTGTCCGAGGATTTGGAGCACATCGTATTCGCCTCCCGGTTGAATTCCTGCATCAGGAAATCGAGCTTGCGGCCCACGGGCCCACCTTTGGCCAGCAGGTCCCGCGCGGCGGCGACATGGGCGCGCAGGCGATCGATCTCTTCCGTTACATCCGCTTTCACCGCCAGCA
>Ga0100398_1000463_pt1 | contig 37344 bp, 38 predicted proteins | sample CryGeymeta201522_FD_81568 | JGI IMG/M metagenome (GOLD analysis project Ga0100398, IMG submission 81568) | Groundwater microbial communities from Crystal Geyser aquifers in Utah, USA - Crystal Geyser metaG 2015-22 | ecosystem: Environmental > Aquatic > Deep subsurface > Groundwater | place: USA...
CTGGCACGCCGACCGGGACCGGATCGTCGATCTGGCGCAGTGGTTCGGCGCGGTCTGCACGGCGGGCGGCAAGCTGGGCGAGGACGTGACGCGGCTTGCGCGGTCGGATGTGGGGGAAGTGCGGCTGGGCGCGGCGGGGGCGTCGTCGACCATGCCGCAGAAGCAGAACCCGGTGGCGGCGAGCGTGCTGGTGGCGCTGGCCCGCTTCGCGCCCGCGCAGGTGGCGGCGTTAAGTGCCCCCCATGGCGAGGCGCGCGACGGGGCGGCGTGGTTCACGGAATGGCTGTGCCTGCCACCGCTGGCGATGGCTGCGGCACGCTCGGCGGCGCTGATCGCGGAGGTCGCGGGCAGTCTTGCGCCCGACGCAGCGGGCATGGCGGGCAATCTTGACGACCCGCTGGGGTTGATCCATGCGGAGGCGCTGTCCTTCGCGCTGGCCCGCGCCATGCCCCGCCCCGAGGCGCAGGCGGAGGTGAAGCGGCTGGCGCAGGAGGCGCAGGCGCGCGCCTGTGCCCTGCCCGGACTGGTGGCGGCGGCGCATCCCGGGGTGGCCCTGCCGGACCTGCGCCCGCCCGCGAGCCTTGGAACCGCGCCGGAGGACGCGCGGGCCTTTGCGCGGGCGGCACGGGCGGCGCGGGCTGCGCGGGCTGCGGTGGCGCCGGCGGGCCGTGCCTGAGCACGATGCCGGGCCTTGTGCCGCGCGCCCTGTCAACCTAGCCTGACACGTCTTCAACGCCGTGGTCCCATGCGTCTGCCCACCCTGTTCATCCTGATCACCGTGACCATCGACGCGATGGGCATCGGGTTGATCCTGCCGGTCATGCCGGACCTGATCGAGGAGGTGCGCGGCACCACGCTGAGCGATGCCGCGCTGTGGGGGGGCGTGCTGTCGGCGACCTACGCGGTGATGCAGTTCCTGTGCGCGCCGACCCTTGGCAACCTGTCGGACCGGTTCGGGCGGCGGCCGATCCTGCTGATCGCCCTGGCGGTTCTGGCGGTGGATTACATGGTCATGAGCGTCGCGGGCACGATCTGGCTGCTGATCGCGGGGCGCGTGCTGGCGGGGATCGCGGCGGGGACCCATGCGACGGCGCTGGCCTTCATGGCGGATATTTCGGAGCCGGACAAACGGGCGCAGAACTTCGGCCTGATCTCGGCCGGGTTCGGGGTGGGCTTCATCCTCGGTCCGGTTCTGGGCGGGCTTCTGGGCGGGCTAGACCCGCGCGCGCCGTTCATGGCGGCGGCGGCGCTGGCGGCGGCGAATTGCGCCTTCGGGTTCTTCGCGCTGCCCGAAAGCCTGCCCGCCGCGCGCCGTCGCCCGTTCCAGTGGCGACGTGCCAACCCGGCGGGGGGCCTGATGCAGATCGGCAAGCTGCCCGGCCTGCGCGGGTTGCTGGCGGTGATGCTGGCCTACCAGATCGCCAATTTCGTCTATCCCGCGATCTGGGCCTATTACACGCAGGCGGCCTTCGGCTGGGACACGCGGATCGTGGGCTTTTCGCTGGCCGCCTATGGCATCGCGATGGCTGTGGTGCAGGGCGGGTTGATCCGCGCCGTGCTGCCGCGCCTGGGCGAAACCCGGTCGGTGTTCTGGGGGCTGGTGCTGAACACGGTCTGCCTTGTGGCTTATGGCGTGGCGGGACAGGCGTGGATGATCTGGGCGTTGATCCCGATATCGGCCATCGGCGCGATCGTGGCACCCGCGATGCAGGGCGTGATGAGCCGGGCGGCGTCGGACGACCAGCAGGGCGAATTGCAGGGGGTGCTGGCCTCGATCTCGTCGCTGTCGATGATCCTGAGCCCGCTGGTGATGACGCAGGCCTTTTTCTGGTTCACCCGCGAGGGCGCGGATCTGTGGCTGCCGGGGGCGCCGTTCCTGGTGGCGGCAGTGCTGATGGCGGGAGCGCTGGCGATCTTCGCATGGTTGCGCCGGGTCGACGGGGCGGTCGCGGCGCCGGGCGGCTGACCGGCGGGTGTCGCGTGGGATGTGCCGCCGCATTGGGGGCCAGCCCCCAAACCCCCGGAGTTTCTGGCCAAGATGAAAGGGCGCCGGGCGCGGGGGATCAGTCCGTTTCGGCGAGGACCCCGGCGAAGAGGCCCGCATCGACATTGCCGCCCGAGAGCGTGGCGATGACCGGGCCGGGCGCGATCAGGTCGCCATGAAAGAGGGCGGCCGCCAGCGCCACGGCCCCGCCCGGTTCGACCACCAGTTTCAGGCGGCTGAAGGCATGGCGCATGGCGGCACGGACTTGCGCATCGGTGACGACAAGACCGGGGCCGCAGAGTGCGTGCAGGATCGGGAAGGTGACCTGGCCCGGCGCACGGGTCAGCACCGCGTCGCAGAAGCCTGCCTCGGGCCCGGTATTGGGGGTGATCGCGCCCGCGGCCAGCGAGCGCGCGACATCGTCGAAGCCCTCGGGCTCCACCGGGCGAACCTGCAGGGCGGGGGCGCGGGCGGCCAGCGCCGTGGCGATGCCCGCGGTCAGCCCCCCGCCGCCGCAGCAGGTCAGGACGGTGGCTGCATCGAGGCCCGCCTCGGCCGCTTGTTCCGCGATTTCCAGCCCGCAGGTGCCCTGCCCCGCGATGACCAGCGGTTCGTCATAGGGGCGGACGAGGGTCAGCCCTCGCTCCGCCGCGAGGCGCGCGCCGATAGCTTCGCGATCCTCGCCCCGGGCGCGGTCGTAGAGAACCACCTCGGCTCCCATGGCGCGGGTATTGGCGATCTTGAGCCGCGGCGCGTCGGCGGGCATCAGGATGGTGGCGGGCATGCCGAGGATCTGGGCCGCGCGCGCCACGCCCTGCGCATGGTTGCCGGAGGAAAACGCGATGACGCCGCGCGCGCGCGCGTCTTGCGGCAAGCCCGTCAGCGCCGACCAGCCGCCGCGGAACTTGAACGATCCGGTGTGTTGCAGGACCTCGGCCTTGAGGTAGACGGGGCGGCCCGCGATCGCGTCGAGGAAGGGCGAGGACAGGAGCGGCGTGCGGCGCACCACGCCTTGCGCCCGCGCGGCGGCGGCTTGGATGGCGGCGATGTCGGTCATTGGGCGGCCGCCAGCACGGTGTCGATGACGGCGCGGGCGCCGGGTTCGTCGAGGAACGGGACATGGCCCCGGCCGGCCAGTTCGACGAAGGCCATGTCGGGGCGGCGGCGGCGCATTTCGGCGGCGGTCCGCGCCGACAGGATGTTGGAGTGCGCGCCCCGGATCAGCCCGAGCGGCAGGCCGTCCAGCGCATCGAAGAGCGGCCAGAGGTCGGGCGCCTTGACGTCGGGCGCGAAGGCGGGGGCCACGGCCTCGCGCAGGCGGGGATCGTAGCGCAGATGCAGGCGGCCGCCCTCCTCCCGCCAGAGGCGGCGGGCGAAATCGGCCCAGGTATCGGCGGGGACGTTGCGAAAACTGTCTTCGTAGAGGCGCGGCAAGGCGGCGGCGGCCTCGGCCAGCGAGGCGAAGGCGGGCGGTTTGCCGATATGGTCCATGATGCTGGCCAGCCCCTCGGGCATCACCTCGGGGCCGATATCGTTGAAGATCACGCCCGACAAGCGGTCACGACCCATCGCCGCCAGCATCAGCGCGACCAACCCGCCACGCGAGGTGCCCAGGATGCAGGCGCGCGCCAGCCCCAGATGATCGAGCAGGGCCAGCACGTCGCGCGCCTCCTGCGGTGGGTTGTAGGTGGCGGGGTCCGCGGGGTCCGACGCGCCCCGGCCGCGAAAATCCATGCGGATCACGCGGAGTCCGGGGGCGGTGCGGGGGGCGGTGCGGGGGGCGTAATGCTCGGCCACCTCCTCGAAATCGTCCATGTTGCGCGTCAGGCCGGGCAGGCAGAGCAGAACCGGGCCGGCTCCACGATCGTCATAGGCCAACCGGACGCCGTCGCTTGCTTCGAGATATTTCATGTCAGACCCCAAGGAGTGTCGGCACCGCCGTCAGGTCGGCGGCGATGTGTTCGGGAAAGCCGGGCAGCCTGTCGACAGGCAGGTCGGCGCGGTTCACCCAGAGCGTGTGGAAGCCGAAGGCGGCGCCCGCGCAGACATCCCAGCCGTTCGACGAGACGAAGAGCACCGCGGAGGGGGGCACCTCGTAGCGCTCCTCGACCATCTCGTAGACGCGGCGGTCGGGCTTGAAATTGCCCACCTGTTCCACGCTGAGGACGCCCGAGAGGTAGTCGTCGATGCCCGCGCTGTCGATCGCCGCTTCGAGCATCTGCATGGAACCGTTCGACAAGATCGCGCAATCGATGCCCGCCGCCCGCAACCGCGCCAGCATGGCGGGCACTTCCGGGTAGGCCGACAGCCGCCAGTACAGGCCCAGAAGCGCCGTGCGCAGGCCCGGCTGGCCCAGCCCCGCACGCTCCAGCGCCCAATCGAGGCCGTCCTCCGTCACCTGCCAGAAATCGCAGTAATCGCCGCTGATCGCGCGCAGCCACGAATATTCCAGCTGCTTGGCGCGCCAGTCGGCGGCGACCTGCGGCCAGACCGTCGCGAGGGCGTCGCGGCCCGGCTCCTGCGCAAGGTCGCGTGCCGCCGCCGCCACGTCGAACAGCGTGCCGTAGGCGTCGAAAACGCAGGTCTTGATCTGGCCCATGCAACTGCCCCCCATCCGTCGCGCGCACCCTTGCACGGGGCGCCGCCCGCGACAATTCGTGTCGTGAAGGTTTCCTCGCGCGGGATGTCCCCCTATATTGAACCGGAGCCGCGGCCGATCAAACCCTCGCCGCAGAATTCACCCCCCCACATATCGAGGACTTACCATGACCCAGGCATCAGCCGGATCAACCGTATCCATTCATTACACAGGCACTTTGGACGATGGCAGCACGTTCGACAGCTCGGAAGGGCGCGATCCGCTGACCTTCGAGCTGGGCGCGGGGCAGATCATTCCCGGCCTTGAAGCCGCCCTGGACGGCATGTCCGAGGGCGAGAGCAAGACCGTGACCATCCCGGCAGAGCACGCCTATGGCCCCCGCCGGGACGACGCCACCCAGCAGGTCCCGCGCGAGGCGGTGCCCGATCACATCCCGCTCGATCCCGGCACGCAGCTGCAGGTCCAGACGCCGGACGGCCAGACGTTGCCGGTGACGGTGGCCGAGGTGACGGACGCGCACGTGACGCTCGACAGCAACCACCCGCTGGCCGGGCGCGACCTGACCTTCGCGGTGGAACTTGTGAAGGTCGCCTGAGGCGGCGGCGGGGCGGGGTTATCACGCGTGATAACCCCCCCTAGCCTATTGATAAAACAACATAATCCCAATTTCATTAACCTTTCGGAAAGGCGATCTCGCCCTCTGGGAAGCACCGAATCCCCGCGCGACGACCGCTGGCGCTTGCTTGACCTCCACACCAAGCGCGACACATCCTCGGCGGACAATTGCATTTACTCGGAAAGCCGCCCGTGAGACCCCTCTCTGAGCCCCGTGACGCAGCTTCCCGGCTCAATATGCCGGGACGGGCCGCGATGGCGTTCATCATGCCGATCCTGGCGACCGGGGCGGGAACCTCGGGAGATATCGCCGGAGCAGGAGGGGGAGCGGACACCACCCCCATGGCGGTGCCGTTCCGCCCGGACACCCCCCGCACCCCCGTCCCGCCGCGATCTTCGGCGCGGACAGGCGCCAGCCGATGTGGGACCTGCTGCGGCGCGACCCCGGCCCATCGAGCGCCGAGAAACGGGCGATCGTGCAGGCGGCGGGGCGAACGGGGACGGTGTCGTGCGGTGGAACCGGACGCAACGGCACGCTGGTCCGGCTGGCAGACGGGCGGGACGCCGTCCTGACCTCGGCCCATGCGTGCATGAACGATGCCGGGCCGACATGCGACCTGACCACGATGGTATTCATGCCGAACACCAGTCTTCACGCCGGGGGGCGTTCACGGACTTCATCCTTCGGCTGGTGCCGCCCACCGGGGACATGCCCCTGAACCACGACACCCGCGCCGTGCCGCCCACCATCATGGCCATGAACACCGGCCCGAGCATCGAGGCCGATTTTCTGGTCATTCCGCTGAGCGAACCCATCAGCACCGACATCCTGCCCGCTGGCAACGTTCGTGGCTTCGTGCGGGGTGCGACAGAAATCCCTCGCGCCGGCATGGCCTGCCTGATCGGCTTCACGGACCATTTCCTTGACGGCTACACACCCGGCTACGAGGCCTGCGACGACCTGAACGCGGCGCCACGTTTTCATCATCCGTGCGCGACCAATGTCGGGACCAGTTCGTCGCCGCTCCTGCTGTTCGATGGTCAGGACATGATCCTTGCCGGACTGCACTCGGGATCCCAGCCCGGGCAAAGCAACACGTGCCTGCCGGTGCCCGACAGCATCACGATGGGCAATATCGCCGTCCGCATGGACACCATCCGCACCTGGCTCGACCGCATCGGACGGCCCGCGATCGCGGCGCCCGCGGCCAGCGTGGTGCCCCCTGCCACGCCGGCACAGCCGGTGCCGAAGGAAACCGACCTCCAGACCACCTCCGCCATACGGCGACCGTCCCGCGTGGTGGGCCGAGGCCCCTGTTTCATCTTGGCCGAAAACCTCCGGGGGACGCCGAAGGCGGGGGGCAGAGCCCCCCTTCTTCACGAAGACAATGCGCGCCAGCGCTCCGCCGGATCGCGATCAGAGGTTTTCGGGCTGCGCCATGCCGAGCACGTGGTAGCCGCCATCGACGCGCACGATTTCACCCGTGGTGCAGGCGCCGTAATCGGAGGCCAGATACACCGCCGTGCCGCCGACCGCCTCCAGCGTGGCATTGGCGCGCAAGGGCGCGTTCATCTCGGTGGTCTTGAAGGTGCGCCGCGCGCCGCCGATGGCGGCCCCCGCCAGCGTCTTCATCGGGCCGGGCGAGATCGCGTTGACCCGGATCTTCTGCGGCCCGAGATCGTTTGCCAGATAGCGCACGGAGGATTCCAGCGCCGCCTTGGCCACGCCCATGACGTTGTAGAACGGCGTCACCCGGTTCGATCCCTGGTAGGTCAGCGTCAGCAGGCAGCCGCCATCGGGCATCAGTTCGGACGCGCGCCTGGCCACGTCGATGAAGGAATAGCACGAGATCGTCAGCGAGTTCTTGAAATTCGCCCGCGTGGTATTGATGAAGCGGCCGGTCAGTTCGGTCTTGTCGGAATAGGCGATGGCGTGGACCACGAAATCGAGCGTCCCCCAGCGATCCTTGAGGACAGCGAACCCGGCCTCCATGCTGTCGTCGTTGTTCACGTCCACATCGACGAGAAAATCGCTGCCGAGCGAGGCCGCCAGCGGTTCCACCCGCCTGCCGAAGGCGTCGCCCTGGTAGGAGAAGGCAAGCTCCGCCCCCTCTGCCGCCAGCGCCCTGGCGATGCCCCATGCAATCGAGCGATCGTTGGCGACGCCCATCACGAGGCCGCGCTTACCCGTCATCAATTCAGCCATGTCTCAAAAGCTCACTTCTCGAAACGGCTCAGCAGCATGGACCCGTTGGTCCCGCCGAAGCCAAAGGAATTCGTCATCACGGTGTCGTGGACCGCATCCGGTCTGAAGGCGGTCGCGATCTCGGCCGGGTCGAGCGCCGGGTCGAGCGTTTCGACATTGATGGAGGGCGCGATGAAATCGCCATCGAGCATGAGCAGGCAGAACACCGCTTCCAGCGCGCCGGCGGCACCTTGCGCATGGCCTGTCATCGACTTGGTGGAGGAAATGGGCGGCGTTGTCCCTTCACCGAAGACGCGGCGCACGGCCTGAACCTCGCCCACGTCGCCCACGGGGGTGGAGGTGCCGTGCGCGTTGATGTAGCTGACGCGGCGGCCTTCGGGCAGGGTCTGCAGCGCGAGGCGCATGGCGCGTTCGCCGCCCTCGCCCGACGGGGCCACCATGTCGTGCCCGTCGGAGGTGGCGGCGAAGCCGGTGACCTCGGCATAGATCTTCGCGCCGCGGGCGATGGCGCGCTCCATCTCCTCCAGCACGAGGATGGCGCCGCCGCCGCCGATCACGAAGCCGTCGCGGTCCGCATCGAAGGCGCGCGAGGCCCGCTGCGGCGTATCGTTGAACCTGGAGGACATCGCGCCCATGGCGTCGAACAGGCACGACAGGGTCCAGTCCAGCTCTTCCGCGCCGCCCGCGAACATCACGTCCTGCTTGCCCATCATGATCTGTTCGGACGCGGCCCCGATGCAATGCAGCGAAGTGGAGCAGGCCGAGGTGATGGAATAGTTGATGCCCTTGATCCTGTAGGCCGTCGCAAGGTTCGCGGAGACGGTGGAGGACATGCATTTGGGCACCGCGAAGGGCCCGATCCGCTTGGTCGCGCCGCTGCTCAGCACGGTCTGGTGCGCCGCGAACATGGCCGAGGTGGACGGCCCGCCGGAGCCCGCGATCAGGCCGGTGCGGTCGTTGACGATATCCGCCTCGGTCAGGCCCGCATCGGCAATGGCCTGACCCATGGCGACATGGGCATAGGCCGCCCCCGCCCCCATGAAGCGCAAGCTTCGCTTGTCGATATGGTCGGCCGGGTCGATCTTGAGGGTGCCCGCGATGCGCGAGCGGAACCCGTGTTCGGCCATCGCCTCGGACGCCTCGATCCCCGAGCGACCGGCCTTCAGGGCCTCGGTCACCTCGGCGGCGTTATTCCCGATGGGCGAGACGATCCCCAACCCGGTCACAACCACTCGGCGCATGGACATACTCCCTCTGAGCCTTTGGCCCGCAAGCTCTTTGGTGTTATCTAGGACGGCGACCCGACCCGGTGCAACCCGTTAGGCCCGGCGGCCGAGCGGCAGGTTGCTGTCGCGTCCCAACCCGTAGCGCAGGCAGGCCGCGATCACCGACGCGCTGACCCCGAGCCAGAGCACGCCCCACAGCATCGTGGTGCCGCCCACCGCTTCGGCCAGCATCCGCGCGTCCGAGTCGAGCGCAGCGCGGCGCAGCGTGTCATCGAAAATGTCGTAGGGCACGTAGATCAGGCTGCTGAGGCCGATGACCCGCAGGACCAGGTCGCAGGCCACCCCCGGCAGGAACCGTGCCGCCGCCAGAAGGGCCGCCCCGGTGCCCGCCAGGATCACCGCCGCCGCCACGTCGCGCACATAGAGCACCAGCACCACGAGCATCAGCCCGCCGAGCGCACCCAGCACCGTCCGGTCGGCCCGCCACCGCAGGGCCGCCAGAAGCAGCCCGACGCCGATCAGCAACGATCCGAGATAGCCCGCCGACAGGGTCACGAAGCGCGAACCGCCACGGGTCCAGACCGCGCCGCCCTGCTGGAAATCGACCGAGAAACTCTCGACCCGCCCGCCGGTCAGGATCGCGGCGGCGGCGTGCGACATCTCGTGGAAGATCACCACGAGGATCTTGAGCGGGATGACCACGGGCGTTTGCCACAGGGTGAATATTGCCGCCGTCAGGGCGACCAGTTGCCAATGTCCACGCAGCCACGCCACCCCGGTCAATCCGCGCGCCCGGCGGCCATATCGGCGACGCGGGCATACACATCCGCCATGTCCGGGGCGATCCTGGGCAACGGGGTTCCGGCACAAGCCGCCAGTTTCTGCTGCAACACGAGGAATTCAGCCGATGTTACCGACCCGACAGCGGCCTGTTGCGCGCCCGTCAGGGCTTGCTCCAGCGGGACGACCTCAACCCCGGCATCGACCAGTCCGCCAAAGTAATCGGAGGCAATCTCGGCAAAGAAGGCCACGTTGTGCCCAAGCGCGATACCGGGGACGTCTTCCCCGAACCAGGCCTGCGCTGCGGCCGCATCATGGCGGTGCTGCGCGATCGCGAAGGGCACGAAGCTGTCGCACACGAATTGCTCGGCCACACGATCTCCCGCCTCTCGCGCGGCCAGCCAGGCGCGGTTCCACGTCCACTCATACACCCAACTTGTGACATCCACCGGCGTCAGCCCGGTGCGCGACAGGTGGCGATTGATCGCGACCCGCTTTTCATCGGTTTCGCCCCAGTGACACAGCGGGTGACGGAACAGGCGCAAGGGCGCGGCCTCGACCCATGGCGCAAGGCGCGTGTCTGCCGTGTCGACATCCATGGCGAATGTCCCTGCCGCGACGTCGATCAACTGGATATGGCCATGGGTGTGGTTCGCCACATGGTGACCGTCAGCCACCCAGTCATCCAGAATACCGGCAAGGCCCGGCGCGCGATCCAGCGGCCAGGAATTGGAGAAGGCGTAGACCGGTCCGATACCGTGATCCGCAAGAGCCTTGCGAATGGAGCCCAGGATGCCCGCCGCCGTGAACCCAGGCGGCGGATCGGATTGCGGCCAAAGCGGCAGGTCGTCCATGGTAAAGGCCAATTGCTTCGTCCGTAACCAGCTCCTACCCCGTCCGCGCCATGCCCTAACTTTCGCTCAACGCGACCTTCATGTCCTTGACCAGGTAGATCACCTCGCCATCGGCCTCGACCCGGCCATCGGCCACGCCCATGGTCAGGCGCCGCGTCTGCACGGCCTTGGTGAAATCGACGTGATAGGTCAGCATCTTGCGGTCGGGCCGCACCATGCCGGTCAGCTTCACCTCGCCCACGCCCAGCGCGTAGCCGCGCCCCTGCCAGCCGCGCCAGCCGAGGTTGAAGCCGGTCAACTGCCACAACCCGTCGAGGCCGAGGCAGCCGGGCATGATCGGGTTGCCGGGGAAGTGACAGGCGAAGAACCACAGGTCCGGCGTGATGTCGAACTCGGCGACCACATGGCCCTTGCCGTGTGCGCCCCCGTCGCCCGAGATATCGGTGATCCGATCCATCATCAGCATCGGCGGTTCGGGCAACTGGGCGTTGCCGGGGCCGAACAACTCGCCCCGCGCGCAGCGCAGAAGGTCGTCCTTGTCGAAGCGCGTCGGATAGTCTGCCATCGGTTTCCCTGCCTGAAGCTGCGTCGGGCCGTCTTGGTTGCGGCCCGATCGGTTGACCCTTTGTTTACCACCCCGCTCCCGCGTGAGGCAAGGGCGCGGCGGCGGGACCGGAGCGGACCGGGGCGGACCGGGGCGGGGCGGGGCGGACCGGGGCGGACCATCGCCCGATCGCGGCGACGCCGGGCCGTCGGATCAGGGGATTTGCAATGGCGCCCATTTGCACCATATATATGGGCAGTTCTTTCAGGAGGTCGCGCGACCCCATGACACCCGAGGCACTTGAACGCGGAAAACGCTGGCTGGGAACGGCCGAGTTGCGCCCGACCCGGCAAAGGCTGGCGCTTGCGTCGCTACTGGTGGGCGACGGGCAGGATCGCCATGTCACGGCGGAGGGATTGCACGAGGCCGTATTGGAAAGCGGCGACCGGGTGTCGCTGGCCACGGTCTACAACACGCTGCGCGCGTTTTGCGACGCGGGCCTGATGCAGGAAGTCACCGTCGATGGCTCGCGCAGCTATTTCGACACCCGCACCGATGACCACCCGCATTTCTACCTCGAACATGACGGCAGTCTGACCGATGCGCCGAAATCCGAGTTGCAGATCAGGACCTTTCCCCGCGTGCCCGACGGCTACGAGGTCGCCAAGGTCGATGTCGTGATCCGGTTGCGCAAGAAGGCCTGATGCGCCGCGCCGGGATCGGCGTCTTCGCCGCGATCCATGCCGGGCTGGCTATCGGCCTGGCCGCCGCCGTCCAGCACCGGCGCTTGCGCGACTGCTTCGACGACAACGGCAATAACCGGATCAGCGACGAGATGACCGATGACACCACCAGCGGCATGGTCCGGGGCCCGGTGGCGATGATCTTCGCGGGACTTTTCGTGCCGAGCTTGTGGCGATTGCGCCGGTGAGCGGGTTGCCTCTGGCCTTCCGCGCCGAAACCGCCTAAGCGCGCGACAACCTCGGACATCATGTCAATTCCTCTTACGTCAAAGGCCATCCCAATGGACCTCCGCAATATCGCGATCATCGCGCATGTCGACCACGGCAAGACCACGCTGGTGGACGAACTTCTCAAGCAATCCGGCGCGTTCCGGGAGAACCAGGCCGTAGCCGAACGGGCCATGGACAGCAACGACCTGGAACGCGAACGCGGGATCACGATCTTTGCCAAGCCGACATCGCTGGAATGGAAGGGCACGCGGATCAACATCGTGGACACGCCCGGCCACGCCGATTTCGGCGGCGAGGTGGAGCGGATCCTGTCCATGGTCGATGGCGTGGTGCTGCTGGTCGATGCCGCCGAAGGCCCGATGCCGCAGACGAAATTCGTGACGTCAAAGGCGCTGCGCCTGGGCCTGCGGCCCATCGTGGTGCTCAACAAGGTGGACAAGCCCGATGCCGAACCCGACCGCGCGCTGAACGAGGTGTTCGACCTCTTCGCCAACCTGGAGGCGGACGAGGACCAGCTGGACTTTCCGCATATGTATGCCTCGGGGCGCGCCGGTTGGGCGGATCACCAGCTTGACGGGCCGCGCAAGGGGCTGGACGCGCTGTTCAACCTGATCGTGCGCCACGTGCCGCCGCCCAGGCAGATCAAGCACCAGGACGAGGATTTCCGGATGCTGGCCACGACGCTGGGCGCCGATCCCTTCGTGGGCCGCCTGCTGACCGGCCGCGTGGAATCGGGCCGCCTGAAGGTGGGCCAGACCGTCCAGACGCTGAGCCGCGTCGGCCAGAAGATCGAGCAGTTCCGGGTGACGCGGATCCAGGCCTTCCGGGGTCTGGGGCAGCAGGATATCGAGGAAGCGCTGGCGGGCGATATCGTGTCGCTGGCCGGCATGACGAAATCGACCGTCGCGGACACGATCTGCGCGCTGGCCGTGGAAACGCCGATCGAGGCGCAGCCCATCGACCCGCCGACCATCACCGTGACCTTCGGGATCAACGACAGCCCGCTGGCGGGCCGCGACGGCAAGAAGGTGCAATCCCGCGTCATCCGCGAGCGTCTGATGAAGGAAGCCGAATCCAACGTCGCGATCAAGGTCAGCGACACGCCCGGCGGCGAGGCCTTCGAGGTCGCCGGTCGCGGCGAATTGCAGATGGGTGTGCTGATCGAGAACATGCGCCGCGAGGGGTTCGAATTGTCGATCTCCCGCCCGCAGGTGCTGTTCCGCGAGATCGACGGCGAAAAGCACGAGCCGGTCGAGGAAGTTACAATCGACGTGGATGACGAATATACCGGCGCCGTGATCGAGAAGGTCACCGGCCCCCGCAAGGGCGAGTTGGTGGAAATGAAGCCGGCCGGCGCGGGCAAGACCCGCATCATCGCCCATGTCCCGTCGCGGGGCCTGATCGGCTATCACGGCGAATTCCTGACCGATACGCGCGGCACCGGCGTGCTGAACCGCGTCTTCCACAAGTGGGAGCCCTTCAAGGGCCCGATCGAGGGGCGGCGTACGGGCGTGCTGATCTCCATGGAGAACGGCGTTTCGGTGGCCTATGCGCTGTGGAACCTGGAGGATCGCGGCAAGATGTTCATCGGCGCGCAGGCGCCCATCTATACCGGCATGATCATCGGCGAGCATTCCCGCGACAACGATCTGGAAGTGAACCCGCTGAAGGGCAAGAAGCTGACCAACGTGCGCGCGAGCGGCACGGACGAGGCAGTGCGTCTGACCACGCCGATCACCCTGACGCTGGAGCAGGCGATCGCCTATATCGACGATGACGAACTGGTCGAAGTGACGCCCAACGCCATTCGGATGCGCAAGCGGTATCTGGACCCGCATGAACGCAAGCGGCACGCCCGGTCGGGCGACTGACGGGAACCCGATCCCTCCTCGGGGCGTTTCCCGGCCAGAGGAGGGATCATGTTTGCACCGTTTTCCACGATCCGAAAGTTTAGCCTGCGCACGCCGGAGGGTGATATCCCTTTGACGGATTTTGCTTTTTCTCCGCAGACGGGAAAAATAAGCCATATCATCTGTGACAGTGGGGGGCTTTTGTTCAGCAACGAGATCCACGTGCCGGTCGCGGCCCTCGGCCCGCTCGATCCTGCGGCAAGGGTCTGGGCTGCCGACATCCCCTCCGACCAATCCGATGGGCTTGCGAAGGACTTCGAGGACACGGCAATTCCGTTGGAAGCGATGCCGCCCGTGCTTGTCGGACCGTTCGGGACGTCACATTCGCCGATGCTTCTGGCCGCGCAGTGGCTGGAGACCCGCGCATCCGTAAGCGAGCCCGCGTTGCCCGATGATGCGGAGCGGGTGAGGGATTGGCTGGGATGCATCGTGTTCGGGCCATCCGGACCGCTTGGCTCGATCTCGGACGTCCACCTTGACGCCGAGGGACTGAGGCTGCGCGATATCGACCTGAAGATCGACAGCAGCACCAGCCACCGCATCCTGTTCGACGCGGTGCGCAACTTCGTGTCCGGGGAAGGGTATGCTGTGACCGACCTGACGCTGGCCGATCTGGAAGCGGGCCTGACGATCGCCCCGCCGGGACCCGCCCTGCCGGAGCAACCGGCAGCGTCGTGGGTCACGACGGACACCTGATACGGACCTGTCGGGATGCACGCCGCAGCGCGGCGCCCTACAGCGCCTGCGCAGGTCCGCCGAAGAGGTGATCCATCGTCAATGATGGCTGATCGCAGCCCGCCTCGCCCACGATCCGCGCGGGAACGCCCGCCACGGTCTTGCAGGGCGGCACCGGGTGCAGCACGACGGATCCGGCGGCGATGCGCGAGCAATGGCCGATCTCGATATTGCCCAGAACCTTGGCCCCCGCCCCGATCAACACGCCATTGCCGATCTTTGGGTGGCGATCCTCTTCTTCCTTGCCGGTGCCGCCAAGCGTGACGGAATGCAGCATGGAAACATTGTCGCCGACCACCGCCGTTTCACCGATGACGATGGAATGGGCGTGGTCGATCATGATGCCTCGGCCCACGCGCGCGGCGGGGTGAATATCGACGCCAAAGACCTCGGACACGCGCATCTGGATGAAATAGGCAAGGTCGCGTCGCCCCTCTTGCCAGAGCCAATGGCCAACACGATACGCCGTGATCGCTTGGAAGCCCTTGAAGAACAGGAGGGGCTGCAGGAACCGGTGGCAGGCCGGGTCACGGTCGTAAACGGCGACGATATCGGCGCGCGCAGCGGCACCGATGCGCGGATCGGCGGCGAAAGCCTCGTCCGCGACTTCGCGCAGCAATTGCTCGGACATCTCGGAGGATGCCAGCTTTTGCGCCACGCGGTAGGCCAGCGCATTTTCGAGTGTGGGATGATGGAGGACGCAGGCATGGACCAGACCGCCGAGCAAGGGTTCGTCTGCAATGGCCGTCGTCGCCTCGTCGGTGATCCGGCGCCAGACCGGATCGAGTTCGCTGAGATGGGATTGAGTGCGCGCCATCCGCGTCGCCTCCTTTGCCTGTCACATCGTCCAAGGATAGGCGACGGACCGGCAAAGGTCCATGCAACGAAATAGTGAACCTGCCAGTTGAACTGACAGGTTCGGGTCAGACCGGATCGGGCAGGCTGAGTTCCGCGAAGTGGGCAACGAGCCGGATCGTGCCTCCGGCGAAAGTGCCGCCCTGCGCGGTGATCTCGAGCGCGGTGGGCGACCAGTAGACTTGCGGTGCGCCGGGGCCACTTACCCAGGAATTTAGCGCCGTGCCAAGGCCAGAGCCATAGCGCTGCAAATCTCCCGCGACGCCGATATCCCACGATGTGACGGTCCCTGTGATGTCGGCGATTACTCGCCCGGTAATGCCATGGGCAATGGCGCGCGCCGGGAAGAGGGCGGGCGTGGTAACCGCGCTGCCGACCGCGAGGGGCACATCGACCTGAACCGATTTCATCGCCAGGGACCCGCCATCGGGCGTCAGCGTCAACGCGCCGAGACGCCACTCCGCCCCGTCGAAGATCGCCTGTGCGCCGTCCGACAGCACAAGCGCCCGCCAGCCTCGTTGTGCAGGAACGAACATCCAGCCGCCGCCCGAGGCGATGGCGACCTGCCCCGCCTTGCCCGCCCACGCATTCACCGCGCCCGAGGGCACGCCGTAAGCGGCCCCGTCCAGCGCGGGCGGCGGCGTGGTCAGGCCAACCGATTGCAGGCGCAGCATGGCGAGACCATCCAGACGCACCAGCGCCTCGTTCACCGTCACGTGTTTCTGTGCTTGCGCGGGCGCCAGAAGCGGCAGGGCCAATACGGGGGTGTCAGTCATGGATCACGGTCCTTGCAAATGGCCCTGCCCCGAACCGTTCGGAGACTTGGGCAACCTCGATGGAATAGGGGCTTTGCGTGCCGTCAGAGGCGCGCATCGCGTCGGTGTAGGTGTAGGTGGGCGCGGTCAGGATCACCTCGCGCCGGATCGCGGTCTCGTCTAGGACGCGCAGGATGTATTGCTCGGATGCCTCGCCAAGCGGCACGTCTGTGCCGTCCCAACTGTCCGCGTCGATCCGCGAGCGGCGGATCCAACCGATGTCCTGTGCGCTGCCGTTGCGGGCATGGCGCAGGTGGACAGGGCTGTAGGGGCGTAGGCCGACGCCTTGGAACGCCGCGATGGTTTCGGTGTAGCTTGCATCATCTACCGCGCGCCGCGCCGGGCCGGTGCGCCAATAACGCTCCAACCCGCGCGCCGAACTGGCCAGGTCGACCTGCGTGACCGCACTGTCGAGCAGCACGAAGAGGCTGCCTTCGGGCCAAATTGCCGGCATGATCGCGTCGGTGCCTTGCTGGCCCCGCAGGCGCAGTCCGATCTCCCAGGTGTCGGCGCCGACCAGCGTGGCTTGGGCGAACTGGAGGATCTCCCAGACATCGTCCGTGCCGCTGCCGATCGCCGCGGCATTTGCCCCCGCGAGGACCGAGGCCACCTCGGCCGAGGAGAGTGTCCCCGTTTCAAGTCGAACCTGCAGCGCGCCGGAGCGATCCCAGATGCCCGATTTCTGCGCCAGAAGTGGTGTCAGGAGCGTGCCGACAACCGCCGGTTGCTCCACCAGCTTGTTGAGCGTGAAACCATCGGGGCCTGGTGCGGAATAGACCGCAGCAGTGCCGGGCCAAGGGTCGGCCGCCACGGCCAGATGCGGCGCGTGTTCGACCTCGTCCCCGGTCAGAAGCGGCAGGTCCATGAAGATCGGCGTGACCGGCAGCGGCGGCACGAAGGCCTCGAAACTGGCGACTTCCTCCACCTCGTCCGACGGGATCGCGGTGGTTGGCTCCACCCGGATGGCCTCGATCTGGCGATAGCCGCGATCCTCGACGCGATCGACGCGCCAAGTGCGGCCGTCGTCAGTGGCGACCAAGGCCCCCGCGCCAAGCGCCCGGTCGGAGGGCGGCAGCGCGAAGCGCAACGTATCCTGGGCCACGCGACCCTCGGCAAGCCAGCGCTCGGCCATGCCCTGCCCCTCGGCGCGGGTCAGGGCCATAGGCAGATCGATATCGTTGACCTGATCGGCTCCGTCGCCGGGGAAGATCGCCTCCGCCACTTGTTCGATGTACGTGCCTTCGGCCTCGGTGTAACCGATACGCAACCGACCGACGGTTTCGGCCTCGGGCGCCCGGGTGCGGGTAAAGCCCCCCTCCCCGTCATCATCGCGTGCCGTCAGGGACGCCTCGATCATCTTCTGCGGCACATCCGCGATGGGCAGGAACACCAGCTTTCCATCGCGCTCGACGGCATGAAAGCCGAAAGCCAGCATCAGCGGCTGCAACCGCGCACGAGCCGATTGTGTTTGGCCCGAGACATGGCCACGCACCAGTCCGTAAAGGGCCGAGACGTCGTAGTCCGCAACACCGGCCTGTTCGCAGATCTCGGCTACCACCAGATCGAGCGGTTGCGCATCCAATCGCCCCGTCAGCCAATGCCCCCGCGCCCAGTTCGCGCCATCCGACCAACGATCGCGATCGTTCGGGAAAGCCGGCCAAGGTCGCGCATCCCAGGCCCAGGCATGGGCGCGCGCGAGGTCGATCATCGGACCATCATATTGATCGGACAACGGATTTCGCCCTTCTTCGGCCCAGTAATCCATGACTGCCCGCAGGTATTGGGACTGAACCAAGTCATCACGCCGTCCGTTGGAGTAAGCCGGAATGTCACTTTCCGAGGATTTCGGGTCGAGGAACTTGTTGGGCTGGTTCGACCCCTTGTCGATCGCTGCGCAGCCGAATTCAGTGAACCATATGGGCTTTGACCTGGGCACCCAGCCAGTTGTCTGTTCCAGCGCGTCAACCCGGATGTCCGCGACCTGTTGGCGCGAGCCAGCCTGGCTCGTCGGGCTCCAGCCATTGAGACCGACCATCACCCGCCAGCCTTTTGCGTCTTCTGGGACGCCGGATGTCCCCAGCAGGTCCCACGGAGAGACCTCGACATCCCGGCCAATCCATCCATCGGCAGGTGTCAGGCCGATCCAGTTGGCCAATGAAACGATGTTGCTGTAGCTGCCATCCGACTTGTGCCACACCAGCCAGATTTGATGGCGATGGGGTTCGCCGTTCGTTGGCACCGACAAGACACGGGTCTGGAACCGAATGCGGATACGCTGGTTTTCCAGCACGGGACGCATTCCACGCTCGGACATGATGAGGTAGGAATCGTTGCATTCGACCACGTTGCCGATGCCGGGCACAGCCACGATGCGAGAGTTCGCGCTATACTGCATGGTGAATGGTTGCAGGCTCGGCAAGGCAGTTTCGGAATGTGCGAATGCCGGGACCCAATAGGTCGAGCCGTTCGCGAAGCTGCCATCAAAGGTCATACCGCCCAGAACGGGCAGCGCGGGCGAAAGGCGCTCTCCACCGCGCCGCTCGACATGTTGGTTCTGCCACCAATTGCGCAAATCCTTGTAGCGGAACGTCCATGGCTCGCCCTCGCCATCGGTGATTGGCTCACGGCGCTGCGCCGCCTGAGCTTCCGAACCGGGATAATACCAGTCGAACCCCTCACCGCCTTCGATTCCAGATTTCAAATAGTCCAGGCTATGGATCGGACCTTTGGCGTGATCAATGTGGTCCGTTCCCTCGCGCCAGTCGCTCAGCGGCATATAATTATCGATGGCGATTACATCGATATTGTCATCCGACCAAAGCGCGTCGAGGGGATAGAATACATCGCCCGAACCGTCTTGCGGATGATAGCCGAAATATTCGGACCAGTCGGCAGCATAGGTGATTGTCACGTCAGGCAGCAGGATGCGCACTTCGGCAGCCAGCGCGATCAGCGCGTTGACGGCCGGAAAACCCTCGTGGTCCCGCATCTGCGTCATCCCGCGCATCTCGGATCCGATGCAGAACGCTTCGACGTCGCCCGCAGCGGCGCATAGGGCCGCAGAATGCAGGATGAAACGGCTATAGCTCCACTCCGCAGGACCAGTATATTCGACACCGCTTCCGACAACGAAATCGGACGCGGTCACCGTGCCGAAGAAGGCCTCCACCGCGGCGCGATTGAGTGCCGTGCGGTCGGTCGTGTCGGCCTGCCCGGGCGCCACCGCACCGGTTATCCGACCGCGCCACGGCAATGCCGATTGTTCGGCTCCACCATATGGGTCAGGCAGACCATTGCCTGCCAGGATTTCCATCAGCAGAAATGGATAAAACGTGACGGCCTGACCGCCTGCCGTGATGGCGCGGATTGCCTCGATCACGGAGGTATCGGCAGGCGTCCCTCCATAGACGGGGCGCCCGTCGATTTGAGCGATCTCTTGCGCGGCGGGGCGTTTGATCCCGCCCGCGCTCCATGGCATCTGAAGGCCATCGATCTCGGTCTGTTCGACCTTCGGACGCGTGGTGCAGAACCCTGCACGCAGATCATCGCCGAACCAGGAATAGATCAGCGAGATGGATGCAAGATTGGGCAAGGTATCTCGCAGATGCTCCAGCGATTGGGAAAAGTCGCTGACGCCGCCTTCGGCGCTGACATTGGTGGAGTTCCCTCCCGCCAAGCCGCGGCGTATGCTGACGGCGGTTGTAGCAAGGGCGTATTCGCCAGTGCCGGGCATCAGGGCAACGGCCCGCACCGCTTCCGCCGCCGAGGGGACATGGGGCCGAACCGGCTGTGCCGGGCGCACCACCTCGAAGGCGAATTGCGGCACCCGGTTGCCATAGGGTGTCAGGTCCAGATCCTCGAACACGACATAGGCCGTGCCGCGATAGGCCGGCACCGCGCCTTCACCCTCGATCGCTTCCATCAGCGGATCGGGCATCTGGTCGGTTGTGCCCTTGTAAAGCCGCCAGGTCGCGCTTTCACGGTCAATCTCCACCCCATCGGCCCAGATCCGACCTACGCGTGCGATCTCGCCTTCGCACAGGGCAACGGCAAGACTGACGGAATAGGAGAATGTGGTGGTCTTTGGCTGTGGCGGCGCTCCCTTACCACCGCCGGATGTCGATTTCCGCTCCAGAAATTGGGTCGACCAGATCACGTGTCCGCCCAGCCGCATACGGCCAAAGAGCTGCGCAATCGGCGCGCCTTCTCCGGCTCCAGTGATGCGCAACCGGTCCGTGCGCCCGGTCTCGATCGATTGGCTTCCGCTGCCCAGAAGGCGCTGGTCGATCACCCGGCCAAGCGTCGCGCCCACCGCACGGCCCAGCACGGCGCCGGTCATGCCGAGGATGGGGGCGTTGATCAGGCCACCCACCGCGGCGCCGGCAGCGGAAAGAAGAAGTGTTGCCATGGGTCAGGTCCTTTCGGGGGCGGGAGTCGTGCAGGGAAAGACAAATCGCGCCACCACGCGCCGCGCCCAGGGTGCGGTCAGCGCGCCTTCCATGACGCCGTGCCCGGAATAGGCATGAATGAACCGGGCACTGGGGCGGACCTGCGTTTGCAGGCCCACATGCTTGGCCACGCCACCCGTTCGCATCCGGAAGATCAGGACATCACCAGGGGCGGCATCCGCCAGATTCTTCTCGGTCAAATGGGCCCGCAAGGCGACAAGCAACCGTTCCTCGCCAGACGCCTCTGACCAATCGTTGGTGTAGGCGGGCACGGGTGCTGGAAGCGGCCCGTTCAACTCACGCCAAAGGCCAAGCAGCAGACCGAGGCAATCGCTTCCCGCACCCTTGCAGGACGCCTGATGCACATAGGGCGTGCCAAGCCAGTCCCGCGCGGCGGTGACGACACGGCTCACCGGCGCGAACCGCCATTGCGCGAGGACAGGCGGGTGGGGTGGGCAACTTGCCAGTCCTCGCCTGGAATATCCGGGAAGCCTTGAAAATTCAAAAGGTTGGCGAATTTGAGACGGCAGGTCTCCATGCGCTTGTCGCATCCGGCGGTCAGGCGCACGATATCTCCGGGCGCGATTTCCGCGCGCAGGTGATCCCACAATTCGACGGACCTTGTGCCATCACTGAACCGGTCCAGCTTGATGGCGTCGCTCAACCCGACGGCAGAACCCGTCAACACGCGCAAGCGACCACGCTCGAACCAGCGCGGCTCGAAATTCACCAGGCCGTTGAAAGTGAACACCCGCCCCGTCGTGGTCGTGACCGGTACTTCCGTCACATATCCCGGCGCATCGAGGTCGAAGGCACAGTCCGCATCGCCAAGAACCGCCTGGCACGTGCGTTGGTAAACACGCCCCGCGGGCACGTTCATCCGTTCGGCCAGGCCGCGCAACTCCGCCGAAAAGGCCCCGTTGGCGCGCGTAATCTCTCCAAGCGATCCACGGAACTGAAGCACCCGGTTGTCGGGTTCGGACCATTGGACCAGCCACGCCTCCACCTGCGCGCCGTCGAACCGGCCCGCGAAGATGTCAGCCTCGGTGATGGACGCATCGCTCAGCGCACCGACGGCCTCGGTGTTGTCGACCGACAGGCCGGTCGTCTGGCTCAGTGCCGCCGCGCTCAGGCCGGAATTCGCCTTGAAAATCGTGCCCTCGAAGGCCAGGTCGCAATCGTGGTCGGTGAAGCCGTAGGCCACGCCATCCGCCCGCGTCACACGCCAGCAGCGCGACACGCCCGTTGTGCCGGTCTTCAGATGCAGATCGAGGGCCTCAACTCTCATAACCGGATCTCCACAACGGGGACATTGGGCATTTCGCCCGCCTGAAACGACGCGACAGATGTCTGAATCGCGTTGGTGTCAAAACGCACCGGCACGTCGAATTCGAAGCCCGCGGTGACCTCGGCACCGATAGGAGGTGCATCGACGAAGGTGATGATACCGGTGGTGTGGTTGACGCTGAAATGCACTCCAGCGACCAGTTCATCCACCGAAACCCCCGCCAGAACTGTGCCCTCCACTGGCTTGCCGATGGGCCGCGCGTAGGAGTTCAGACCGGACTGGTAGGATTTGCTCAGCTGGAAAACGCGCGTCACGCCGTCGCCGGTGCCGATCCGCTGGTCCCGGAAGCCGGGCGCGACCGAAGGCTTGGAGGATTTGTAATCCGACCAGTCCTTCCAGCGGAACCCGTACAATTGGCCCCGCCGAGCCTCGAAGAAATCGATCATCAGCGCAATATCATCAAGCGATCGCACAGCCACACCCGCATCGTAGCGACGGCGCGAATGGGCCCAGGGGCTGTTGCGCTCCTCGAACCCGTTTGTCAGCGCCACCACTTCCGTGCGCCGTTCTGGCCCGCCGACCGAGCCGAAGCTCAGGTTAGCGGGAAAACGAACCTCATGAAATCCCATGACTATTCCCCTCTCACCGATTCCGTTGGCCACGCGCCAAAGCGCGCTGCATTTCCGCCGCCACCTGGCTGGAAGACCGTCGGAACCCCGCCACATCGGGCGAGGTGATGTTCATCGTGACATGGACCGCCCCGCCGCCGCCCGCGGCAGCGACGCCCAGCTTGCCGTCGGGACCACGCCTCAGGGGCATGATCGCCTCTGGACCGGCTTCGCCCATCAGGCCCGTGCCGCCGCGCATCGGGAAGTTGGTGGGGCTGTTCACCACACCGCCCCGCGCAAAGGGCATCACCCGGCCCTGGCTGATCGCGCCACCTTTCTCGAAGGGCAGGATGCCGCTGAGCAATCCGTTCATGCCGTTGGAGATCACGCTGCCCAACGCGTTCTGCACGGGCCGCATCGCGGTGTTGTAGGCCGCATCGACCATCGAGGTCGCAACCGATCGCAACGCATCGGACAGGCGCATCCCGTCAAACACGACGCCATCGAAGGCGCGCCGCAAGCCGCCGCCCAATGCGCGGCTCATCGAGTCGACCTCGCGCCCGGTATACAGCATCGCGCCCTGCATCTCGCGCAGTTCACCCTGGAATGCTGCGGCCATCGAGGTGGCGCCCGAAAGGCTCGTCTCCAGTTCGGCGATCTCGGTGTCGAATCGGGCGAGTGTGTCATCCATCTCGGTCATGTCCGTCCTCCTTCAGGTTTTTTGTCGGGATACCGTGCCAGCAACGCCTCGAAGGCATCCCGGCGCAGGGGCGCGGACCCGCTTTCGGGGCCGAGCAGGATCAGGAATTCGGCGGGGGTCAGACGCCAGAACGCGTCAGGGCTCAGGCCCAGACCGTGATAGGCGACCCGCATCAGCGCGGGCCAGTCGAAGCCCTTTGCGGCTGCATCCATCGGCCCGGTCCTCAAGAAATGGGCCGGAAGGCCAGCACCAGCAGACGCGCCGCGATCCGCGCCGCCTCCAGGATGCCACCCTCGATCTCGGCATGGAGCAGGTCTGCCATGCCGCCCGTCCACCCACCGCCTCGCAGACCCGCACAGACAAGGGCCAACACATCCGCCGATTTCAGACCGTCCCCCTCGAAACGGGTCACCAGTTCCGTCAGGGACCCCATGCCAAGCTGGTCCTCCAGTTCAGCCAATGACCCCAGCGTCAGCTTGGCGCTGTGCCGCTCCCCGTTGACCACCAGCGCGACCTCTCCGGCCCACGGATTGCCCATGGATCAGATCGCGGTGAAGGTCAGCGCGCCGGCCGAGGCCATGCTGATCTCGTAGGTGGCCTCGCCGTCATGGGTGCCCGCATATTCGATCGAGGTGATCTGGAACGCCCCCTCCACAATGCCGAAATCAGGGATCACGACATGAAAATCGGGCATTTCGCCCGCAAAGAAGATGGCGCGCGCGCGTTCATCCGTGGCCGCATCGCGGAAGATCCCCGACCCCGAGATCGCCGCCGACTTGACCCCTGCCCCACGCAGCAATTCGCGCCAGCCGCCGGTCGATTCAAGGCTGGTGACATCGACACTTTCCGAGTTGAACGACAGGCGCGAGGCACGCAGCCCCGCCATCGTCTCGAACACGCCGTTCCCGTCCATGTCGACCTTCACGAGAAGGTCCTTGCCATTCTGTGCCGTCATCGGAATTCTCCAGTATTGTCATAAGGTTGTGAAGTTCTGCGGCCTACGCGGCGCTCGCATCGACCAGAGCTCGAAACCAGATCTCGATCTCGCGCGTATCGCCGACCCGCCGGGCGCGGGAGCGCAGGAAATTAAGCGCCGTCAGGCTGCCCCGACCCAGGACCAAATCGGCCCCCGTCAGCGCGTCCGAGACAGCGACCGCGATCTCCTTGGCAGCCAGGAAACCGGCGGCCGTCGTGATGATGGTGACCGGAAAATCATGCACCGCCCCGTCGCCCACCACGTCCGACGCATCGCGCACCCGCTCGGCGCCCAGGCTGAGATAGAGGGACGGCACCGGCCCCGGGGGCAGCGCGTCGAAAATGGCGCCACCGGTCAGAAGCGCAACCTGCGCGTCGCCGGTCAGCGCCGCGAAGACCGCCGATTGCAAGGCGGCTGATACGGCCAGGCTCATGCTGCCACCTCCTCGGTTGCGAAGCACACAAGGTAACGGCCCGAGACATCGGCCTCCGTCACCGCTCCGATCCGGTAAAGCCGTGCGCCGTCCCGGAATCGCATCGCGGCGGTCGGGCGCGACGGCGCGCCCTGCGGTGCGGCGCGGACCGTGATCTTCAGGTTCAACTCCGAGGCAATCATCTCACGGCCTGCGCCGCGCGGCAGAACTTCGCCCCAGATGATGCCAAGCGGCTGCCAGACCTCGGAAAATCCGCCGGCCCCGTCGCTGCTGCGCTGTGGTGCCTCCAGCACCATCTTGCGATTCAGATGCGGCGTGTTCATGCCACACCTCCGCGCAGGCGGATCTGCCGATACGGCTCGATCAGGGCCATGACATGGGGCGACAGCGTGCGCGCGGCAGTGCTGTCGAGGTTGTAGAACTCCGCCGCCAAAGCCAGCATCGCCTGTTTCAGATCCGCCGGAATACCGGCCCAATCGGCGCCATACCCGGCCGTCAGGACCACTTCGATGGCGCCGCCGGTCGCGGGCGCCGGCAAGGCACCGATCCCTTCGATCCGGGGGCGATGGGTATCGGGCCGCAGGACATAGCGGCCCGGATCGACGGGTGTTTGCGCCCCGCTCCGCGCGACCAGCGTGATGCTGTCCACCGTCGAGACGGGCGCCACCGGAACGGCGTGGCTGTCGCTGCCCTGCCATGCGGTCAGGGTCAGGGCGAACTGGCGCTGCAACAGCGCCTTGCCGGTCCGCGCCTCGATCGCAGCCATGGCGGACCTCAGGCACCGCTCAAGCTGCGCAACCTGGCTGCCGTCATCGGCGAACCCGGAAGACAGACGCAGGTGGTCCGACAACTCCGCCACAGGCAGGGCGGAAGTCGGAACGGAGGTCAATTCGACCATCATCATGTTGAATTCTCCGGGAATTGCGAATGGGTGTAGAATCGGGGCGTGGCGCCGACCTCCGCGCTGCTCATGCGGAGAGACGCGCAGCTGGACCCACGAAGGCCCGCACACACGCCCCGCCCGGCCCGATCCCCCCGAGGACCGGACCAGGAGAGGTCCTGAACCCCGCTTACGCGGTGCCGAACTTCATCAGCTTGATCGCGGCGAAGTCGGTGACGTCCCCTCCGACCCGCTTGGTGGCATAGAACAGGACATGCGGTTTGGCCGAGAACGGATCGCGCAGGACGCGCAGGTCCGGACGCTCGGCAATCGTGTAGCCCGCGCCGAAATCCCCGAAGGCGATCGCCATCGCGTCGACGGCGATGTCGGGCATGTCTTCCGCGATCAGGACCGGGTAGCCCATCAGGCGCGCGGGCTCACCGGCGGCCAGGCCGTCGGACCACAGGAAGCGACCATCGGCATCCTTCATCTTCCGCACCGCACCGGCGGTCTTGGAATTCATCACGAAGGTGGCGTTGGCGCGGTAGCGGGCACCCAGGGCGTAGACCAGGTCCACGATGGCGTCGGCGGGATTGGTGCTCTCGAAATCGCCCGCCGTGCCGGTCGCGACATAGCCGAGGTTGCCCCAGCTCCAGCTGTCGTTGTCCACGGTCGGGTGGAACAGCACGCCCTTGGGCTTGCCCGCGCCATTGCCCGAGATGAACGAAGCCGCTTCGGCCCGGGCGAACTTGTCGGCGATGCGGCCGGCCAGCCAGCCCTCGATGTCAAACGCGCTGTCGTCCAGCAGACGCTGGGACGCCTTCGGCAGGGCCGACAACTCGTGCAGCGCGATGGAGATGCGCTCGATCGTGGGCGTTTCGGTTTCGGTGGCGGAAGCGACTTCATCCGCCCAGCCTGCGCCGGTGTCGGTGCTGTCGATCAGCACGTCGAAGGACGAGGCCTCGACATTGACCACATTGGCGACCGAGCGCAACGAGGAGGACGAGCGCAGGACCGACAGGATCATTTCCGAGGTCTGCGGATCGACGAGGTAGCCGCCTTCGGCATTGACGGCCGTGTTCATGCCCTTGCCTTCCAGCTCGAGGCCGCGCAATGCGTCGTCATCGCCACAGCGAAGATAGGACTTCAGCGCAAGTTTGTGGGGGGCGGCACGGTCGATCTCGGTCGACAGCGACGGGCGGGCATAGGTGTTGGTCTTGGTATTCAGCATGGCAATACGCTCTTCCTGCTTTTGGAGTTTTGCATTCATGTCGTCTTGGAACTGGCCGAATTCGCTCAGGAATCCGCCCAGAGCAGTCTTGACTTCAGCCATAGGGGAGCTGTCCGCCCCCATCTGTCGGGTCTCGGTCATCAGAGGCACCTTTACGTTGAGGATGGTTCAGCGGGACTTGCGCGCCGCCAGGGTGCGGCGGGCGTTCTCGAACACCTGCGCCAGGTCGAGAAGCACGTCGGACTTGCCCTCGCGGGGGTCCAGACGCGCCTCGGGAAGCATCGGGAAGGTGACAAGCGACACCTCCCAAAGCTCCACTTCCGACAGGCACCGACGGCCCCTGTCGTCCTTGTGGGATTTCACCGTGCGATAGCCGATGGAAAGCCCGTCGATGGCGCCCGCACGGGTCAGCGCGGCGGCCTCCCTTGCACGGGACACCGACTCCAGCAAACGACCCTTGACGAAGAGTCCGCGATCATCCTCGCGGACCTCGTCCCAGATGCCGATGGGTTCGCGCGGGTCGTGCTGCCACAGCATCTTGACCCGCCGCCCAGCCCCCAGCGATGCCGCATAGGCGCCTTTCTGGACAATGTCGCCGCCCTGGTCGACCGACCCGAACAACGAGGCATAGCCCTTGATCACATGGTCGTCGTCCAGCGTCAGCTCGGTGTCGAACTGGTGGAACTTGACCTCCAGCCCGGTTTCGGAAAATGACTTCATTCTAAGCTCCTATGGGCCGATGTTAAGGTTGAGAAGGTTGTTGACGCCCTGCGCGATGATGACCGAAACCACCCCGAACACGGCTAGCCACAACCGCCGCTCCATGCGTTCCAGCGACACCTCGATCGCCTCGAGGCGGAACGTCAGCGCCGCCCACCGCTCGGCCTGCACGCGCTCGTTCGCTTCGATCCGCGCGTTGGCGGCGTCGAACGGGGCGTAGAGGTAGCGGGAGCCGCCGATATCGCGCGCCTCGCTCATGCGTCGGGCTTCTCGGGAAGACCCAGCATGCGCCGCTTCTCACCCTCCGTCAGGAACGCGGCATCCGACACGCGCCGCCATTGCGCTTCGCGCTCGGCAGCCAGGGCCGGCACTCCGTCGAGGTCCGGCAGGATCTCGATCACGTCGCCCGACAGCCCCGAGATCCAGTGCGACACCGACGCCCAGACCCTCTCGGCCAGCGGCAGGACCGTCAGGCGGTAGAAGGCGCGGTTGGCCTCGGCATAGTTGGCATAGGTCGCGTCGCCCGGAATGCCGATCAGCATCGGCGGCACGCCGAAGGCCAGCGCGATGTCGCGCGCGGCGGCCTCCTTGGTCTTCTGGAACTCCATGTCGGACGGGCTGAACCCCATCGGTTTCCAGTCCAGCCCGCCTTCCAGCAGCATCGGACGGCCCGCATTGCGCGCGCCCTGGTGGTGGCTTTCAAGCTCCATCTGCAAGCGGTCGAACTGGTCCTGGCTCATCGTGCCGGCCCCTTCCAACCCCTTGTAGATGATCGCCCCCGAGGGCCGCGCCGCGTTGTCCAGCAGCGCCTTCGACCAGCGCGCGGCCGAATTGTGGACGTCGATCGCCGTCGCCGCCGCCTGGATCGGCGCCAGCCCGTAATGATCATCCTGCGGGTGGAAGTTGCGGATGTGGCAGATCAGCTCCGCCGGGAAGCGATGCGTCTTCGAGCCCACCGAATAGTCATAGGCCTTGGCCCAGCCATCCGCCCCCGGCACCAGGTTCATCCGGTCCGACCGCAGCACATGCAACTCCGCCGGCATCCCCGCCTCCGGCATCAGCGCCTCGAAATAAGCGTTGCCCGACAACAGCAGTTGCGCGAAGGCCGCTTCCAGCAGGTCGGCGCGGGACTGGCCGCCATTGGGACGCGACAGCAACGCCAGCAGCGGATGCGTGTCATAGCGGCGGTCCGCATCGCGGCAGATGATCGGCAGCGCGGCGGCGGCCTCCGAGATCACCTTGATCGAACGGAACCCGACCGGATTGCCAAGAAACCCGTTCCTGGTCAGCGAACCCACGTCCCGCGGGCTCCAGACCACGCGGCCGGACGATCCCCAGACCGCCAGCTTGGCACTGGCCGAGGCCTTGGCCTCTGGCGCGGCCGGCGCCGATTTCTTCAGGAAATCAAAGGCCATATGCGTCTCTCCTCAAGCAATGGATGAAGACCGGGCAGCCTGGGAAAGGCCCCCGTTCAAAGCGCGCCTCACGCACGCCTGTCGATGTCGTCAAAGCGCGCCTCACGCGCGCCCGTCAAAGCGCGCCTCACGCGCGCCCGTCAAAGCGCGCCTCACGCGCGCCCGTCAAAGCGCGCCTCACGCGCGCCTGTCGATGTCGTCAAAGTCTGCGGATCGCGGGGTTCAACCGCTTTCCGGCGGGGACAAGCATCCCCTCCGTCAAGGCCCAGACCAGCGCGTCGACCCGGTCCGGAGAGCCCTGGCCCTCGTATCCGGTCAGCGCCATCCGGCACATCTCGTCTTCCAGCGCGGCCAGCACGCCCAGGTGCCGCACCCGCCCCTGTTCGTAAAGCGCGGCCACCGGCTCGGCCCGTGCCACCTTGCCGACCGAGGCCCGCACCGCGCGGTAATTCACCGTCGGATCGACCTGCCGCATCATCGTTTCCACCAGGTCTCCGCCCTGGTTGACCTCGGCCACCATCCGCGCCGCACCGTGCCGGTGATAGGCGGCCGAGGCCGCCTCGGCCCAGGATTTCGGCGATACCGCCTGAACCGTGCAATCCTCGATCACCACCGCATGCCACTCGGCCGGATCGCCGGTCTCGATGATGCCGACCACCACGATCCCGCAGGCATCCGATCCGGCATGGCCCGTCACCGGCGGATCGACGGCGACGATCACACGCGCGCCGTCCGGCACCGCGCGCACCCGACCCGCGTCGATCTCGGCCCGCGTCCACAGCGCGCCGTCGACATCGTCCAGCAGCACGCCGTCCAACTCCTGCCGCCCCAGGCGCAAGCCGCCATAGCGTGCGCGCACCTCCTTCAGGAAGGACTTCGCCAGATAGGCGCTGTTGGCCTCCGTCGGCGCGTGGCTATGGGCCACGTCGGTCCGCACCAGCAACTCCTTCAGGACCGCCACGTTGCGCGGCGTCGTCGTCACCACCTGCTGCGGATGCGCGCCCAGCCGCAGGCCGAATTGCAGCATGTCCCACGTGTCCTGCGCCTTGGGCCACTTCGCGAGTTCATCGGACCACGCGAGGTCGAATTGCGGCCCCCGCAGCGCCTCCGGGTCATGGGCCGAATACAGCCGCGCCTCCGCGCCGTTCGGCCAGACCAGCCGCCGCTCGCCCGCCATCCAGCGCGGCACCCGGTCCGGCGGAGAGCAGGCAATCAGCCCGCTCTCCCCCTTCACCATCACCGCCAGCGCCTGGTCATAGGTCTCGCCCACCAGCGCCACCCGGCAGGCGCGGCCGGGGGCCTCGGGCGTTCCGCCCTCCACCATCGAGCGCACCCATTCGGCGCCCGCCCGCGTCTTGCCCGCGCCACGTCCCCCCAGAACAACCCAGGTCGTCCAGTCGCCATCCGGCGGCAACTGATGCGGCAAGGCCCAGAACTCGAAGAGCCACGGCAACGCGGCCAGGGCCTCGTCACTCAGCCCCGCAAGGAACTCAGTCTCCTTCGCCTGATCCACGCAGGCAAGCCAGGCGGAGCCCGATCTCAGCTCGCGCGGCATCAAGGTCGAGCCGTCCAGTCCCGCTTGCGCCAAAGCGTTTACTCCCTGCTTCACGTGCTTTCTCCCGCAATTCCATGGCGTGGATGAAGGCGCCATTCATCTGGCGCACCATCTTCATCACGTCGCCTTCTCCGGTTTCCGGCTTGCTTTCCAGCTTGTGACAGCTTTCCTGCAAAGCCCGCACCGCGCGATCGAATGCATCCTGCGCCTGAAGAACCACCTCTTCGGCGCGGATGTCATCGCGTTCAGATGTCTTGATCGTCGTCATGGTCAGAACCCCGTGTCCGTGGAAACTCCCGGTCACGAGCAGCATGCGGGCACCTTGCGATTGATGCGGCCGTCGCGGCATTGCTGCCCCGCCTCACCCGGCCACAAAAAAACGGCCATCGGAGCGTTACCCCCGGGGCCGTTTACCCACATCATCCAGCGTGTCACAATAGGTGCCATGGGGCGTTCGGTGGGTCAATAAGTTTTTTGTTTTCAAACGGTTAACGCGCGCACCCCGCGCTAACACATCGTTAACCTCGCGCGCGCCGCACAAGCGAAATCAAGGGCTTGGTCCCGCCGCCCGGTCCGGCATGGCGTCCAGCCTCCGTGATCTATCCTGCAATACCCGCACGCCCGACCGTCCCCAGACCCTTCCGGCCCGCTTGCGGCCCGGGGGGCAAGACATCACGGACGAATGGGCCCGCCGCCCCCTGCGGCCCGTCCCATGGCGCGCGAGGGCTCAGTTCCCGCTGCCGCGCTCCGCCTCGATCTCGCGCCAGCGCGCGACGTTGCGGTTATGCTCCTCCAGCGTCTCGGCAAAGGCATGGCCGCCGGTCCCGTCGGCCACGAAGAAGATGAAATCGGTCTCGTCCGGGTTCAGCGCCGCCTCGATCGCATCGCGGCCCGGATTGGCGATGGGCGTCGGCGGCAGGCCGTCGATCACGTAGGTGTTCCACGGCGTCTCGGCGCGCAGCTCCGATTGCCGCAGCCCGCGTCCCAGGATGCCGCGCCCGTTGGTCACGCCGTAAATCACCGTCGGGTCGGTCTGCAACCGGATGCCCTGGTTCAGGCGGTTCACGAAGACGCTGGCGACACGGCCCCGCTCCTCGGGCACCGAGGTCTCCTTCTCGATGATCGAGGCCAGGATCAGCGCCTCCTCCGGCGTCGAAACCGGCAATCCCTCCGCCCGGTTCTCCCAGGCCTCGGCCAGGATCCGCGCCTGCGCCGCCGCCATCTCGGCCAGCAGCTCCAGGCGGTTCTCGCCCCGCGTCACGTCGATGGTGGTGGGCGCCAGCGTCCCCTCGGCGGGCACATCCACGATCTCGCCCTCCAGGAAATCCGCCGCCCGCAAGCCTTCGACGATCTGCCAGCTTGTCAGTCCCTCCGGGATGACCAGAAGGTATTGCATCGGCGTGCCCGCCTCCAGCAGCGCTGCATATTCCGGCGCGATGCCGTCCTCGTACGCGAAGCGCGCCAGTTCCTCGATCTCTCCCGTGGTGGGGTTCCGCTCGGCCAGGCGCACCTCGCCGGTGCCCGAGTTCCGCAACACGTAGGTCGCGCGATACCGGAACGACGACGGCCCGCCCGCCGTCACGATATCCAGCACCTGCGCCATGCTGGCGCCCGCCGGGATCTCGTAACTGCCGAACCGCAGATCGCCCGAGCGGTCCGCTGCCCGCGTGGCGACCCGGAACACCGCCGCCGACCGGATCGCCCCCGCCGCCTCCAGCCGTTCCGACACGCGGGCAAGGGTGTCGCCCTGCTCCACCTCGAAGAAGGCCGCCGTCTCCAGCGGTCCCTCCGACACCCATTGCCGCTGCCCCCAGCCCAGCGCCGCCGCCGCCGCGATCAGCACGACGATCAGCAACGACAATCCGTTGGCGGCAACATGCTTCCACATGGCCCTAGACCCGTCCCATGATCAGGCACGCATTGGTGCCCCCGAACCCGAACGAGTTCGATTGCACGATATTGATCTCTCCCTCCTGCCGGGCATTGGCACACAGGTTGATCGCCGTCTCCCGCGCCGGGGTATCGAGGTTGATCGTCGGCGGCGCCACGTTGTCGCGGATCGCCAGGATCGAGAAGATCGCCTCGATCGCGCCCGCCGCGCCCAGCAGGTGCCCGGTCATCGACTTGGTCGAGGACATGCGCAACTGGCCCGCATGCGCCCCCATCACCCGTTCCACCGCACCCAGCTCGATCGTGTCCGCCATGGTCGAGGTGCCATGGGCGTTCACGTAATCCACCGCCGACGGCGGCAGCCCGGCGCGCTTCAACGCCGCCCGCATCGCCCGCTCCGCGCCCTCGTGATCGGGCGGCGGGGCGGTGATGTGATGCGCATCGCCCGACAGGCCATAACCCAGGATCTCGGCATGGATCGTCGCACCGCGCGCCTTCGCATGCTCGTATTCCTCCAGCACGACCATGCCCGCGCCCTCGCCCATGACGAAGCCGTCACTATCCACGTCCCATGGGCGCGACGCCTTGTGCGGCTCATCCGGCCGCTTGGTGGACAGCGCCTTGCAGGCATTGAACCCCGCGATCCCGATGGCGCAGATGGCGCTTTCCGCGCCGCCCGCCACCATCACATCCGCATCGTCGAACGCGATCAGGCGCGCGGCGTCGCCGATGGCATGGGCCCCGGTCGAACAGGCCGTGACGACCGAATGGTTCGGCCCCTTGAACCCGAACCGGATGGAGACCTGACCCGAAATCAGGTTGATCAACGCCCCCGGCACGAAGAACGGCGACACCCGGCGCGGCCCGCGCTCCGCCAACACCAGCGACGTGTCGGCGATCGACGACAACCCCCCGATGCCCGATCCGATCAGGCAACCGGTCCGCTCCAGGCTTGCCGTGTCGGTCGGCTCCCAGCCCGCATCGCGGACCGCCTGAACCGCCGCCGCCACGCCGTAGAGGATGAAATCATCGACCTTGCGCTGCTCCTTCGGCTCCATCCAGTCATCGGGATTGAACGTGCCGCCGGTGCCGTCGCCGCGCGGCAACTCGCAGGCATAGGTGGTCCCGAAGCCGGTGGGATCGAACCGCGTGATCGGACCCGCGCCCGATGTTCCGGCAAGAAGCCGGATCCAGGTCTCTTCCACCCCGCAGGCCAAAGGCGTTACCAGCCCAAGCCCCGTCACAACCACTCGCCGCATGCCCTCGTCCCCTTTTCTCGGTCTTTGCGCATTCAATTACCGGAAAGGCACGACATGGCGCAATCCCCGCGCGCCCCTTCACCGCAAAAGCCATGCCGCGTCATCGGCAAGGCCGCGCCGCTTCGCCTTCATCTATCCGGAAATACTCACTCCGACACGGCCACATCCACAGCCGATACCGGAACGCACCGCCCTCGCCCCAAAGCGCCATGGGGGAGCGCGAGGGGGGCCTTCCCCCCTCGCACCCGTCGCCCGCGCGGCACGCGCGGCGACATCCTGATCCGTCCTGCCCGATGCGCCCGCGCGGCCCAAGCGGCCCGCGCATCACGCAAGACCCGCGCGACACACCCGGCGCGACACACCCGGCGCCAAAACAATAGCGGCGCCCGGATCGCTCCGAACGCCGCCAGGCCTTGCGCCAAACCTTGCGCCGATACGCTTACTTCGCTTCGGTGATGAACTTTACCGCGTCGCCGAACGTCTGGATCGTTTCCGCAGCGTCGTCGGGGATCTCGATGCCGAATTCTTCCTCGAACGCCATGACCAACTCGACGGTGTCGAGCGAATCCGCGCCCAGATCGTCGATGAAGGAGGCCTGCGGCTGCACCTTCTCCTCGTCCACACTCAGGTGCTCAACAACGATCTTTTTCACGCGGTCAGCGATGTCGCTCATAATGGAATCCTCATGGTCTTCAGGGTGCAGGCCCATGATGGGCTACCCGTGTTTCTATCCTGCCGGTCCAGCCACTCAGTGCCTCCCACCACCCCGACAGAGATGTGAAGGTCGATCCGGAGGAACAGGTTCCCCCGGCAATTCTCGCGCCGCCTATAGCATATGTCGCGGCCTTGGCAATGCCCCGGACCCGCCTTTCTGACGTAAGGTCAACGCCCAAGGGCCACCCGTCACACCATCGCCATGCCCCCGTTCACATGCAGCGTGGTGCCGGTCAGGTAGCCGGCCTCGGCACTGGACAGGAACAGGGCCGCCGCCGCGACCTCCGCCGCGGTGCCCATCCGGCCCGCCGGGATCTGGCCCAGGATCTTGCCCTTCTGATCCTCGGTCAGCTTGTCGGTCATCGCCGTTTCGATGAAGCCCGGCGCGATGCAGTTCACCGTGATGCCCCGGCTCGCAACCTCATAGGCCAGCGATTTCGACATCCCCACCATGCCCGCCTTGGAGGCCGCGTAATTCGCCTGCCCCGGATTGCCCGTTGTGCCCACCACGGACGAGACATTCACGATCCGCCCCCAGCGCGCCTTCATCATGCCGCGCAAGCTGGCCCGGCACAGCCGGAAGGTCGAGGTCAGGTTGACCTCCAGCACGCTGGCCCATTCGTCGTCCGACATCCGCATGAACAGGTTGTCGCGCGTGATGCCGGCATTGTTCACGAGGATATCGAGCCTCCCCATCGCCGCGATGGCGGTCTTGGGCAGGGCCTCCACCGCATCGGCGTCGCCCAGGTCGCAGGGCAGCACATGGGCGCGGCCCGTGCCTTGGGCGCCCAGTTCGGCCGCCAGCGCCTTCAGCGGCTCCACCCGCGTGCCGGACAGGCCCACGATGGCCCCCGCGCCGTGCAGGTCGCGCGCGATCGCGGCCCCGATCCCGCCCGAAGCGCCGGTAACCAACGCACATTTCCCTGTCAGATCAAACATCTGCGTTCCTCCGTCCTGCTATCCGTCTTGCTGTCCATTGATCGCCGCGGCGGCCCTGGCGACCTCGTCCGCAGTGCCCACGGCCGCCGTCTCCACCGTGCGGTCGATGCGCTTGACCATGCCCGACAGGGCCTTGCCCGCGCCGATCTCGTAGGTCTGCGCCACGCCCTGCGCCGCCATCCATGCGACGCTCTCGCGCCAGCGCACGCGCCCGGTGACCTGGTCGACAAGGTTGGCGCGGATCACCTCGACCGAGCTTTCGGCGCTGGCCATCACGTTGCCCACCAGCGGCACCAGCGGCGCCTGCATGTCGACCTGCGCCAGCGCCCGGGCCATCGCCTCGGCGGCCGGTGTCATCAGCGCGCAGTGAAACGGCGCCGAGACCGGCAGCATCAACGCCCGCTTGGCACCGCGCGCCCTTGCGATCTCGCAGGCCCGCTCCACCGCGGCCAGATGCCCCGAGATGACCACCTGCGCCGGGTCGTTGTCGTTTGCGGCCGCGCAAACATCGCCATGGGCGGCCTCCTGCGCCACCTCCGCCACGGTGGCGAAGTCCAGGCCGAGGATCGCGGCCATCGCGCCCTGCCCCGCCGGCACCGCCGCCTGCATCGCCTCGCCCCGCAGCCGCAGCAGCCGCGCGGTATCGCCAAGGCTCAGGCTCCCCGCCGCGCAGAGCGCCGAATATTCGCCCAGCGAATGCCCCGCCACATAGGCGGCCGCCGTCACTTCCACGCCCTCGGCCCGCAAGGCGGCCATGGCGGCCAGCGAGGTCGCCATCAGCGCCGGCTGCGCGTTGCGGGTCAGCGTCAGCGTCTCGATCTCGCCGGTCCAGATCAGCGCCGACAGCGACTCGCCCAGTGCATCGTCAACCTCCTGGAAGACCGCGCGGGCCGCCGGACAGGCCTCCGCCAGATCGCGCCCCATGCCGATGGTCTGCGCCCCCTGTCCGGGGAAGATGAAAGCTCGGGTCATCGGCGGCTCCTTCGAAATCCACGTGCCCATCGAGCTACAGCAGGTGCCCGGGTTGCGCAACGCAAGACGGCGGCGCCCGTCCGTGGACCGGCACCGCCGTCTTCAGCAGGGCGCAAGGCTCAAACCCGGCTGCGATCAGTATTCGCGGATCTCCAGCGTCGAGTTGCAACTGCCCGGGTTATAGCCGCCGATCCAGACATCGACCCGCCCGTTCAGTACCGACGGGTTGGTGAAGCGCAACCGGGACCGCAGGTGGTTGGGGTAGTTGTAATCGTCGTTGAAATAGTAGGTGCCGCTCTCGGTGCGGATCAACAGCGTCGTGTCGCAGGTTGCCGACTCGATCAGGAACTGCACCCGCCTCAACTGGTCCATGTCGGACAGGAACAGCGTGTAGGACGGGTTGGCGTCGAAGAAGCCGCGATTGCGCGGCAGACCGCTGCAGGACTGGATGTTGGTATATCCGGTGGTGCGCAGCGTGTAATCGTTGCTGTTTCCGAAATCCGATCCGTCCGAGACGATCGGCACACCGTAATAGGCCGTGTTGGGACACCCCGCGGCAGGCGGGCTGGCATCGGGCGGATTGGTCGTCGGATCGGGATCGACCGGGTCGGGATCGACGGGGTCCGGGTCCACCGGATCGGGGTCCACCGGATCGGGGGCCACCGGATCGGGATCGACGGGGTCCGGGTCCACCGGATCGGGGGCCACCGGATCGGGATCGACCGGATCGGGGTTTGTCGGATCGCCCCCGCCAGTCCCGGTTCCCGGATCGCAACTGTTGCCGCCGGTGCAAGTCTCGCCCGCGCCGGTGTCGGGCTGCACCGCCAGATCGTTGTCCCAGGCCGTCTCGAAAATGCCGTTCTGAAGCTCGCCCTGCAAATTGCCGGAATGGGTGTTCAGCCCCCCGTTCGCCATGTCGGAAATGGCTGCGCCCAGGCCCACCAGCACGGCCATCACGACGACATAGTCCACCGTGACGGCACCGTCCTCGTTGTTCTGAAACCAATGGTTCGCCACGCGGGCCTCCAGTATTGCCGTGCCGGGCGATGTGCCCGAAATCCTCGTTTGCCGCCGCTCAGGACGGTTTGATCCGGTGCCGTGATGGGCCGCGAAGGTGGTGAAATTGGGGCGAAAAGCGGAAAACCCCGTGGCGAACGCCCCGACCCGGCCCCCCCCCCACACCCCACCCCCCCCCGCCCCCCGCCCGCCCCCCCCACCC
>Ga0100398_1000468_pt1 | contig 37293 bp, 40 predicted proteins | sample CryGeymeta201522_FD_81568 | JGI IMG/M metagenome (GOLD analysis project Ga0100398, IMG submission 81568) | Groundwater microbial communities from Crystal Geyser aquifers in Utah, USA - Crystal Geyser metaG 2015-22 | ecosystem: Environmental > Aquatic > Deep subsurface > Groundwater | place: USA...
GCGGCAGGTTTCCGCGCCGAAAACAGGGGGCCCCCCTCAGCAGCCGGGCGCCGCAGGTTTTCCCCCCCGCCTCACGGCCGCGCCCACGGCCGCGCGCGGGGGGGGGGGGCGCGGGGGGCGGAGGGAAGGCGGGGGGGGCAGAGGGCTGGGGGGCAGAAGGGGAGGCGGGCAATTCCGAATTGATCTACCATTGATTTACCCTGAGGATCCGCAGGCGTACCATTCCGGTCCGGATGCCGTGCCATTTCGCAGCCGTCAGGCTGCGATCATGACTGGTGCGCTCGGCGAGACTCGAACTCGCACGGGTGTTACCCCACAGCGACCTCAACGCTGCGCGTCTACCAATTCCGCCACGAGCGCACGTGCCAGGTAGTGGAGCGCTCTCTAGCCCCTCGCGCGCCCGTTGTGAAGGGGGTCCGTCGACCACGCGCAGGGTTTTTTCCGCCCGGATCGGTGCCACGGAAAACGGCGGGCCAATGGACCCGCCGCTTCAGTCTTTCATGCTTGAAATACGGTCAGTTGTTCACGCTCAGCGGCGCGATCACGACTTCCGGCTCCTGGCTCAGAACGACTTCCGGCACGACCGGCACGGGCACGATCCGCGGGGCGACCGGGACCTGCACCGGCTGCACGACATTGACCGGTGCGGGCGTCACGGTCGGACGCGGAACCGCCTGCGGGGCCGGAGCCACGACGTCTTGCGGCGCGAAGTTCAGCGTCGGCACCGGCGCGCCGGTCGGAACGACCTGTGGCTGACCGCCAAGGGTAACCGCCACGGCCTGGCGGATCAACGGCAGACGACCGGCATCGGAGGGACTGAAGACAGCGGGCGCTCCGCGTTCGATCGCATTGAGACTGACCTCGAACCATTCATGGGCGCGGTAATCGTCCACCGCCACGCCGTAGCCTTCGCGCAAATGGTGCCCCAGCAACTCGCCGTAAGCGGGCTCACCGGCTGCGGCGAGGATCAAGGACGAGCCCATCGCCATGGTCATGTTGTCGGTGCTGTATCCGATCCCGAGGCACACCCGCGCGGTTGCGGCAAGCTCTGCGCTCGGGATGCCCGTGGAATTGGCAAAGCCCTGCGCCGAAGCCACGGCCTGCTGCGGCGTCACTGTGCCGATCAGCGCGGTCTGCTGGGCGATCGCGCCCGCGAACCCCTCGCATTGCGCACTGATCTGCTCGTAGGTCAGGCCGGTGATCGCTTCGGTCAGGTCATGGCCCTGGTTCACGGCGGACGCCCGCGCGGTGCAGAACTGCTCGGACAGGGCGAAGCCGGGATTGCTCAGGTTGCCAAGCGTCATCATCCCGCCATTCGCCTGTCCCTGCAGCGCGACCGCGGCACAATGCGACGACAGGACCGGCGCACCGGCGGACCCGGCGAACAGGTTGGGGACAGGGCCAGCCGCCGGCGCGGCGACCGTCGTGACGGGCGCGTCGGTGCCGGGTGCGGGCACGACAGTGGTGGTGCCCGGGTTCACGATGACGGTGGTTCCGCCACCGGGCTGACCGGCATAGGTCGGACCCGCCGTTCCATTCAGAACACCACGATAGGCGACCAGAAGCGGCGTGCCATAGAGCCCGGTCTGGCTCTGTCCGCCATTCGTGGCCCACAGATAGGCACCGATCAGGTATTGCGCCTGCGGTTCGGGGAAGGAATTGCCATTGACCGGGTGGCCCAGTGCAGCCTGGTAACGCTCCACGGCGCGGCGGGTGGCAGGGCCGACCTGGCCATCCACATAGCCGGCGTCGAAGCCGAAATAGTTCAGCGCCGTCTGGACCTGCCGTCCGGCTTCCGTGGCCGGGATCGCCGCGCGGACGGGCTGTTGCGGATTGGTCGGCTGACGCGGCGGAGCTGGCTGCGCGGTCGGCGGCGGCGGCGGCGCGGGCTGGATCACGGTCGGGCGCGGCTGGTTCCCGGCGACGATGGCGGCACCGACGGCACCGCCCAGAAGCAGCGCACCCAGCACGTCGCGGGCGTCCTGCGCCTGCGCCGGTGCGGTCGCGATGGGGGAAATGGCAATGGCAGCGATCAGGGACGCGCTGGTCAAATATCTGGCAAACATTGTAAAAACTCTCCGCAGGCAGGAAGGTGCAATCTCTCTGCCGTGGATACTAACAGAGAATCGCCAGATTCCGAGGCGGGAATCCCCTACCTCCGCGCCAGCTCGGCCGACGCAACCCGTGTATCTGCCTGCCGCGATACGCCGCGCGATGGCATGGCGGATCCCGGTCCACAGCGACCACAGGGGCAACACCGACAGCCGGTGGATCGGGCTGAAGGGCCCCAACAAGACGGACATCAGCGCGGCCGCGACGTGGATCTGCGGGTAAAGTGGCATGTTCACCAGGGGGGCAACAGGGCGGCAAGGGTCATTGTCGGGTCTCCGGTCGCGTGGCGCGCGCCGAATGCTGGCACGGGCCATGGTGTTGGGATAGGGATGCTCCCGGATCGTTCGAAGCGCGCGGATCGCGCCAGCCCTGATACGCCAATGGCAAGGATGCACACGTGAGTGACCGGCAATCGCAATCCGCGCTTCGTGAATGGCGACGGCGGGACGGCACCCCGACGAGCGGAGTGATCATGGTGGCATTGGCCGCCCTGCTCGACCGCCTGCCGCTGGACAAGCGCGGCCCCCTCGTCGCGCACTCGGCCGAGGACCACTACACCCGCATGCGAACCACGCGCGGCGAGGATTTGCTGCTGAACCGCTTTGCCGATGCGATCGCCGAGACCGCGCCGCCCCCCGGACTGCGGGTCCACCTCTCCCACTGGATCGCCACGGCCCACGTCACCGCCGCTACCCGCGACGGCGACCGCGCCCTGCTCGCCATGGCCCATGGGCCCGATATTCCCGTCAGCCGCGGCAACGTTTCAGTGCTGCGGCAGGCGGGGCTTCCGCCACGCCTGGCCCCATGAAGGCCCCCTATCCGAAATCCGCACCGCCTTGTAGAACCGCGCAATGCCCGAATGGATCACCTCACCCGGCCTCGTACCCTATGACCTCGCCGTGACGGAGATGGAGGCGCGTGCCGATGCCATCGCACGCGGCGATGCCGGCGAGGCGATCTGGCTGCTGGAACACCCGCCCCTTTACACCGCCGGAACCTCCGCGAACCCTGCCGACCTGCGCGACCCGGACCGTTTCCCGGTCCATGACACCCGGCGCGGCGGGCAATATACCTATCACGGGCCAGGCCAGCGCGTGGCCTATGTCATGCTGGACCTCAACACGCGGGGTCGCGACGTGCGCGCCTTCGTGCAGAACCTCGAGACCTGGGTGATCGCCGCACTTGCCGAATTCAATGTGCGGGGCGAGATCCGCGAGGGCCGTGTCGGCGTCTGGGTCGCGCGCCCGGAGAAGCCGCCGCTGCCCGATGGCACCCCGCGAGAGGACAAGATCGCCGCCATCGGTGTGCGCCTGCGCAAATGGGTCAGCTTCCATGGCCTGTCCATCAACGTGGAGCCTGACCTGTCGCATTTCGACGGCATCGTGCCCTGCGGCATCCGCGGCCACGGGGTGACAAGCCTTGTCGATCTGGGGCTTCCGGTGACGATGGAGGACCTGGATCTTGCGCTCAAGCGCAGTTTTGCCGAGGTTTTCGGTGATTGACCGGGATGGCCGTTCCAAGGACCCGCAGGACGACGACGCGGACCCGCAAAGCCGACCGGGCCACAAGCCTGACCCGGAAGCCCTGTCACACATGGTCGATGCGATCGAGGCGGCGGCCCGCGACGGACGCGGTGATCTCGGATCGCTGATCGCTGCCGCCGGACCACGCGGAACCGTGCCGGTGATGACCGTGGTGGCGCTGCTGATCGTGTCGCCCCTGTCAGGGATCCCTTTCGTTTCCTCGGTCTGCGGCCTGACCATCACGCTTTGCGCCTTGCAGGCGGCATTGGGACGCAGCCGGGTCTGGCTGCCGAACATGCTGAAACGGCGCAGGGCCAACCCCGACCGCGTCGTCCGCGCGCTGCATCGCATGCGCAGTGTTGCAACTTGGCTCGAACGTCGGGCCTCCTCGCGCCTGCTGCCATTCAGCCGCCGACCGTTTTCCACCGCCTTCCTGCTGATCGCCGCCACCTATGGCGGGGCCATGCCGTTCCTCGAACTTGTGCCGATGTCCTCGTCCCTGCTGGCGTTGGGCGTTACGCTGATCGGACTTGGCCTGATGCTGCGCGATGGCGTGCTGCTGCTGATATCGCTGGTTCCGCCGGGCGTCGCTGTCTGGATCGTCTGGTCCATCTGGGTCGCCTGACCGGGCATGGTCGCTGGACCGGCACATCCGCACCTGCGCCAATTTTACCCACCCCGCGAACATGCCCGCGCGAGATGTCGCGTTGATCCCCCCCGTCAGGCGCACTAAACCATTGGATAATTCTTGAACATCACCCGCGCATTCGGGCGCCACCGCACGTCAGCGCGGAGTATCGACGCGAACAGGAGACAACCAATGGCAGACGCCACCCTTTCGGGGCACGACAGCCACGACCGGCCGGGCTTCTTTACCCGGTGGTTCATGTCCACCAACCACAAGGACATCGGCATCCTCTACCTCTTTACCGCGGGCCTTGTCGGCCTCGTGTCGGTAGCCTTCACCGTCTACATGCGGATGGAGTTGATGGAACCGGGCGTTCAGTACATGTACAACGCCTACCTCGGCAGCCCCGATGGCATTGCTGCCCTGTTCGAACGTCTGGGCGAGGCGCTGGCCGCCGCCGGGGGCGGGACAAATGCCTTTGCCGGTGAATTGTCCAGCCTTCAGGGGCAGATCGTCGCCGCCGCGCAAACCGTGGACGGCAGCGCCGTGGTGGAGGTCACCGGCGGCCTGCGGGCCGACGTGGTGGCGCAGTTCGAAACCATGATCGCCTCCGCGAACCCGGCCGAGGCGCAAGTCTTGCTCGGCGCCATGGATCAGCTCGACGGCGACCCGAACGGGCACCTCTGGAACGTGCTGATCACCGGTCACGGCGTGCTGATGATGTTCTTCGTCGTCATTCCCGCGCTCTTCGGTGGCTTCGGCAACTACTTCGTGCCGCTGATGATCGGCGCGCCGGACATGGCGTTTCCGCGCCTCAACAACCTGTCCTACTGGCTGTATGTCGCGGGCACCTGCCTTGCCTTCTGCTCTGTCTTCATCGATGGCGGCGCCGGGCCCGGATGGACCTTCTATCCGCCGATCTCCGCGCAGGGGGTGGAAACCTCGCGCGCGGTCGATTTCGCGATCTTCGCCGTACACGTCTCGGGGGCGTCTTCGATCCTCGGTTCGATCAACTTCATCACCACCTTCCTGAACATGCGCGCACCTGGCATGACGCTGCACAAGGTGCCGCTCTTCGCGTGGTCGGTCTTCGTGACCGCGTGGCTGCTGCTGCTGTCCCTGCCGGTGCTGGCCGGTGCCATCACCATGCTGCTGACCGACCGCAATTTCGGGACCACCTTCTTCGATCCCGCCGGCGGCGGTGACCCGATCCTGTTCCAGCACATCTTCTGGTTCTTCGGGCACCCGGAAGTCTACATCGTGATCCTGCCCGCTTTCGGCGTGATTTCCCACGTCGTCGCAACCTTCTCGAAGAAACCGATCTTCGGCTACCTGCCGATGGTCTATGCGCTGGTGGCAATCGGCGGCCTCGGCTTCGTCGTGTGGGCACACCACATGTATACCGTTGGCCTGAGCCTGACCCAGCAGGCCTACTTCATGGTCGCAACCATGGTCATCGCCGTGCCCACGGGCATCAAGATCTTCTCGTGGATCGCGACCATGTGGATGGGTTCTATCAGCTTCAGGACGCCGATGATGTTCGCGCTGGGCTTCATCTTCCTGTTCACGCTGGGCGGCACGACAGGCATCATCCTGAGCCAGGCGGGTGTCGATCGTGCCTATCACGACACCTATTACGTGGTGGCGCATTTCCACTACGTGATGAGCCTCGGCGCCGTCTTCGGCATCTTCGCCGCCGTCTATTACTGGATCGGCAAGATGTCCGGACGCCAGTATCCGGAATGGGCGGGCCAGGTGCACTTCTGGGTGTTCTTCATCGGCGCCAACCTGACCTTCTTCCCGCAGCACTTTCTGGGCCGTCAGGGCATGCCCCGGCGCTACATCGACTATAACGAGGCGTTTGCGCTCTGGAACTATGTCAGCTCCATCGGTGCGTTCATCTCCTTCGCATCGTTCATCTTCTTCATCGGTGTGGTTTTCTACACGCTGCGCTTCGGCCAGCGCGTGACCCAGCCCGCCTACTGGGGCGAACATGCCGAGACGCTGGAATGGACCCTGCCCAATCCGCCTCCGGAGCACACCTTCGAGGAACTTCCGACCCGCGAGATGTGGGACAAGCAGCCGGGCCATCACTGATCCGCCATGCCGATCCTGCCCCAAATCATGGAGGCCCCGGCATCGCCCGGGGCCTTTTCGCATCACGGACGCGGAGTGCCGCGCCTTGCCTTGCGCCTGACGCCCTACAAATCCCTCACTCCCGAGGGCTTCGTCTGGTTCATAGGCATCACCGCTGCCCTGATCTCCATGCCTTTGCTTTCGATCCTCGGCACGTCGGTATTCTGGGCCCTTCTGCCGTTCCTGCTGGCGGCGATCTGGGGCATCTGGGCGGCGTTGAAGCGCTCGTGGCGGGATATGGAACTGTATGAGGATGTCACCCTCTGGGATGACCTGATCCGGATCGAGCGTCACGACCCTCGCAAACCGCCCCGCGACTGGGAGGCGAACCCCTATTGGGTCCGCGCCACGTTGCACGCCAAGGGCGGGCCGGTGCCGAACTACCTGACGCTCAAGGGTGGCGCGCGGGAGGTGGAACTGGGCGCCTTCCTGACCCCGCTGGAGCGGGTGGAACTGAAGGATCTGCTGGAGCGCAACCTGAGGGCCTGAACGGATCGCTGCCGATCCGGACGCGGTCACAGGGGGCACACTCGAACCGCGCCCCGGGTCGGATCAGGTCCACCCCGGCCCGTGCGGGAGGCTCGCAAGCAGACCGCGATGTCCCGGACCGAAGGATAGCCGAAAGCGCTAACCGAGCCGCGCCTTCACCATCGGGCCAACCGCGCCGAAGTCCATCTGCCCCGCGTAGCGGTCCTTGAGCGCACCCATGACGCGGCCCATGTCACGGATGCTGTCCGCGCCGATCTCGGCGATGGCTGCATTGACGGCGGCGGTGACTTCCTCGTCCGACAACTGGCGGGGCAGGAAATCCTCGATCACGGTGATCTCGGCCAGTTCCTTTTCGGCCAGTTCCAGCCGTCCACCCTCTTCGTAGACGCGCGCGCTTTCCTGCCGTTGCTTGACCATTTTTGCAAGGATCGCAAGGACCTCGCCGTCGTCGACCCCGTCCTGGTTGCCCTTGGTGCGGGCTGCGATATCCTGGTCCTTCACGGCCGCGTTGATCAGGCGCAGCGTCGACAGGCGCACGGCGTCCTTCTCGCGCATGGCTGTCTTGATCCCCTCGGTGATCTTCACTCGCAAGCTCATCGTCGCACCCCTTCAAAGGCCTAACAGAAGTCCCGCTAGATAAGCGAGGACGCCCGACACAACAAGGCCGCGCTTGACCCTGCGCCCCGCGCCCCATAAACACCGGTCAGTTTGCCAGCCCCCTCCCCGTTCGCCGATCTCGCCGGAGACGCCCCATGTTACAGCATCCAACCGCCTGCCTTGCCCTTGCCGACGGAACGCTCTTCTATGGAAAAGGATTTGGCGCCAAAGGGATACGAGTGGCGGAGCTGTGCTTCAACACCGCCATGACCGGCTATCAGGAGATCATGACAGACCCCTCCTACGCGGGACAGATCGTGACCTTCACATTTCCGCATATCGGCAATACCGGCACCACGTCGCAGGATGATGAAACCGCCGATCCGGTGGCCGAAGGTCTGGTGATCAAATGGGACGTGACCGAGCCGTCGAACTGGCGCGCACAGGCGCATCTTGTCGACTGGCTTGAGAAAACCGGCCGTATCGGGATCTGCGGCGTGGATACCCGGCGGCTGGCACGCGAGATCCGGCAGCAAGGCGCGCCCCATGTCGCACTGGCCCATGACCCGGATGGCACGTTCGACCTCGAAGCCCTCGTCGCCGCCGCACGCGGGTTCGCCGGGCTGGAAGGCGTCGATCTGGCCAAGGATGTCTCTTGCGCGCAATCCTATCGCTGGGACGAGATGCGGTGGGCGTGGCCGGATGGGTTTCCGCGGCGCGAAGGCCCCGCACCCAAGGTTGTGGCGCTGGATTACGGCGCGAAGCGCAACATTCTCAGGTGCCTCGCCTCGGCCGGCCTGGATGTCACGGTGATGCCCGCGACCACCACCGCCGAAGAGGTGTTGGCACAGAACCCGGATGGCGTGTTCCTCTCCAACGGCCCCGGTGACCCTGCGGCGACAGGCACCTATGCGGTGCCGATGATCCAGGGCGTTCTGGCCGCCGAGATCCCCGTCTTCGGGATTTGCCTTGGCCACCAGATGCTGGCCCTCGCACTTGGGGCGAAGACGATCAAGATGAACCACGGCCACCATGGCGCGAACCATCCCGTCAAGGACCTGTCGACCGGCAAGGTGGAAATCACTTCGATGAATCACGGCTTCACCGTCGACAGCCAAACCCTGCCCGACGGCGTGTCCGAGACCCATGTGAGCCTTTTCGACGGGTCCAATTGCGGCATCGCGGTGACGGGCAAGCCAATTTTCTCGGTGCAATACCACCCCGAGGCGAGTCCGGGCCCTCAGGACAGCTTCTACCTATTTGAACGCTTCGCCAAGGCAATGAAAAACAACGAGAAGGTGTCGGCCTGACACCGGTCTTCCGTCGAGTTTTCCACAAGGTGTTAACGCTTCCTTAACCGTTCGGGCGGAAAAGTGCCAAGGCGATACAACCGACGCTGACGCGAGGGCCGACATTTGGAAGGGGATCCCCCTCCCGGACAGACAGGGACGAACGGTCGAGGCGCGGCCATGCAGGCGGCGCGGTCTTTCGATATCGTTGCCAACGACACACAGCCCGAAGCCCGACAACTCTGCGCGCTGCTGCTGGTCCGTGGTCTCATCTCCCCCGCCCAGATCCAGGAAGCCGAGGTCGCGTGGCGGGGCAGCAACCTGTCGCTTGGCCAGGTCCTGCTGACCCGTGGCATCGTCAGCGAGGCAGAGCTTTTGTCGGCGCTGGCTCAAATCCACGACATCGGCATCGCGGACCTGTCCGGGCAGCCCCCGGGACATGCCCTGTGTCCAGAGTTGCCCGCCGCCATAGCGATCGAGACGGAGTCGGTGATCTGGCGGCGCACCGGGTCCGGGATCGTGGTGGCGACAAGCCGACCGGACAGGTTGGACATCCTGCGCCAAGCCCTGCCACCCGGCACACGAACCATTCCCGCCCTGGCCTCCAGCGCACAGGTGATGGAAGCGCAACGGGCGATCTACGGCCCGACATTGGCGCGCAAGGCCGAAGGTCGCGCGCCGGAACGCAATTCCTGCCGCAGTTGGCGCGGCGATATACTGGGGCGACTGGCCGTTGCGCTGTTCTTGATCTGCGCCGTGCTGCTTGTCGTCGCCCCAGACGCACTGGCCGGTCTCGTGTTCGGAACCGCGATCACGGTGTTTGTCGCCAATTGCACCCTGAAGCTCGCCGCATTCGCACAGTCGGTCCGGGCCGAGGCCCTCTCCACCCGCATCGATGCCGACGGCGCCATTGAAAGCCGATACTTGCATCTGCCGACCGTGACGGTCCTTGTGCCGCTCTTGCAGGAACCCGAAGTCGCCGGGGCCCTTGTGGACCGCTTGTGCCAGATCGATTACCCGCACGAGCGTCTCGACATCCTGCTCTGCGTGGAAGAGGACGACCCCACGACGCTGTCGGCGCTGCGATCAGGCACTCTGCCACCCTGGATGCGGGCGGTGATCGTGCCGCGCGGCCATCCGCAAACCAAACCCCGCGCTCTCAACTATGCCCTGAACTATGCGCGCGGCACCATCGTCGGCATCTACGACGCCGAGGATCGACCAGACCGTGACCAGATCCACAAGGTCGTCCAGCGCTTCGCCGAGGTGCCCGCCGAGGTCGCTTGCCTGCAGGGGCGGCTGGATTACTACAACGCGCGCCACAACTGGCTGAGTCGTCTGTTCACCGTCGAATATGCCGCGTGGTTCCGCGTCCTGTTGCCCGGCGTCCAGCGCATGGAGCTTGTGGTTCCACTGGGTGGGACGACTGTCTTCCTGCGGCGCAATGTACTGGAGAAGGTCGGCGCATGGGACGCCCACAACGTCACCGAGGATGCGGAGCTTGGCCTGCGCCTGGCCCGCGCCGGGTATCGGACCCAGATCGTCGACACGACCACCTTCGAGGAGGCGAACGCCGCCACGCTGCCCTGGATCCGTCAACGGTCACGGTGGCTCAAGGGCTATCTCATCACCTGGGGATCGGCCATGCGAGACCCGCTGGCGCTGTGGCGCGATGTCGGGACGTGGCGCTTCGTCGGGCTTCAGGTGCAGTTATTCGGGGCGGTTCTCGGCTTCCTGACGGCCCCGCTATTGTGGAGCTTCATGCTGAAGCCCTTCGGTGTCTGGCACCCGCTGGACAGCATGATGACCCCCTTTGCCTACGGCGTCCTCGCGACCGTCATGCTGACCGGTCTGGTGGGATCGATAGCGGTATCGTTCTACGCCTGCCGGGCCGCCCATCTTCGCCACTTGCGCCCCATCGCTCCGCTGGTGGAGCCCTATTACCTCTTCGGCACCGTCGCGGCGTGGATCGGCCTGTTCGAGTTGATGGCCCGGCCATTCTTCTGGGCGAAGACCAGCCACGGCAGCTACGGCGGCGGCAACGAGGCGGCGCGCGCGCCTGCGCAGGCCCTTGCCGTCGTTGGCGCGCCGGTCAGTTCCGCTGCGCTTCTTCCTTCAGACGCACACGAAATGCGGTCGACAGATGGGAGCGCAATGCCGCCGCCGCGCGGTCGCCGTCCCGCGCCCTGATGGCGCCGACGATCGCATCATGTTCAGCCAGCGCGTCCGCGCCGCGCCCGACCGCGGCAAGAGATGTGCGCGCCATCAGCGCCATCGAGCGGTAGACAAGGTCCAGTTGCTGGACGAGGTAGCGGTTATGGGACGCCAGGTGGATCTGGTGGTGAAACCGGCGATTGGCGCGGGCCAAGGCTTCCGGATCACCCAGAAGGGACCGATCCTGTTCGACCATGTTCTGCAGGACAGCGATTTCCTCGTCGGCTGCATGTTGCGCCGCGAGCCGCGCCGCGAGCCCCTCCAATTCCTGGCGCACGGTGTAAAGCTCGGCCATCTGGGCATGATCGAGGGAAGCCACGATCAACGAGCGACCGTCGCGTGTCAGCAGCGATTGCGTTTCCAACCGCTGCAACGCCTCACGGATGGGGGTGCGACTGACCCCGAAGCGGTCCGCCAACTCGCTTTCCACCAGCCGCGACCCGGGCCGATAGATGCCCCCATCGATCGCGTCGAGGATCAGCAGGTAAGCGTCCTTCTGCGGCGCCTCGGCCATTGTGATCCGTTCCTTTCGTCCAACCCGGGGAAGCTAGGCGTGCGTCCTGCCCCTGTCCAGTGCCTTGCGGCATGGCGGCGGGGGGCGTAAGCCTCGGGCCATGAAACCTCTGCGCGACATCGACACTTGGGTATTCGACCTCGACAACACGCTGTATCCGCCAGAGATGGCGTTGTTTCCTCAAGTGAACGCGAAGATGTCTGCGTGGGTGATGGACCTGTTGGGGCTGCCGAGGGAAGCAGCCGACGCCCTGCGCCACCGCTACTACGTCGACCATGGCACCACGCTGGCCGGCCTCATGGCGCACCATGCGATGCCGCCCGATGATTACCTGGTGGCGGTTCACGACATCGACTTTTCCGTCCTGTCCCCCGATCCCGCGCTGGCCGATGCCATCGCCGCGTTGCCGGGGCGCAAGATCATCTACACCAACGGCACCGCCCCCTATGCCCGCGCCGTGACCGAGGCGCGCGGCTTGTCCGGCCTGTTCGATGCGATCTACGGGGTGGAACATGCGGGCTACCATCCCAAGCCCGGCGCGCAGGCGTTCCAGACGGTATTCGCCCTCGACGGGCTGCCCCACACCCGCAGCGCGATGTTCGAGGACGAGGCCCGCAACCTCGCCGTGCCCCACGCCATGGGGCTGCGCACGATCCACGTGGCCCCCGACGCAGTGCCGGCACCCCATGTCCACCACCACACCGCCGACCTGGCCGCGTTCCTGCGCACGATCCCCACATGACCGGCCCGAGGCAGAACGCCACACTGCCCCACGCCCCCGCGCCGCTATCTTCGCCGGTATGACAGATCACGACACATACGACGTTTTCGTTTCCGGCGGCGGGGTTGCGGGCCTTGCCGCCACGATCGCGTTCGCGCAGGCGGGGTATCGCACATTCTGCGCCGATCCCACGCCGCCGGTGATCGCGCGCGACGCCGAAGGGTCGGACCTGCGCACCACTGCGTTCCTGCAACCTGCCAAGGCATTCCTTGACCGGATCGGCCTTTGGGAGCGGCTCGCAGAGCATGCCACACCGCTGCAGGTCATGCGCATCGTCGATGCGGGCGGACCGGACGTGGCCGAACCGCGCGCAACGCATGATTTCAATGCCGCCGACATCTCGGACGCACCGTTCGGGTGGAACCTGCCCAACTGGCTGCTGCGCCGCGAGATGGTGGCGCACCTGGACGGCCTGCCTAACGCCACCTTCCGGCCCGGCACCGGCACCGCCCATGTCCTGACCCGCGACACCGAGGCCTTGGTGCGCCTTGGCGATGGCACCCGCCTCCGCGCGCGGCTGGTGGTGGCGGCGGATGGCCGCCATTCACTGGTGCGCGAGGCCCTGGGTATTCCGGTGCGAACCATGCGCTATGGCCAGAAGGCATTGGCCTTCGCCGTGACCCATGACCGCCCGCACGACAATATCTCGACCGAGATCCACCGCAGCGGCGGGCCCTTCACCCTCGTGCCGCTGCCCGACCATGATGGCCGCCCCTGTTCCGCCGTGGTTTGGATGGAACGCGGGCCAGAGGCTGTGCGCCTTGCCGCCTTGCCCGAAACCGCGTTCGAGGCCGAGATGACGGCGCGCTCCGCCGGGCTTTACGGCCCGCTGCGGCTGGCGTCGCGTCGGACGATCTGGCCCATCATCAGCCAGATCGCGGACCGGATGCAGGGCCAGCGCACGGCGCTGGTGGCCGAGGCCGCCCATGTCGTCCCGCCCATCGGCGCGCAGGGTCTGAACATGAGCCTTGCGGATATCGCGACCCTGTTGGACGTGATCGACGGCGGCGATCCCGGCGACGCGATTGCGCTCGGCCGCTATCACCGCCAGCGGCACCCGGAGGTTCTGGCTCGCGTGACGGGCGTGGACGCACTGAACCGGGCGTCGATGGCCGAGGCCCAGGGCCTGCGCGACCTGCGCCTGCGCGCGCTCAACGCGCTCTACACGGCAGCGCCGGTGCGCAAGACGCTGATGAAGGCGGGCCTTGGCGCACGTCGCTGAGTTGGGGGCCAGCCCCCAAACCCCCGGAGTTTTTAGCCAAGATGAACAGGCAGGCGCGTGCCCGATCCGAGCGGCGTGTCAGGGAAAGACCTTGTCGATCACGGCCTTGAGCCGCGCCAGTGCGGCGTCGACATCGTAGAGCTTGTCGAGGCCGAAGAGCCCAAGCCGGAAGGTCATGAAATCCGCAGGCTCATCGACCTGCAACGGCACACCGGCGGCGATCTGCATGCCGTGGGCGGCGAACTTGGCACCGGACTTGATCTCGGGATCGTCGGTGTAGCTGACGACAACACCGGGCGCGCCGAAGCCTTCCGCCGCGACGGATCGGATGCCCTTCTCGGCCAGCATGTCGCGCACGCCGTCGCCAAGCGCCCATTGCGCCTCCTTCAGCGTGTCGAAGCCGAAATCGCGCGTCTCCTCCATCGTATCGCGGAACACGCGCAGCGCGTCGGTGGGCATGGTGGCGTGGTAGGCGTGACCGCCCGCCTCGTAGGTTGCCATGATCTTGGCCCAGGTCTTCAGGTCGGCCGCGAAGCTGTCGGAGGCCGTATCCTCCATCCGGGCCACGGCGCGGTCCGACATCATCACGAGGCCCGCGCAAGGCTGCGCCGACCAGCCCTTTTGCGGAGCCGAGATCAGGACATCGACGCCGGTGGCCTTCATGTCGACCCAGGCGCAGCCCGACGCGATGCAATCCAGCACCATCAGCGCGCCGACCTCGTGCGCGGCATCTGACAGCGCCTTGATATAGTCATCGGGCAGGATCACGCCGGCCGAGGTTTCCACGTGGGGCGCGAAGACGATGCCGGGTTTCTCCGCCCGGATGCGCGCGGTGACCTCCTCGATCGGGGCAGGAGAATAAGGCGATTGCGGCGCATTGCCCGAAGTCCGCGCCTTCATCACCGTCACCTCGCCCGCGAAGCCGCCTGCGTCGAGGATCTGCGACCAGCGGAACGAGAACCAGCCGTTGCGCACCACCAGCACCTTCTCGCCCTGCGCGAACTGGCGCGCGACGGCCTCCATCCCGAAGGTGCCGCCACCGGGCACAAGGGCCACGGCGTCGGCATTGTAGACCTCTTTGAGCATGGCGGAGATATCCGTCATCACCGTGAGGAAGCCGGCGGACATGTGGTTCAGCGACCGGTCGGTGAAGACGACCGAGTATTCCAGCAAGCCATCGGGGTCGATCGTGTCGAGCAGTGCGGACATGGGCGGTGCCTCCTGATTGCGTCGCTCTTTGGATAGGCCGGGCGGGACGGCGGGACAAGTCCCGCCCTACAGGGGGCCGGGCCGTTGTTCCTCGGACAGCAAGACATTCGCCTCCACGCTGCCGACCGAGGGCAGCGTCATGATCCGCCGCCGCAGCACCCGCTCGAAATCCGCCAGGTCCCGCGCAGTGACCCGCAACCGGTAGTCGTACAGGCCCAGGATGTGCTCGACCGTCTGAACCTCGGGGATGGCCGCGATGGCGCGTTCGAAATCCACGAGGCTGACGCGGCTTTTCGCGGCCAGCTTCACCCCCAGAAAGACCGTCACGCCGAACCCCAGCTTTGCCGCGTCCAGGTCCAGTCTGCGCCCCGCGATCACGCCCGCCTCGGTCAAGCGCTGGATGCGCCGCCACGTGGCGGGCTGGCTCAGCCCGACTTGCCGCCCGACCTCGGACGCCTTCAACGTTGCATCGCGGATCAGAAGGCGCAGGATGGCACGATCGGTCGCATCAAGCGCGACGGTCATATCGGCAGGCTCGCGCTGTTCTTGATGGTGGCGACCTGCAACAGCGCCTCGATATCCGCGATATGCGGCAGGGTCAGGATGCGGTCACGATAGATCTGCTGATATTCCGACAGGTCCCGCGCAATCACCCTCAGGCGCGCATCGACCCGGCCAAGGAAGGTCTGGATCTCGATGACTTCGGACACGTCGCGGGCGGCGGCCAGGAAATCGTCGAAAGCGCGCGGGTTGGTCTTGTCCAGCGTGATCCGCAGGGACACGTCCACACCATATCCAAGTGCATGCCAGTCGATCACCGCATGTTGGCCACGCAGCACGCCGGTGTTCTGCAACTTCTCCAACCGCTTGTAGGCCGTCGCAAGGGGGACCCGCGCGGCTTCGGCAAGGGCACCGATGGGTTGTCCTGGATCAGCCTGGAACTGGCGTAGCAAACGGCGGTCGATGTCATCGAGCATTGAATTTTCTCAGGCCGTGAAATGACGAATGATATTCTCCTTTAACAGCGAAATACCCCGAACCCAAATGGCGATTTTGCCTGAACCTTCCGCCATGGTCGCGCCAGATCAAACCCGCTCAAGGAGAAAGACATGCGCGTCTATTACGATCGCGATTGCGATGTGAACCTGATCAAGGACATGAAAGTGGCGATCTTGGGCTATGGCTCCCAGGGCCATGCCCACGCGCTCAACCTGCGCGACAGCGGCGCCAAGAACGTCGTCGTGGCGCTGCGCGACGGCTCGGCCAGCGCGAAGAAGGCCGAGGGCGAGGGCCTGAAGGTCATGGGCATCGCGGAAGCCGCCGCCTGGGCCGACCTGATCATGTTCACCATGCCCGACGAATTGCAGGCCGCGACCTACAAGCAATACGTGCACGACAACATCCGCGACGGCGCCGCCATCGCCTTCGCCCATGGCCTGAACATCCATTTCGGCCTGATCGAAGCCAAACCCGGCGTCGATGTCATCATGATGGCGCCCAAGGGCCCCGGCCACACGGTGCGCGGCGAATACACCAAGGGCGGCGGCGTGCCGTGCCTTGTCGCGGTGCACAACGATGCCTCGGGCCGCGCGCTGGAGATTGGACTGTCCTATTGCTCCGCCATCGGTGGCGGCCGCTCGGGCATCATCGAGACCAACTTCCGCGAGGAATGCGAAACCGACCTCTTCGGCGAGCAGGCGGTGCTGTGCGGCGGCCTGGTCGAGCTGATCCGCATGGGCTTCGAGACGCTGGTGGAAGCAGGATACGCGCCCGAAATGGCCTATTTCGAGTGCCTGCACGAGGTGAAACTGATCGTCGACCTGATCTATGAAGGCGGCATCGCCAACATGAACTACTCGATCTCGAACACGGCCGAGTATGGCGAATATGTCTCCGGGCCGCGCATCCTGCCTTACGACGAGACCAAGGCGAAGATGAAGGCGGTTCTGCGCGATATCCAGACCGGCAAGTTCGTGCGCGATTTCATGCAGGAAAACCAGGCCGGACAGCCCTTCTTCAAGGGCACGCGCCGCCTCAACGACGAGCATCAGATCGAACAGGTGGGCGAGAAGCTGCGCGCCATGATGCCGTGGATTTCCGCCGGCAAGATGGTGGACAAGTCCAAGAACTGAGCCGTCTTCAGACGGCCGACGTCAACGAGCGGGGCCATCCTGGCCCCGCTTTTCTTGTCAGTCGCGCGGGTTGACGCCACCATTGCCTGTCCGCGGCGCGGTGGCAGGATTTGGCCCCGGGCCATCCTTGGCCAACGAGGACTCCAGGGGCTCCGGATCATTCAGGCGCTCCTGCGTTCTTTTCTTGCTGGCGATGGACCAGGCGAGAAACGCCACCATCGTGATCACGAACAGCGTCGCGAGATACATCCAGGTTTCCATAATGGCCTCCATCGTGGTTGCGATCGCCGGGCCAACGCAGCCCCCAGTGCGACAGTTCCCCGCGAACGTCAGGGTCCGGTCCATCATCACGGCGGAATCGCCGTTCCTGTCGCTCACCAGCTATATGGTGCCGATCTGGGCCGAAACTGTCGGCGTCACGCAGTGGGCGAGGATGTGCCGCAGCACCTATTCCGGGTAGTGGGTGTCGTCCTGTGTGGAGACGGGATCAGCCCGTTGCGCGCCTTGCGTCAACATGTGCGCCCAAGGACGAGGACGGAATAGGTTCCGTTGCGCGCAAAGCCGAATTGCGTGGCTCCGACCGCCATGATGTTGCGGCGGTGTCCGTCCGAACCCATCCAATCCTCGAACACCTGTGCGATGGAGGGTTGGCCGTAGGCGATGTTCTCGGCACTGAAGCACGCATTGTAGCCCGCTGCGCGCACGCGGGAGGCCAAGGTCGATCCGTTCGACCCGGTGTGACCGAAGTCGCCACTGCGCGCCATGTCATCGGCATGGGCCTGGGCGGCGGCCTGAAGCGACGCGGAATGGCCCAAGGGCCGCGCCAGCCCGTTGCGGGCCCGCAGGGCAGAGACACGGGTGCCGACTGCGGCGATGTCGACGCTTTGCCCAAAGCTCAGGCGCTGCGCCTCTCCCACGCCGTCGCGACTGCTGACGGAGGGCGTGCAGGCGGCCAGCCCCATGGAGAGGACCAGAAGGAGGGACGGTAGACGGATCTTCATTTGCGGGATCCAGTGTTGTTTGCTCGATTGAAGCAAGGATGCCTGACCAGCGGGACGCGGGCAAGGGGATTGAAAGGGCAACCAGCGCGCCCTGTGGATAAAATTCGGGAAAAATTCAAAACTTGGCGTCAAAACACAAGAAGCCGGACTTCTCTCGGAAAATCCAGCAAAATAATGTTCGATAAGTTCAACTAATGGCCTTCAGCAAGCTCCCGCGCAAGCTGCCTCTGTCGCGCCAGGTGCGGCGCCAGATCCAGCGAAGCGATCCGCCCCTCCGCAACGATGCGTCGGCCCTCCACGAACAGGTCACGCACGCGGCGCGGCCCCGCCAGCAGCATCGCCGTCGCATCCCAACTACCCGCGGTTTCAACCCCCGACATGTCCCAGATCGCCAGATCGGCACGATAGCCCGGCGCGATCTGCCCGATCTCTGCGCCGCGCCCCAAGACCTCCGCGCCGCCGCGCGTGGCGATGCGCAAAGCCTCCTGCGCCGACATCGCCCCGGGACCGAAGGCGACCCGTTGCAGAAGCATCGTCTGACGGGCCTCGTCCACCAGCGAGCCGGCATCATTGGATGCCGATCCATCGACCCCGAGCCCCACTTTCACCCCCGCATCGCGCATCGCCCGCACCGGCGCGATTCCTGATGCAAGGCGGCAGTTGGAACAGGGGCAATGGGCCACGCCGGTGCCGGATCGCGCCAACAGGTCGATCTCCGCCGCGTCCAGCTTGACGCAATGGGCGTGCCAGACATCCGCCCCGGTCCATCCCAGTCCCTCGGCGTAATCGCCTGGCCTGCACCCGAACCGTGCCAGCGCATAAGCGACATCCTCGTCGTTCTCCGCCAGATGGGTGTGCAGCATGACCCCCTTGTCGCGGGCCAGCAGCGCGGTATCGCGCATCAACTCGCGACTGACCGAGAAAGGCGAACACGGCGCGACACCGACCCGGCACATCGACCCAGGCGACGGATCGTGGAAGGCGTCGATGACGCGCAGGCAATCCTCAAGGATGGTATCCTCCCTCTCCACCAGGCTATCGGGCGGCAATCCACCGTCCGACACGCCGATGGACATGGCACCGCGCGTGGGGTGGAACCGCAAGCCGATCTCCGAGGCGGCCTCGATCGTGTCGTCAAGCCGCGCTCCCTTGGGGAACAGGTAGAGGTGATCGGACGATGTGGTGCAGCCCGTCAGCGCCAGTTCGGCAAGCCCGACGGTCGCCGATATGCGCATGTGCGCGGGCGTGAAGCGCTGCCAGATCGGGTAGAGCGTTCGCAGCCACCCGAACAATGCCGCATCCTGTGCCCCGGGCACGGCGCGGGTGAGGGTCTGGAACAGGTGGTGGTGGGTGTTCACGAGGCCGGGCGTTACCAGGCAATACGTGCAGTCCAGCACTTCACCTGTCGCGTCAACTTCCCGCTGCAACCCATTGCCGACGCGCGCAATTATTCCGTCTTTCAACAGGATATCCACATCCCGAAGGGTGCTGCCGGCATCGTCCATCGGCACGCAGGTCGAGACATTGCACAAGAGGATCTCAGGCATCCAAGGCTCGCCGCACAAGCGCCAGCGCTGCCCCGTGCAAATCCCGCGACGCGGCCGCGATGACGCGCCCGCCATCGTGGACCGGCCGACCGGTCCAGTCGGTCACGATACCGCCAGCGGCCTCGATCACCGCGATGGGGGCGGCGATGTCATAGCTTTGCAGGCCCGCCTCGATCACCAGATCCACATGGCCGGCGGCCAGCAGCGCGTAGGCATAGCAATCGCAGCCATAGCGTGTCAGGCGGACCGCATCGCGCACCGCCTCGAAACCACGGCGATCCTCGGGGGTGCCGACCTCGGGGAAAGTGGAAAACAGCGTCGCGTCCGACAAGGTGGCCGCCGGCGCGACGGCCAAGGGCGCCACGCCCAATGGTCCCCGCATCTGCGCGATGCCGAAGCCGCCCTCGAACCGCTCGCCGATATAGGGCTGGTCGATCAGGCCATAGAGCGGACCGTTCGCATCGCACAGCGCGATCAGCACACCCCAGGTCGGCGTGCCGGATACGAATCCACGGGTTCCGTCAATCGGATCGAGCACCCAGGTCAAGCCGCTGGTCCCGGCGCTCCGGCCTTCTTCCTCTCCCAAAATGGCATCATCGGGACGCATCCGCGCCAACACTGCGCGCATCGCAGCCTCCGACGCGCGATCGGCCACGGTCACCGGGTCGTATCGTGTGGTTTCCTTGGACACGGTGCCCAAGGCTCCCTGCCGGAAATGCGGCAGGATCGCCGCGCGCGCGGCATCGGCCAGGGCGTGGGCCGTCGCAATCAGCAGTTCGCGTTCGATCGTCGGATCGGCCATTGCCGCACCCCTTCTGGCTGTCCCGCTCCGTGCCGCGTGACATGGTCCGGCGGCTGCGGTCAAGCCGTCCGATCGGGCCGCGGGCCCCGACAGGACGCGCTACAACGCGAACAACCGCGTCCTGTGGTGCTCGGGGATCGCATATCAGGACCGGAGAAGGTCGGATGCCTCCTTGTTGGACAGTCCAGCGCTCCTTGCCCGAAGCGGAAGCCTGGCCAGAGACCCCAGGCATTCAACGGCAGGGGGGCGTTCCTGGCGACGGGGTGGCGTGGCGCGGGCGGGCAGGTTACCACGGGGGAATGTATTCTGGACGGGACCGGAGGCGGCCATGCAAGCGTTCGTAGTTACCGATCATGGGCTGGCACCGCAGGTGCAGGACATCCCCGAGGTCGCCCCCGGCCCCGGTCAGGTCCTCATCCGCATCGCCGCCTGCGGTCTCAATTTCGCCGATTTGCTGATGGCGAAAGGCACCTACCAGGACACACCCGCCCTGCCCTTCACCCTCGGGATGGAAATCGCGGGTGTAATCGAGCGCCACGGCGACGGCGTGACCGCCCCCGCCATCGGAACCCGTGTCGCCGTGTTCGAGGGGGCCGGAGGCCTGGCGGAAGTCGGCATTTTCGACGCGGCGCGCTGCGTGCCGATCCCCGCGTCCATGCCGTTCGTGGAAGCGGCCGGATTCATCGTCGCCTATGGCACCTCGCACCTCGCCCTGACGGACCGGGCGCGGCTGGTGAAGGGCGAACGGTTGCTGGTTCTTGGCGCGGCCGGCGGGGTCGGTTTGACGGCGGTGGAACTGGGCGCGGCGATGGGGGCCGAGGTCATCGCCGTGGCGCGCGGGGCGGACAAGCTCGCCGTCGCAAGGGACGCGGGCGCGACCCATCTCATCGACAGCGATACCGCCGACCTGCGGGCCGAGGTCAAGGCACTGGGCGGCGCGGATGTGGTCTATGATGCCGTGGGCGGCGACGGCTTCAAGGCCGCCCTGCGCGCAATCAACCCCGGCGGGCGACTGCTGGTGATCGGTTTCGCCAGCGGCGACATTCCACAGATCCCGGCCAATCATCTGCTGGTCAAGAACGTGGATGCCATCGGCTTTTACTGGGGCGGCTACCTGCGATGGGCGCCGGACCGTCTGGCGAAAAGCCTGGCGCAGTTGCTGAAGATGTATCAGGCGGGCGCATTGAAGCCCCATATCGGGGCAACGCTGCCGCTGGACCGGGCGGGCGAGGCGCTGGCGCTGCTGCGCGATCGCAAGGTGGCGGGCAAGGTCGTCGTGACGATGCCGGACGTTGCCGGGGCTACAGCACCCGGAAGGCCTGCCGGATCAGGTTGACCATCGCATCCATAGGCTCCGACCGCGCCAGCTCCGAGCGATACATGTTGATCCGGATGCGTGGCAATGTCGGCAATGCGCCGCCATGGTTCACGACCTCCACATAGGGCGGCTCCGTGCCTTCGATGATTGCATGCAGCGCCAGATCGGCGCTGACCGTCGCCTCCACCGTGCGGATCGAATCCGATTCGACCGCCATTTCCCAGGCGATCCCCGCCGCATCGAGGGCCGCCAATGCCGTGCCCCTGAAAATGCAGGCACGCTCGAACGCCAGCCGCAGCGGCCGCTGCTTCCACATCTGCCCGTCATTTGCGCCGATCCACACAAGGGGACGTTCCAGAAGCGTCTCGCCCCCCGGATCGACGTTTTCTTCCGTGGTCAGGATCACATCCGCCTCGCCCCGCGCCATCGCCGCCTTGAGCTTGATCGTGCCATGGGACAGCAACTGCACCTTCATCCGGGGATAGGCCGCGTTGAAGCGGTGCAGGACATCGGGAACCGCCGGATAGACGATGTCGTGGGGCACCCCCAGGACCAGCTCGCCCTCATACTCCTTGGCGGTCAGGCGGCCCAAGACCTCGTCGTTCAACTCCAGCATGCGTCGCGCATAGCCCAGCATCTGCTCTCCCGCGCCGGTCAGGTTCAACCGCCGCGTTTCGCGGTTGAACAGCGAGATGTCCAACGCTTCCTCCAGCCGCTTGAGCTGCATCGACACCGCCGATTGCGTCAGGTTCAGAAAGCCGGACGCCTTGGTGACGCCTCCGGCATCCACAACGGTCACGAAGGCGCGCAAGGCGGTGAGGTCGAGGTTCCGGGCCACTTATCAAGTCCTGTGATGACCAACTTCAGAAACATTCGTTATCAAAATGTCAATCTCCTGTCCATATATCACCTATCGAAATACGATTCATTCGTTTCGTCACAAATATGAAAGGACATGCGATGCCCCAACTGTCTCTCTCCCGCCCGCAACAGGGCCGCATGGTGTCCGGTGCTCCGCGGGCTCGCATCACGCTGCTGCAACGCATTCTTGGCGCATGGCGTCAGGGAATCGGCGCATGGCGCCAGCGTCAGCACCTTGATCGCCTGCCCGATCATATGCGCCGCGATATCGGCCTCAACGATCGCGACATCGCGCAAGAAGTCGCCCGGCCGCTCTGGGATGTGCCCACGACCTGGCGCAACTGAGACAGTGCACGGCCCTGCGCGGGCGTCCAATAGCCAAAAACTATCGTCCTCCACAAAACCTGTGGAGGACACTCGCTTGAAAAATCCCTCCATCTCACCGATATTGATGCTCAAGGCACCCCACTGCGGGGACCAATCGGCTTTTTGGAGGAAACCATGGCTGAATACCAGACGATGCGCGCTCGCGGCGTGGGCGTCTCCGCTGCGGAGATCGACCAGGGCCTGCGCGCCCACATGAACAAGGTCTACGGCACGATGTCGATCGGCATGCTGATCACATTCGCTGCGGCGTGGGCGCTTTCGAACCTTTCGGTGACAACCGACCCAAGTCAGGCCGCCGTGCAACTTGAAGGCGGCTTGCTGCTGACCGGTCTTGGTGCGGCGATCTACACGACGCCGCTGAGCTACGTGATCATGTTCGCACCGCTGATTTTCGTCTTCGGCTTCTCGGCGATGATGAACCGCATGTCGGCGGCCACCGCGCAGACCGTTTTCTACGCCTTCGCGGCTGTGATGGGCCTGTCGCTCAGCTCGATCTTTCTCGTCTTCACCGGCGTGTCGATCATCCAGACCTTCCTTGTGACGGCCATCGCCTTCGCGGGCCTGTCGCTTTACGGCTACGTCACGCAACGGGACCTGTCCGGGATGGGCACCTTCCTGATCATGGGCGTGATCGGCCTGATCGTCGCGTCGATCGTGAACCTGTTCATCGGCAACGGGATCGTGACGCTGGCAATCTCCGCCATAGGCGTGCTGATCTTCGCGGGCCTCACCGCCTATGACACGCAGGCGATCAAGCAGGACTACATCGACCACGCTCAGCATGGCGACAGCGAGTGGTTGGGCAAGTCGGTGATCATGGGCGCCCTGCGTCTCTACCTCGACTTCATCAACATGTTCATGTTCCTGCTGCAATTCCTCGGCAACCGGAATTAAGCCGGATCGCTCCAGAACCTTCAGGGGCCGGGCACATAGCCCGGCCCTTTTTCGTTTGGCCAGCGCCGGACGTTCCCGTGGACCGGCCGGACCAAGTGCATGCGGCCTGCAGGACGCTTCCCCGTGCCTCGCAAGATCGGCCCGGCTGCCGATCGGGGTGCCCAAGCTGCACCCTGTCGCCAAACCGTCACACAGTGCGGCCAAGCAGGGCCCGTCGACCGCGCACAGGACGCACGCCCATGCCAGAACCATCCCTCACCGGCCTGTTCCGCGTCTTCGGTCGCATCGGCTTGCTGAGTTTCGGTGGCCCTGCGGCGCAGATCGCCTTGATGCACCGAGAGTTGGTGGAGAACCGAAGCTGGCTCACCGAGCAGCAATTCCTCAACGCGCTCAGCTTCTGCATGTTGCTGCCCGGGCCGGAGGCGATGCAACTGGCCACCTATGCCGGCTGGCGGCTGCGCGGCACCCCGGGCGGCCTGATCGCGGGGCTGCTGTTCGTTCTGCCGGGTGCCGCCCTGATCCTCGTGCTGGCAAGCTTCTATGCCGCCTATGGATCCGTGCCGCTGGTGGAGGCGCTGTTTCTCGGCATCAAGGCCACCGTCATCGTGATCGTGATCCAGGCCCTGCTGAAGGTGTCGCGAAAGGCCCTGAAGGGGCCGCTCCCCATCGTCATCGCCGTGGTGGCCTTCGTCGCCATCTTCGTCTTCCAGGTGCCGTTTCCGCTGATCATCCTCGCCGCCGCCGCCATCGGGGCCATTGCCCTGCGCGGACCTCGATCGCCCATGGTTCCCCTCACCACCTCCCCCGCCGCCACGCTGGGCACCGTCGCGACCTGGGCGACCATCTGGCTGCTGCCCCTGGCGCTTGTGTGGGCCTTCGCGCCCCCTATCCTCGCCGAGGTGGCACGGTTCTTCGCCACCCTGGCCATCGTCACCTTCGGCGGCGCCTATGCCGTGCTCGCCTACATGGTGCAGGAGGTGGTGGGTCAATACGGCTGGCTCACCACCGGGCAGATGATGGATGCACTGGGATTGGCCGAAACGACGCCCGGCCCCTTGATCCTGGTGACGCAATTCGTGGGCTTCATGGTCGGGGCGCAGGCGGGCGGTTGGGGGATGGGGCTGGCTGCCGCCCTCGTCACGCTCTGGGTCACCTTCGCGCCCTGCTTCCTGTGGATCTTCGCGGGCGCGCCCTATGTCGATTGGATCGCCACGCGCCCGCGCCTGACGGGCGCATTGCACGCGATCACCGCTGCCGTCGTGGGCGTGATCGCCAACCTGTCGGTCTGGTTCGCACTCAATGTCTGGTTCGCGTCGGTCGAACGCAACGCGGCCGGTCTCTGGGTGCCCGACATCGCAACGCTCTCGCTGCCCGCGCTGGCCCTCTCCGCGCTGGCCGCCGCCCTGCTGATCTGGCGCAAGCTGGACCTGCTTTGGGTGCTGGCCGCCATGGCACTGGCCGGGATCGCACTTGCCGCCGCCACGACCGGCATTTGAGGTGTTGACACCCAGCGCGCGCAAGGCCAAAAGGCGCGCCTGTATCCGAATAACGCGTGAGGCCCCGGCCTCCGCCCCGAACATCTACGCAGGAGCCTGAGCCATGGCGAAACCGACGACCATCAAGATCCGCCTGAACTCGTCCGCCGGGACGGGCCACTTCTACGTGACCAAGAAAAACGCCCGCACCATGACCGAGAAGATGACCGTACGAAAGTACGATCCCGTGGTGCGCAAGCATGTCGAATACAAGGAAGGCAAGATCAAGTAGGATCGCCTCCCGTCACACCGACATCAGGGCCGCGCCGAGCAATCGACGCGGCCCTTTTTCTGTGCCCGATCGCTCTTCATCGATCCGGCTGGCCAACATTCAAGGGACAAGGCCATGGTTCACGACATCACGATCCGCCCCACATCCGCCGCCGATCTCCCGGCCATCGACGCATTGCTGGGCAAAAGCTACCCGGTGCTGCTCAAGCCCGATTACCCGCCCTCGGTTCTCGTGACCTGCCTGCCGCTGATCTCGCGGGCACGGCCGGACCTGCTGCGATCCGGGACCTACTACATGGTCGAGGCGTCAGACGGCACCGCGTTGGCCGCCGGGGGCTGGACCCACGGCGCACCGCAGGGCGGCGTCGGGCCGCGCGATGTCGGCCATATCCGCCACGTCGTGACCCACCCGGATGCCACCCGGCGCGGCCTCGGGCGCGCGGTCATGGAACGCAGTTTCGCGGCGGCACGGATATCCGGCGTGCGCTGGATGCTGTGTCAATCGACGCGCACAGCCGAACCGTTCTACGCGTCCATGGGCTTTCAGCGGCGCGGCGAGATCACGATCATGCTGCGCCCGGGTATCGGCTTCCCTGCGGTGGAGATGATCCGCTCGCTCTGACCGCCACAAGACAGCGCGCGCCCGATCGCCCGGACGCGCGCCCCCACGTTCATCTTGGCAAAAAACTCACTGCACCGCCGCAACACGTGCCCGGCCCGGTGGCTGGCGCAGGGCGCGCGGGAGAGCGGCGGGGCGGGCGGGTGGGCGAAGCTCTCCCGCGCGCCCTGCCCCCGGCCCAGCCCCCGGCCCAGCCCCCGGCCCAGCCCCCGGCCCAGCCCCCGGCCCAGCCCCCGGCCCGATCAAAGCTCCACCGTCTCCATCACGCCCGGGTCCAGCACCCGCACACCCGGCAACGCGGCCTTCAACGGCTCGGCGGATTGCTCCAGCACCGGGAATGTCTTGTAATGCACCGGGATCACCGTGCCGAACCGGAACAGCTTCGACGCGGCATAGGCCGCCCGCTTCATGTCCATCGTGTAATGGCCACCCGCGCAAAGGATGCCGATTTCCGGGGCGTGGAGATCCTGCCAGACGCCCATATCGGCCATCACGTCCGTATCGCCGGACACATAGACACAGCGGCCCTCGCCCGCGATCATGAACCCGGCCTCGGACCCGGCCGGCAACCGGCCGCCGTCGGGCAGGGTCACCGACGACGAATGAACGGCATTGACCATGGTCACGGCGACCTCGCCGATCCGCACGGTGCCGCCCTTGTTGAAGCCCATGGCGTTGACGCCATGGGTGTCGCTCAGCCAGTCCATCAACTCGACCATGCCGTAGACCGGAATATCCAACTCGCGCGCCAGTCCCGACGCGCTACCGACATGATCGCCATGGCCATGGGTCACCAGAATCGCGGTCGTGCCCGCGATCGCCTCGGCCCGGCGCTCGGCCGGAAAGGCCGGGTTGCCCTCCAGCCACGGATCGACCAGCAGTACTTCGCCGCCGATCTCCAACCTGATGCCGGCATGTCCCAACCACGTGAAGCGCATCGCCATCCCCCTTCTGGTGCGGATCTGTCCTGCACCAAGAGTAATGCGGCGAAGCTCGGCCGTCACTTATTCCGCGGGATGAAGTTTCTCGGGGGTCTTCAAGGCCGCTGTGCGCGGACGCAGGAGCAGGCAGATACCTGTCGACAACACCACTGTGACGCCCAGCCCGAGATACAGGTAGGACGGAAACGCGATGCCGCTCGCCACAAGCCATGGCAAGACGAAAGCATCGACCGTTATATAGGCTGCCATCCCCGAGAAGATTACCCGCACGATATCGCGCACATCGATTTCGGTTCGTCTGGTCATGCGATATTCCTTCCAGGGTCTCCCGCCGCATATCGAAATGCCCCGGGAATGAGCCGATAATGGGGCGAATATGTGAAAATCATCGGCCCCGCATCGCGCCCCCGCCTTGCCCCACCAGTCGCGCGCCGCTAAACCGCCGAAGCATCCGGTAGAACAAGGACGACCCATGTCGATTGATATCGCCACCGCCGCCAAGGTCGCCAAGCTGGCCCGCATCAAGGTGGAGGACGCCGACCTGCCCGCGCTGGCGCAGGAATTCAACGCGATCCTTGGCTTCATCGCGCAACTGGAAGAAGTGAATGTCGATGGCGTGGAGCCGATGGTCTCCGTCACGCCGCAGCGCCTGAAGCGGCGCGCGGATGTCGTGACCGATGGCAATCAGCAGGCCAAGGTTCTCGCCAATGCGCCCGATGCGCGCGAAGGCTTCTTTGCCGTCCCGAAGGTGGTGGAATGACCGAATTGAACCGACTGACGCTGGCCGATGCCCGCGATGCCCTGCGCCGGGGCGACATCACCTCCGTGGAATTGACCCAAGCCTGCCTCGCCGCCATCGACAGCGCCGACGCCCTTGGCGCCTTCGCCCACAAGACCCCCGATCTGGCGCTGGACCGCGCCCGCGCCGCCGATGCGCGGATCGCGGCGGGCGACGCGCCCGACATGTGCGGCATTCCCGTCGGCATAAAGGACCTGTTCTGCACCGAAGGCGTGCCGTCGCAAGCCGCCTCCAAGATCCTCGAAGGCTTCGTGCCGCGCTACGAATCGACCGTCTCGGGCCAGTTGCGCGATGCGGGCGCGGTGATGCTGGGCAAGCTGAACATGGACGAATTCGCCATGGGCAGTTCCAACGAGACCAGCGTCTACGGCAATGCCGTGAACCCGTGGCGCGCGGGCCATTCCGACGCCGCGCTGACGCCGGGCGGCTCCTCTGGCGGGTCCGCCGCCGCCGTCGCCGCCGATCTCTGCCTTGCGGCCACCGGCACCGATACCGGCGGCTCCATCCGGCAACCCGCCGCCTTCACCGGCACCGTGGGGCTCAAGCCCACCTATGGCCGCTGCTCGCGCTGGGGCATCGTGGCCTTTGCCTCCTCGCTCGACCAGGCCGGGCCGATGACCAAGACAGTCCGCGACGCCGCCATCATGGGCCGCGCGATGATGGGCCATGATGCGAAGGACAGCACCTCCGCCGACCTGCCCGTCCCCGATTTCGAGGCGATGCTGACCGGCGACATTCGCGGGCGTGTCATCGGCATCCCCGCCGAATACCGCATGGACGGCATGCCGCAGGAGATCGAGACGCTCTGGTCCGACGGCACCGCGATGCTGAAGGATGCGGGCGCCGAAATCCGCGATATCTCGCTGCCCCACACGAAATACGCGCTCCCCGCCTACTACGTCATCGCCCCCGCCGAGGCGTCCTCGAACCTCGCGCGCTACGACGGCGTGCGCTTCGGCTATCGCGCGAAAATGGCACCCGGCGACGGCATCACCGAGATGTACGAGAAAACCCGCGCCGAAGGCTTCGGGCCAGAAGTGCGCCGCCGCGTCATGATCGGCACCTACGTGCTGTCGGCGGGCTTCTACGACGCCTATTACAACCGCGCCCGCCGCGTCCGCGCGCTCATCAAGCGCGACTTCGACACGGTGTTCGCCGATGGCATCGACGCGATCCTGACGCCCGCCACACCTTCCGCTGCCTTCGCGCTTGGGCAGGAAGTCGCGGACCCGGTCCAGATGTATCTCAACGACGTGTTCACCGTGACGGTGAACCTCGCGGGCCTGCCCGGCGTGGCGGTGCCCACGGGGCTGACGCACGATGGCCTTCCGCTGGGTCTGCAACTGATCGGACGGCCCTGGGAAGAGGGCGATCTGCTGAACACCGCCTACGCGCTGGAAAAGGCCGCGGGCTTTGTGGCAAAGCCCGCGCGGTGGTGGTAGATTGACGGTCAACGCGCGCGGAACCCCGTTGCGTGAAAACAGAAGACATGAGGCGCGCGTGATGACCTTCTCTCGAAACCTGGCGCTGATCGTGGCCGGTGCCGTGCTGGCCTTGTCGGCCTGTGCGCGCACACCCAATGATGTCTCGCCGTCGGTTCAGGGCCGGCAAGGCGGCCTCAATGGCCAGATCTCCGCCACACCCATCGGTCCGACCGCCGCGCCGACGGCAGCGGGTGGCCTGCCGGTGAATTCGGGCGCGTCCGGCACTGTCACCTTCCTCGACCCCAACAGCATCGAGGCCATCGCGTCCGGCGCGATTGCCGAAGCCGAGGGCGCGGGTGGAACCACCGGCGGCGTGTTCGACAATATCCAGCCGCAGCAGGCCTCGGACCTGCTGCCCGCGCCGCTGATCCCCCGCGTGGCAGCCTTCGCCCTGCGCACCACGCACCAGCCCGGCCAACGCCAATGGCGCCGCAACCCGCTGCGCCGGAGCGGGACGGAATTGTGCAGCCAGTTCCCCAGCCGCGACCTCGCGCAGGACCGCTTCCTTGCCGAGGGCGGGCCGGAACGCGATCCGCTGGGCCTCGATCCCGATGGCGACGGCTTCGTCTGCGGCTTCGATCCGGCGCCGGTCCGCGCCGAGGCCGCAGCGCCTGCCATCAGCTTCGACAACCTGCCGACCATCGACGGCTAGGCCGTTGACCAGAAGTCCGAATTTCGGCGAACGGCGCACTGGCCTGCGCCCCGAACTCGTGGTCCTGCACTACACCGCGATGGCCGATTGCGCCGCCGCCGCCCGCGCGCTTTGCGACCCGGCGCGCGAAGTGTCGGCGCATTACCTGATCGGGCGCGATGGCGCGGTGCTGGCCCTTGTGGATGAGGACAAGCGCGCCTGGCACGCGGGCGCAGGCCAATGGCGCGGATGCGGCGACGTCAATTCCCGCTCCATCGGGATCGAGTTGGACAATGACGGGCGCACGCCCTTTTCCGAGCCGTTGATGGCCGCGCTGGAACCGCTGCTGGCCGCCATCCTCGGCAGGTGGGGCATCGGCGCGGCGGGCGTGATCGCCCATTCCGACATGGCCCCCGGACGCAAGGTCGACCCCGGACGGCGGTTCGATTGGCGACGCCTGGCGCGACAGGGCCTGGCGGTCTGGCCCGAACCGGGCAGCGCACGGCGCGACGCGGCCCGCTTCCACGCCGATGCGCGCGCCTTTGGCTACCCCGCGATGGACGACGCCCTGCTGCTCGAAACGATGCGCCTGCGCTTCCGGCCATGGGCCAGCGGCCCCCTGACGGCCGAGGATTGCGCCGTGATGGCGGACCTCGCGGCACGATACGGGGCTTGACCGGCGCCGCGTCGGGGCCTAGCAGCGCGGAGCGCGGAGGGCTGGATGGCCGCGGACGGGCAACCGTCCGAGGAAAGTCCGGACTCCCATGAGTAACGGTGCCGGGTAACGCCCGGGCGGAGCAATCCGACGGAAAGCGCCACAGAAAACAAACCTCTCCTGCGTGCAGGAGAAAGGGTGAAACGGTGGGGTAAGAGCCCACCGGGGGGCTGGCAACAGCGCCCGCATGGCAAGCCCCACCGGGAGCAATGCCGAATAGGGACTGCATCACGGGGCACTTATCCCCGCGGTCCGGGTTGGCAGCTGGAGCGTGTCGGTAACGGCGCGCCGAGAGGAATGGTCATCCAGAGGGGGCAACCCCTTGGACAGGATCCGGCTTACAGGTCCTCCGCGCACATCACGACAGGGGATCGCATCGCGCGTCCGGCCGCAAGCCGGGCGCTCGGGCGCTTGGGCGCGGGGGCGCGGGCGGGGGAGTGAGTTTTCTTGCCAAGATGAATGGGGGAAGGGTCACGGACGTCGTCGGGCGAAGAAGTCGCGCATCAGGGCGGCGGCCTCGGTTTCGCCGATCCCGGCATAGATCTCGGGCCGGTGATGCGCCTGCGGATGGTCGAAGATCCGTGGCCCTTGAGCGATGCCGCCCGATTTCGGATCGGGCGCGGCGTAGTAAAGCCGCTTGATCCGCGCCGCCGCGATGGCACCGGCGCAGGCGGGGCACGGCTCCAGCGTGACCCAGAGATCGCAATCGGTCAGGCGTTCGCTGTCGAGCGCGGTGCAGGCGGCCCGGATCGCCAGCATTTCGGCATGGGCGGTGGGGTCGGTCCGCTCTCGCATCCGGTTGCCCGCGCGCGCGATGATCTCTCCGCGCCGGGCGATGACCGCGCCCACGGGGACCTCGCCGCGCGCGCCCGCAGCGCGGGCTTCCGCCAGGGCGGCCTCCATGAAGCTGATGAATTGGCTCATGGTGGCGCAGGTTGCCGCTTTCCACCGCGCTGTCAAACGGGTAGGCCGGGGACCATGGTGGATGGCGAGCGCATTGCAAAGCGGTTGAGCCGCGCGGGGGTCGCCTCCCGCCGCGAGGCGGAGCGCATGATCGAGGCCGGGCGCATCGCCGTCAACGGCGCCATCATCGCCAGCCCCGCCCTCAACGTGACCGAGGCCGACCTCATCACCGTCGACGGCGCGCCCCTGCCGCAGATCGGGCGTCCCCGCCTGTGGCTCTACCACAAGCCCACCGGCCTCGTGACGACGACCTCCGACGAGAAGGGCCGCGATACCGTGTTCGCCGCCCTGCCGCCCGAACTCGGCCGGGTGATGTCGGTCGGGCGGTTGGACATGAACTCCGAAGGCTTGCTGCTGCTGACCAACGACGGCGGGGTGAAGCGCAAGCTGGAATTGCCCGCCACGGGCTGGCTGCGCAAGTATCGCGTGCGCCTGAAAGGTTATCCCACCGATGCGGATTTCGCCCCCCTGCGCGCCGGGATCGAGGCGGATGGGGAGCGGTTTCAGCCGATGGAGATCACGCTCGACCGGCAGCAGGGCGCCAATGCCTGGGCCACCATCGGCCTGCGCGAGGGCAAGAACCGCGAGATCCGCCGCGCGCTGGCGACCATCGGATTCGAGGTGAACCGCCTGATCCGCGTCTCCTACGGGCCGTTCCGCTTGGGCGAATTGAAGGCCGGGGAGGTGGAGGAAGTCCGCCCCCGCGTGTTGCGCGATCAATTGGGGCTGGAGGCCGCGACCGAAGGCCACGCGGAGGCCAAGCCGCACGTCAAGCGCACGCGCCGCCCGGGGCCCAAGGGCAAGCCCGATCCATGGGCGGAGACGGAGGGTCGAGGCGGCCCCGATGGCCCGCGCAAGGCAGGGCCCGGGGCGCCGCGCGGTCCGAAGGGCGGCCCGTCCCGCAACGCAACGCGCGGACCGAAACCCGCCAAGACACCCGCCAAGACCGACGCACCCGCCACGGGCCCCCGGTCCGGTGCGCCGCGCCCTAACTCGGGCGGTCGTCCTTCCCGTCCCCCGGCGACGCGTTCTCCGCGTCGAGGCTGAAGCGCTCGATCAGCGGCGCCTGTGCCATGAAGACCACGAACAGGAACGCGGGCAGGACGAAGGTTTCGAAGGTGACCCAGAACTGGTTGGATTGCGTGCGCCAGACCACCTCGTTGGCCACCGCCATGGCGACGAACGCCAGCGCCAGCCGGCGCGTCAGGGCCATCCAGCCTTCGTCCGCCATCGGCAGCCGGTCCCCCATCAGGTATTTCAGCCAGCTTTGCCCGCGCCACAGGCCGATCCCAAGCATCGCCGCGAAGAAGGCATAGACCAGCGTCGTCTTCATCTTGAAGAAGCGGTCATCGTTGAACCACACCGTGAGGCCCCCGAAGAACACCACGAGGATTGCCGTGAACACCTGGATGCGGCTGATCTTTCCGGTCAGTCGCCACAGGATCGCCGTCGCGCCCAGAAGGATCGGCACGAACACCACGGTGGCGAGGATGAAGCCGTCATACTCCGTCTCGCCGACGGTGACCGTGCGATCCTGAAGCCGCATATAGGCGATGAAAAACAGGATCGGCGGCCCCAGTTCCAGACCGTTCTTCAGCCACGGGTTGATCTGTCTTTCAGCCATGAACGTCTCCTATCCTGCGGCTTCCACTATCACCGCGCCCGCCGCGATCAAAGCCATCAATGCCAGCCGGACCGGGCCGACGGTTTCGCGCAGGAACAGCCAGCCGATCAGCGCCGCGAAAACGGTCGAGGTTTCGCGCAGGACCGCCGCCTCGCCGACCTGGTCCAGCCGCGTCGCCAGCATGATCGACCCGAAGGAGGCGAAAGCCACGACGCCCCCGAACAGGCCGCGCAGGGCCAGCGGCGCCAGCGACGGCGGTTGTTCCATGCGCCGGTAGAACCGCGCGGCAAGCACGGGGTAGAGCATCCCGTCGAGGAAGAAGAACCACGCCAGGAAGGTGAACGGGTCCGCCGTGGCGCGGATGCCATAGGCGTCGAAGGTGGTGTAGAGGGCCACGAACATCCCCGTCAGCACCGCCCACCACAACGCCGCCACCAGCGTATCGCGCGCCAGCGTGACACGGGCCATGTTGTAGGCGGCAAGGCCGTAAAGCCCCGCCAGCAGCACGGCAATCCCCAGCCATTGCCCCAGGCTGTAGCGCTCGTCGAACAGAACGGACGCGCCGATCACCGTGAACAGCGGCCCGGTGCCGCGCATCACCGGGTAGACGACCGTGAAGGCCCCGCGCCGGAAGGCCCCCAGCACCGCCCACTTGTAGGCGGCATGGATCCCGAACGCCCCCGCGAAGATCGGCCACATGTGGGGCTCGGGCCAGGGCACCACGAACAGCGCGACAGGTGCCGCCATCAGCCCGTAGCTCGCATCGATCGCGCCACGCGCCAACAGCGGGTCGTGGCGACCTTTCTGGAGGGCGCCGAACACGGCATGAAGAAGGGCCGCCGTCAGCGCCAGCACCAGCGCAACCTGCGCACCCAGGGGGGTCCCCTCGATGCCCTGAAGCCAGTCGCTCAGCATGGAGAGTTATCCCCAAGGCCTGTGGAGGAACCTCATAAACGGTCAAGTCCGACCAGGGCATCGGCAAAGTCCTGGGGGTCGAAAGGTTGCAGATCGTCAATCTGCTCGCCCACGCCAATGGCATGGATCGGCAGGCCGAACCTGTCGGCCAGCGCCACCAGCACACCGCCCTTCGCAGTGCCGTCCAACTTCGTCATCACCAGCCCCGAGACATCGGCCATCTTGCCGAACAGCTCCACCTGCCGCAGGGCGTTCTGGCCCGTCGTGGCATCCAGCACCAGCAGCGTGTTGTGCGGCGCGTCGGGGTCGCGCTTGCGGATGACACGGACGATCTTGGCCAGCTCCTCCATCAGGTCGGCGCGGTTCTGCAAACGGCCGGCCGTGTCGATCATCAACAGGTCGGCGCCCTCGGCTTCGGCCCGGACCATTGCGTCAAAGGCCAGCGCCGCCGGGTCGGAGCCTTCGGGCGCGGTCATCACCGGCACGCCTGCGCGCTCTCCCCAGACCTGCAACTGCTCCACCGCTGCCGCGCGAAACGTGTCGCCCGCCGCGATCACCACGCTCTTGCCCGCCGCCCGGAACTGGCTGGCCAGCTTGCCGATGGTCGTCGTCTTGCCCGACCCGTTCACGCCCACCACCAGCACCACCTGCGGCGTGCGCGGATAGATCGGCATCGGCCGCGCCACCGGCTCCATCACGCGGGCGACCTCGGCCGACAGCACCTCCTTGATCTCGCGCACCGACATCTGCTTGCCATAACGCCCCTCGGCCATGTTGGCGGTCACGCGCAGCGCGATGTCCACGCCCATGTCCGAAGCGATCAGAAGCTCTTCCAATTGCTCCAGCATGTCGTCGTCAAGCGCGCGGCGCGGCTCGGCCGTGCGGCCGATAAGCCGGCCCAGAAGGCCCGGTTTCCGGGGCGCGGGACCGGTGGTTTCGGCGGCGCTTGCGGCTTCGGTGGCACCATGCGGGATTTCCTCGGCGGCCCGTGCAGCGCCATCGGGCTTCGGTGCGGCGTCGATGCGCACCGGCTCCTGCTCCTGCTCCTGCTCCTGCTCCTGCTCCGGCTCCTGCGGAGGGTGAACGGGTTCCACCGCCGCATCCGGCAGGTCCGCGTCGGTGGCTCCTGCCGTGGCCTCCGCACCGTCTTCGACGATCGCACCCAACCCCGCGTCCAGTTTGGACGAGGATTTGAACATGCGATCCTTCATCTTGCGGAAAAACGACATCGGCACCCTGTTCCCAAAGCCAGCCTGACCCACCTAATACCGATAGACGCGGTCGGAAAGACCGCCGCGCACCCGCACGCGCCACCATGCGGCAGCACGCCATTGTTTTGCCCGATTGGCCGGGTAGACTATGCCAAACGCCCGGAGGACTGACCGACCGATGCCCGTCATCGCCCGCTATGCCGCCATTACCCTTCCCCCGATGCTGCTACTGATCCTTGCGGGCGCGCTCTGGGGCGGTTTCGCCTGGGGTGCGCTGGTCTGGCTGACCCTTGTCGCGGCCTTGGCCGACCGCCTGCTGGAGCCGCCCACATCCCCTGATCCCGAAGAGCCCACCGCGCCTTGGGCCGACGCCCTCTCCATCGGGCTGGCGGCCGGTCACTTTCTGGTCCTGTTCGCCACCACGGGCGCCATCGCCGCCGGCAGCCTGACCGGGTGGCAAGGCCTCGCCCTGTTCCTGGCGACAGCCTCCTTCATGGGGCAGGTCAGCCACCCCAACGCCCACGACCTGATCCACCGCCGTGCGGTCGTGCTGCGCGCCTTCGGGGCGGCTGTCTATAGCTCCGTGGGCTTCGGGCACCACGTCTCGGCGCATCGGCTGGTGCATCACCGCCATGTCGGCACGCCAGACGATCCCAATACGCCCGAACCGGAGGAATCGTTCTACACCTACCTGCCCCGCGCGTGGCGCGGCTCGTTCGAGGCCGGGATCGTCGCGGAAATCGACCGGCTGGAGCGTCGCGGTCGCGGGCCGAACCATGTCGCCAACCCCTACTGGCTCTGGCTCGGGGGGGCGGTCGCGACCCTGATCGGGGTGGTCGCGGCGGGCGGGCCTTTCGCGGCCCTCGTGCTCATCGGCCTCGCGGCGCTGACCGGGGCGCAGATCCTGATGTCCGATTACGTGCAGCACTACGGTCTGCAACGCCTGATCCTGCCCAATGGCCGGGTGGAACCCGTTGCCGCCCACCACAGCTGGAACGCGCCCAAGGGCTTCTCGTCCTACCTGATGATGAACGCGCCCGCCCATTCCGAGCATCACCTGCACCCCGACCGTTCCTACGAGCGTCTGGACATGCGGGCCGAGGTGCCGACCCTGCCCTTTTCCATGCCGGTCATGGCGGTTATCGCGCTGGTGCCGGGCATCTGGTACCGGATGATGGACAAGCGCGCCCTCAAGGTCATGGAGGCCGCCGAAGCCCGCCACGCGGCAGGCCCACCCGTGCCGACAACGCCATCCCGTCCGTCCCGGGGGGCGCACCCGGTCAAGCCGCACGGCGCGGCACCGGCGGACCCCCGCCGGACCCAGCCCGCCCCGCCGACCGACGCGCCGACCGCCCCGCCGACCGCCCCGCCGACCGCCCCGCCCGCCAGCGCGCAACCGGCCAACCCGGCGGCTCTGGCCGATGATTCCGAAACCACTGAATTGCTTGAACGAATCCGCGCAGCGACGAACTAGCGCGCCGCCGTCCGCCTAAAGGGACACGCCCCGCCGCCCGGCCAGATCGGTGAAATACTGCCACGCCACCCGCCCCGACCGGGACCCGCGCGTCGCCTGCCATTCCACCGCTTCGGCGCGCAACTCGGCGTCGGAAATCGCCACGCCATAGGCGTCGCAATAGCCCCGGATCATCGCCAGGTAGCCATCCTGATCGCAGGCATGGAACCCCAACCACAACCCGAAACGGTCCGACAGGGACACCTTTTCCTCCACCGCCTCCGACGGGTTGATCGCCGATCCGCGTTCGTTCTCGATCATGTCTCGGGGCATCAGGTGGCGGCGGTTGGACGTGGCGTAGAACACCACGTTGTCCGGCCGCCCCGTCACGCCACCGTCCAGCACCGCCTTGAGGCTCTTGTAATGCTGGTCGTCATGGGAGAACGACAGGTCGTCGCAATACAGGATCGCCCGCACCGGCGCGGCCCGCAGCAAGGCAAGAAGCCGCCCGACCGA
>Ga0100398_1000472_pt1 | contig 37058 bp, 36 predicted proteins | sample CryGeymeta201522_FD_81568 | JGI IMG/M metagenome (GOLD analysis project Ga0100398, IMG submission 81568) | Groundwater microbial communities from Crystal Geyser aquifers in Utah, USA - Crystal Geyser metaG 2015-22 | ecosystem: Environmental > Aquatic > Deep subsurface > Groundwater | place: USA...
CCTTTGACGGTCGGGATATCATCGACACGAGGGGTCTTGTGCGTCTCGTTGGCGAATCCTCAGAAGGGGAGAGCGTGCGTGTTGTGGTGTTCCGCGATGGCGGCACCGAAACGCTTCGCATCACCCTGGGACGCCGTGAGACCGCGGAGGCGGAGGCGGAGCCTGCGCGGAGCGGTGACGTTCCCGGCGCTGCTCCGTCGAGTGAGATCCTCGGATTGAGCCTGACGCCCTTGACCGACGAGTTGCGGCAGCAGTTCAATGCGGCGGGTGTTGCAAACGGCCTCGTGATCCTATCCCTTGACCCGGCATCGGACGCCGCAGAGATGGGCTTGCAGGTGGGGGATATCATCACAGAGGTGACCCAAGCCCCGGTCGGCAGTGTTGCCGATCTTCAGTCCCGTATCGACGCTGCGGAAGAGGCAGGACAGAAATCCATCCTGATCCTGATTCGCCGCGACGGAAATCCGCGCTTCATGGCTTTGAATATTGAAGACGAAGGGGCGGAAGCAGACCAATAAGCATCTGGTCTGCTTTCCTTACCGCCGTTTTCCCGGCCAGCTTGTTGCGCCGGGAGTTTCGTGTGGTTCAGCCGTCTCGGGCAACCCGCGTGGCCAGCACCGGATCCCAGACCGACAGGCCAAGCTGCCGGGCAGCGGCCAAAGACAAAACGCCGCTGTCGAGGCCTTGGGGCTGCTGGTAGGCGCGGATTGCCTCCACCGTTGCGTGGTCAAGCAGCCCTGTGATCGCACCCGCGTAGTGACCCCGCGCGCTCAATGCACGTTGCAAGGTTGCGACATAGTCTGGATCGGCGTCCATCGCACAAGGTGTTTCGAACCAGATTTCCCGGCGATCCTCGACGATACGTTGCTCGGTCGCGGTGACGTAGACCGCCGGGCGGCGGACATTGCCGTTGCGGTCCAGTTGCTCGGGCTCGACCATGATGTGCTCGGTCACGGTCTCGATCACGGCCGGGTCGACCTCGCGCCCATAGCAGCTTGCCGGATCGGCATTTGGCGGTCCGAAGCCGCGCATCACCTGCACGCCTGCCGCTCCAGAAGTGGTGACTGGGGTGATGACGGATGTGAAACTGTCCTCGGCCGGAGCGGTGGATTGGCACGCCGAGAGGCCGCAGGTGGCGGCCAGCAGAATGATCTTGCGCATGGGACTGCTCTGTTCTGCCATTTTTTCGTTTTTTGCAGTGTAGCTGATTTCCTGCCTGCCGGGAAGGGAATTGGATCCCTCAGGGTTGATCGTCGGCGCGTGCCTTTTGATGCAAGCGCACGAGATCGTCGAGCAAGGGCGAGATGTCCTCGACCCGTTCAGCCACCACATGGGTCACGCCGGATTGCCGCTGCAGCCGCCCGGTTACCCGCAACAGCCGCCCCGCGATCACGGCGCGCCGAAACGCCTGGTAGATCTTTTGCCAGACGATGACGTTGCAGACCCCGAACTCATCCTCAAGTGTGATGAAAATCACGCCCTTGGCGGTGCCGGGGCGCTGACGGACCAGCACAAGTCCGGCAACGCTGATGCGTGCATTCTCCGGCGGCAGATGCAGCAGGTGATGCGGCAGGCAATTGGGCGGCGTCGGCCAAGGGGGGGCAAGAAAAGGCAGCTTCATACTAGAACAAAAATAGAACATATTGCCGGGCAGGCAAGCCCGAGCATTCCCGCTGGAAAGCCGGGGCAGGGTGCATTACCTAAATCGGGAATTCAGATTTCAGGGGCGGAAAATGGCCAGGATCACCTATATCGAAAATAATGGCACCAAGCATGTCGTGGAGGTCGCCAACGGCATGACCGTCATGGAAGGTGCGCGCGACAACGGTATTCCGGGGATCGAGGCCGATTGCGGCGGTGCCTGCGCCTGTTCGACCTGTCATGTCTACGTTTCACCCGATTGGGTGGACAAACTGCCCGCCATCGACCCGATGGAAGAGGATATGCTGGAATTCGCCTTCGAGCCCGATCCGGCTCGATCCCGCCTGACCTGCCAATTGAAGGTCTCCGATGCGCTGAACGGTCTCGTGGTGCAAATGCCCGAGAAGCAGATCTGACGGCCGCCGGTGGCGCCGCGTTCCCTGTCGCGCCGATTGCACCGCCCCGTCCGCGGCGCGCGCATCGGCCTGTGCCTGTTGCTGGCGTGGTCGGGTAGTGCATTGGCCTGCAATGAAGCCCCACATGACGCGACCCAGATGCCCGAAAGTCTGTCCAACCACTGGCTCGATTCTGGCGGCAGCCTTGCCTGGTACGACGGACCGACGACCCGCTATCCCCACGGTGTCCTGGGCGATGCGATCGAGGCAACAGAACTGCACGCCTATTCCGAGGCCAGCCGGACGACCTGTGATGACCATGTCCTGATTTTGCCGGAAGATCTGGTCTTCGAGGATATCGCGCCGCGGCTTGTCGATCTGGACGGCGACAACATGCCAGAGATCATCGTTGTTCAAAGCCACCAACGCCTTGGGGCGCAACTGGCCGTGTATCGTGCCGCTGATGACGGCATCGGTTTTGACCTGCTCGCCACGACACCCTTCATCGGGCGCCCGAACCGGTGGCTTGCCCCAATCGGTGCCGCCGACCTGGACGGCGACGGTATGATCGAGATCGCCTATATAGACCGCCCCCATTTGTCCCGCATCCTGCGCGTCTGGCGATACGTGCCTGGCGGGTTGCACGGCCAGGATCGACTGGTCGAGGTCGCCGCCCTTGCAGGCCTGAGCAACCACCGCATCGGAGAGGACTTCATCTCCGGCGGCCTCCGCGACTGCGGTGCCGGTCCCGAACTCATCACAGCCAATGCAGATTGGAGCCAGGTCATGGCAACCCGGATGGACAATTCAGGCCTGCAAACCCGAGCGCTTGCGCCGTGGTCTGCTGCAAGCCTCGCTTCAGCCATGGCCTGCACCTTGTGATCCTGCCCCCACGCATCCGCACAAGAGCCTTCGACGAAGGCTTCCAGTAAGGCCTTGCTTCGATGCGCCTGCCGGGGTTGACTTCGCAAGCCGCGCGCGATGTATCCCAAACGAGCGCCAGACCACATCGTTTCCCGGAGAAGACGAAGATGCACGCCTATCGCAGTCATACCTGTGCCGCCCTCACAGCCGCCAATGTCGGCGAGACGATCCGCCTGTCGGGTTGGGTGCATCGCCGTCGCGACCATGGCGGCGTCATCTTCATCGACCTGCGCGACCATTACGGGATCACCCAAGTGCTCTGCGATCCCGACAGCCCAGTGTTCTCGCAGGTGGAAAAGCTGCGGTCGGAGTTCTGCATCCGCATCGACGGCGAGGTGAAAGCCCGCGACGAGACATTGGTGAACCCGAAATTGTCGACTGGTGAGATCGAGGTGTTCATTCGGGATATGGAGATCCTGGGCGCCTCCGCCGAATTGCCGCTTCAGGTCTTTGGCGATCAGGAATACCCCGAGGAAACGCGTCTGCGTTATCGCTATCTCGACCTTCGGCGCGAGGCGATGCAGCGCAACATGACCCTGCGTTCGGATGTGGTGGCCTCGATCCGCAAACGCATGTGGGACATTAATTTCCGTGAGTTTCAGACGCCAATCATTACTGCGTCCAGTCCAGAGGGCGCGCGCGATTTTCTGGTCCCTTCGCGGCTGCATCCGGGCAAATTCTATGCCCTGCCGCAAGCCCCGCAGCAATTCAAGCAACTGCTCATGGTCTCGGGCTTTGACAAATACTTCCAGATCGCACCGTGCTTCCGTGACGAAGACCCGCGCGCCGACCGCTCGCCCACCGATTTTTATCAGTTGGACCTGGAGATGAGTTTCGTCGAACAGCAGGACGTGTTCGACACGATCCAGCCGGTCCTGCGTGGCATCTTCGAAGAGTTCGGAGGCAGGGCCTCGGTCGACAAGGTCTGGCCGCTGATTTCCTATGCCGACAGTGCGCTTTGGTATGGAACCGACAAGCCCGATCTGCGCAATCCGATCAAGATGCAAGTTGTGAGCGAGCACTTTGCCGGTTCTGGCTTCGCGATCTTTGCGAACTTGCTGGAGCAAGATGGGACGCAAGTCCGCGCCATTCCCGCCCCCGGTGGCGGATCTCGCAAGTTCTGCGACCGGATGAACAAGTTCGCGCAGGAACAGGGACTGCCGGGGATGGGCTATATCTTCTGGCGCGACGGAGACGACGGCATGGAAGCCGCAGGTCCGCTGGCAAAGAATATAGGACCCGAGCGCACTGAGGCGATCCGTCGGCAGCTTGGCCTCGGAACCGGGGATGCGGCTTTCTTCCTCGCGGGCAAACCGTCCGAGTTCGAAGGTGTCGCCGGCCGCGCCCGCACCGTGATCGGGAACGAGCTTGGATTGACCGAGCTGAACCGCTTTGCCTTCGCCTGGATCGTGGACTTCCCGATGTACGAGAAGGACGAAGAGACAGGTCGCGTGGATTTCTCTCACAACCCATTCTCGATGCCGCAGGGTGGCCTCGACGCGCTGCAGGGCGATCCGCTGGCAGTACTCGGCTACCAATACGACCTTGCTTGCAACGGCTATGAGCTGGTCTCGGGCGCGATCCGGAACCACACGCCCGAGATCATGTTCAAAGCGTTCGAGTTGGCAGGTTATGGCGCTGACGAGGTGCGGAACCGCTTCGGAGGCATGGTCAATGCCTTTCAATACGGCGCGCCGCCCCATGGTGGCTGCGCCGCTGGGATCGACCGGATCGTCATGTTGCTGGCAGATACCGCGAACATCCGCGAGGTCATCTTGTTCCCGATGAACCAGCGTGCGGAGGACCTGATGATGAATGCGCCGTCCGATCCGCTGCCGGACCAACTGATGGAGTTGGGCTTGCGGGTCCTGCCTCGGGAGTGACCGGCCTGTAGCTTGTAGTCAAGGGCCGGGTCGCTTGTCCGCTGAGCGCCCGAATGTCAGGTGAATTGGCCGTCGTGCAAGTGGCTTTTGGGCAAGATGCAAGAGGCATTGGCTATCACCAATGGCGGCGGTATCCCACAGGGGCGCAGATGGGTTGATACAAGGCGCGAACCGGTTTGTTGCCGATGCCCGCCCGCAAAGAGGGCGACGTCGGATAAGAGGTTGCGCCGCGATACGCTCAGATGGGGCCGGTAACGCCGTCAATCCGCCGGGACAGGAATGCACGCAGGGCGGCGCGGTCTGGTGCGCCGAGAGTGTCCGCCATGGTGCGCGCCTGGTGTTCAAGGGCGCTGTCCTTGATCGCCCGGGCCAAGCCGATCAGGAAACGACGCAAGTAGAGAACCGGGGGACAGTCGAGCGCCAGAAGGTCCATCGCGTGGCTCAGGTCCTCGCGCAGTGCGAGCGGGTCCGGATCGACACTGACGAACGGCACTTCCCTGGGGCCAGACGGGCGATAGGCGTCGGGCAGATGCGCAAGAATTGCAGCCTGATAGGCCGCGATGGTGGACACGGGCTTGGCGATGAAGCCATCGGCCCCCGCAGCCATGACTTGTTTTTCCGCCGCTTCGCGTTCCGCGCCGGAAGTTCCAAGGATGACTTGGACACGCGGCTTGGTGGTGGCCATCTGTGTGATAAGATCCAGACCTGACCCGTCCGGCAAGCCCAGATCGACGATCGCCACTGTCGGGCAATAGATATTGAGATGACGCTCCGCCGACGTCAGGCAATCGGCCCGGCGCAGTCGCGCACCCGAGCGCAGGCTCATCAAGCGGACTGCTTCGGACGCATAGCGGCTGTCTTCAACCACGAGAATGGTCAATCCGAGCAGCGGCCGTTCCGCCGTCGGCTGCGGTCGCAGGTTGAATTCGGAAAGTCTGTCATCCATCACACGTCCCCCATTGCCGCAAGGCTGATTCCTCTGCTCTTCCAAGGGTTTCGCACGGACAGGGTTTATGGTCCGTAAACATGCCCGACACTGGCCCATGCGACATCGCTCGATCTTGCCTCTGGCGACGGGCCACGCCATACCCCACTCACCATGAAACAGAGCCGGGATTGCTCCATGATCGGACGCCTAAACCATGTCGCAATCGCCGTGCCCGACCTGGACGCCGCTGCCGAGCAATACCGCACGACGCTTGGTGCAACCGTCGGTGCTCCGCAGGACGAACCTGATCACGGGGTCACCGTGATTTTCATCGAACTTCCCAACACGAAGATCGAGCTTCTGCACCCGCTTGGGGATAACTCTCCCATACGTGGGTTTCTGGAGAAAAACCCCTCCGGCGGCATCCATCACATCTGCTACGAGGTTGAGGATATCTTGGCCGCGCGGGACCGCCTGACTGCTTCCGGCGCTCGCGTTCTCGGCAGCGGAGAGCCGAAGATAGGCGCCCATGGCAAGCCGGTACTCTTCTTGCATCCGAAAGACTTCACAGGCACGCTTGTCGAGTTGGAGCAGGTCTGATGGGCGTCGTCACCGGTATTGTTCTGTATGCGATCATCTGGTTCATGACTCTGTTCGTGGCGCTTCAGGTCAGGGTGACCAGCCAGAATGAAGCGGGCAATCGTGTGGTGGGAACGCCCGGTTCGGCGCCTGACGATCCACAATTGAAGAAGCGCGTGGTCTGGACCAGCATCGTGGCAGCTGCCATCTGGGCAGCCATCGCATGGATCATTGTGTTCGATATCATTACCATCGACGATATCGACCTTTTTACAAGGTTCGGGATGGGGTCGACCGCGCCGCACTGAGCAGGTGGTAAAGGTGGGTAAAAGTCGCCGCCCCGAGGATCGGGACAAGGATATTCACCACTGGGATGGTAAGCGGCACGGCCATCAAAACGCCCGCGGCGAAAAGCGTCGGCCGGTTTTCGCGCCGGAACGCAGCTGCGCCCGCCGGATCGTTGCGGCGTAGGGCCACCATCTGACCGTATTCGCGACCCAGCAGAATGCCGTTCACGACCCAGAACAGGATTGGTGCGATCGGGGCGAACAGCAGGTAGAGGATAAGGGCGAATACATTCACGATCGTCAACACGCCCAGGAATTTGGCCACATCCGCCACGGCTTCGCCCGCCGACAATGCTCTCGCCGGAGCCAGCCCGGGATAATGCCGATCCTCGACCGCTTCCGCGACGCGGTCGAGAAAAATGCCCATGAAGGCGCAACTGACTGGAACCATTAGGAATATCGACAGGATCAGCATTAACGGGATGCCTGCAATGGTCAGGGCATTGTCGACCCAGGCGATTTCACCGATCCAGGGCAGGGAAAAGGTGTCGGGCAAGAGCCAGCCGATGAACACGGCGAAAGCGACATAGAAGGCCACCAGCAGCCCCACGGTCAGACCAATCCCTATACCCAGAACGCCAATAAATCGCGTGTCGGTCAACTGGCGAAGGGCTTTGAAGAAGGCATCGAAGATCATTCGGGCATCCAGGTGGTCAGTGTATCGATATCAGGGCGCGGCCGGTCGGGGGGGATGCGCGCCTCATCCGCGATATGGATGAAGCCAGCGATGGTTTCATGGGGGAAAAGCTGCAAGCCTTGCGTCAGAAACGGGCGATCCTGCGCACGCCATCCCGTCAGCCATACCGCGCCCCACCCGGCGGCGAGCGCTGCGTTCACCAATGACAGGCAGACTGCAGCAGCAGAGGCCAATTGCTCGATCTCCGGCACGACCGGATGCTGCTTTGGAGAGGCGACGACAGCCACGATCATCGGGGCATCGGAGAAACCCGTCACAGCCTTGTCGATCCGGTCGGGATCGAGGCCCAGTTCGGTCCCTCGAACACGGGTCAACTCCGCCAGACGGCGGCAGGCAGGTGCTTCCAGCACGACGAAGCGCCACGGCTCCAGCTTGCCATGGTCCGGCACGCGGGCGGCGGCGGTCAGCAAGGTGCGCAGCGTCGCCATATCCGGTGCACGGCTGCCCAACATGCGCGGAGGCCGCGACCGGCGGGTCAGTAGAAACTCCAGGGCTTCCGGATTCGGGGACAGGGGGGGCGCTTTCGACATGCAACCGACTTCGGGCGAGACGGGCGCAAGATCAAGCCTTCGCCCGTCGAATTGCCGCTATGTGTCCTTTTTCGTCACCTTTTTCGCGGGCGACTTGGACGCCGTCTTCGCTGCGGGTTTCTTCGCTGCGGGTTTCTTTGCGGCGGGTTTCTTCACTGCCGCCTTCTTGCCTGTGCCCTTGCCACCCTTGGAGATCTTGTCGGCGAGCACTGCCAGCGCGCTTTCCAGCTCCACCGTTTCGGGATCCACGTCCTTGGGCAGGGTGGCATTGATCTTGCCCCATTTGACGTAAGGTCCATAACGGCCCTTCATCACCTGCACCGGCCCGCCGTCGGAGGGATGCTCGCCCAATTCCTTCAACGGGGCGGCGGCCGTCCCCCGCCCGCCGCGACCAGCGGCCTTCTGGGCGATCAGTTCCACCGCGCGATTCATGCCGATAGTGAACACTTCATCCACGTCCGACAGGTTCGCATAGATGCGGCCATGCTTGACGTAAGGCCCATACCGGCCGATCGCGGCTTCCACCGGTTCGCCATCTTCCGGATGCGCGCCGACAAGGCGGGGTAGGGACAGCAGGGTCAGGGCCTTGTCCAGGTCGAGATCGTCGATCTCCCAGCCCTTTGGAAGGGATGCGCGAGGGGGCTTCTTCACCTCCTCCGTGACATCCCCCAGCTGGACATAGGGGCCAAATCGTCCGGTGCGCAAGGTGACCTTCTCGGAGGTGGCAGGGTCAACGCCCAGCATCCTGCCTTCCGGCCCCAGGATATCGCCTGTCGCTTCCGCCTCGTCCGAAGGCGGGCCGAAGGCGCGCGTATATCGGCATTCCGGATAGTTGGAACACCCGATGAACGCGCCTCCCGCACGTGCTGTGCGCATGGAAAGTCGTCCCGCGCCGCAATTCGGGCAAAGCCGCGGATCAGTCCCGTCCTCGGTGGCGGGGAACAAGTGCGGTTCAAGCACCTCGTTGATCTTTTCCAGCACATCCGTGATGCGCAATTCGGAGGTCTCGTCCACAGCGGCGTGGAAGTCCTTCCAGAACCGCTCCAGCACATCCTTGTAATGCAGATCGCCCGCGCTGACTTCGTCGAGCTGGTTCTCCAAGTCGGCCGTAAAGTCATATTGCACATATCGGTTGAAGTAATTGGACAGGAATGCCGTCACGAGGCGGCCCTTGTCCTCGGGGACAAGTCGGCCCTTTTCCTTGAGGACATAGCCTCGGTTCTGGATTGTATCCATGATCGAGGCATAGGTGGAGGGCCGCCCGATCCCGAGTTCCTCCATCCGCTTCACCAGCGTCGCTTCGGTATAACGGGGCGGGGGCGCGGTGTGATGTTGCTGGCCAAGGGTCGCACCGTTGGCAGACAGGATGGCCGCCTTGGATCGACGCACATTGCCGTGCGTGTCTTCGATCACGTCATCGCCCGCAAGCTTTGTGTAATCGCGAGACAGCGCTTGTGCGGCGGGCTTCAGGGCGTCGCCGACGCCGACCTGTGGAAGGCGGCTGCCGTCCTCGTCGTCTCCCGCATCGTCCGTGCCCTCCTCGTAGACCTTCAAGAAACCGTCGAACAGGACAACCTGCCCTGTCGCCCGCAGTTCCACTTGGCCATCTGCGGATCCGATGGTCACCGTTGTCCGCTCCATCCGGGCTGCTTCCATCTGGGACGCGATTGTGCGCTTCCAGATCAGGTCGTAGAGCTTGCGTTGATCCTCTTCGGACAGCCGCAGGTCTTCAGCGGCCTTGGACATTTCCGTGGGGCGGATACATTCATGGGCTTCCTGCGCGTTCTTGGCCTTGTTCTTGTAGAGTCGCGGACTGCCCGGGACATATTCGGCGCCGTAACGCGCCTTTATCGCATCACGGGCCTCCGTCACCGCCTCGGGCGCCATGTCGATGCCATCGGTCCGCATGTAGGTGATATGGCCGGCCTCGTAGAGACGCTGCGCAGTGCTCATCGCCTGTTTGGCACCCATACCGAGCTTGCGGCTGGCCTCTTGCTGGAGGGTGGAGGTCATGAAGGGCGGGGATGGGTTGCGGTTGGCGGGCTTGGCCTCGACATCCAGAACGCTCAGCGCGCGCGACGAGACCGCCTGAACAGCAAGGCCCGCTTCAGCGCCGTTCGGCAGGTCGTAGCGGTCGAGCTTTTTGCCCGCCAGCGCGGTCAGACGGGCCTGGATGGTCTGGCCGCGGGGCGTTTCGAGGATCGCGCGGACGGACCAGTATTCGCGGGGACGAAACGACTCGATTTCCATCTCCCGCTCGACGACGAGGCGCAGGCAGACGGATTGCACACGGCCGGCGGATTTCGCGCCGGGCAGCTTGCGCCAGAGCACTGGAGAAAGGTTGAAGCCGACGAGGTAGTCGAGCGCACGGCGCGCCAGATAGGCCTCCACCAGTTCCATATCGACCTGGCGCGGCGCGGCCATGGCCTTGGTCACGGCATCTTTGGTGATCGCATTGAAGGTGACGCGGCTGACGGGGGTGTCGGCCTTGATCGCCTTGCGCGAGGTCAGGGCCTCCTGGAGGTGCCATGAGATCGCCTCGCCTTCGCGGTCGGGGTCGGTGGCGAGGATCAGTGAGGGATCGACTTTCAGCGCATCGACGATGGCCTTGATGTGCTTCTTGGAATCACTTGCGATCTCCCAGGTCATCGCGAAGGCCTCGTCCGGGTTCACCGAACCGTCCTTGGAGGGTAGGTCACGGACATGGCCGTAGGAGGCCAGAACCGTGTAATTGCTGCCCAGATACTTGTTGATTGTCTTGGCCTTGGCCGGGGATTCGACAACAACAACGGGCATGAAAAAGTCTCTTTCGGATAGGATTGGCTTGGCGGCAGTCATGTGGGGCCTTGGCCGTGCTTGTCAATGCAGGCTGTTTCGAGCGCGTCCGGGAGCCACGGCGCTGATGGCACCCGAGCCGCAAGACGCGGTGTCAGGTTTTGTTTCAGTATTTGACGAGAGATGAAGGAGGACGAGATACCCGTAGGGCAGCCCGCTCAGTCCCCAGTCAGATGCACCATGCCGCCGCGAGCGCGGGCAAGGCGTCCCGACATCTCCAGCACAGCCAGCGCGCGCGCCATGTCGCGGGGGGTCGTGGCAAGGTCGCGGATCAGTTGATCCTCCGCGATGGCAACGGGTCCGAGATGCGCGAGAATACGGGCTTCGAGCGGCCCGTCGGAGGAGCGGTCCACCTCGGGGGGCCGCATCTTTGCTGGTGCAGATGTCGCAGGCCGGACCGCGATTGTGCCGCCGAGGGCTTCGATCACGTCTTGGGCGTCGCGCACCAGCGTGGCGCCATCGCGCAAGAGGATGTTGCCGCCCGAGGCGCGGCTATCCAGCGGGTGGCCCGGCACCGCCATGACTTCTCGCCCCTGTTCGCCGGCGAGGCGAGCGGTGATCAGCGAGCCGGAACGCGCGGCAGCTTCGATCACGATCACGCCCTGCGCGAGGCCGGAGACGATCCGATTGCGGCGCGGGAAGTGGCGGGCTTGCGGTTCCAGGCCCAAAGGTTGTTCGGACAGGCGCAGGCCGTTTTCCGCGATCTTCGCCGCGAGGTCCGCATTCTCGATCGGGTAAACGACGTCGACGCCTCCGGCGAAGACGGCGATGGTTCCGGTGGCTAGGCTGGCATGGTGCGCCATCGCGTCAATTCCCCGCGCAAGGCCCGAAACAACCACGAACCCGGCTTCACCCAATTCGCCGGCCAGCTTGCGTACCATCCGAGCGCCAAGGCTGGAGGCATTCCGGGTGCCGACGATGGCGACGCAGGGCTTGTGCACAAGGCTGACGCGGCCTATCGACCAAAGGATCGGTGGCGCATCGGGCAGGTCAGCCAGTTGTGTCGGGTAATCCGTGTCGCCGAGGCAGATCATGCGGGCTCCCACACGGGCGGCGGCGCGCAACTCGGCCAACACGACCGGTTCGGGGCAGGGTTCATAACCCTTTACGCCTGCGGCCTCCGCCACGTCGGGCAGGGCCTTGAGCGCGGCGGCGGCGGTGCCATGTTCCAGCAGTAAGCGCAGGTAGGTCGCAGGGCCAACCCTGCGCGACCGGATCAGGCGCAACCGCATCAGGCGTTCATCATCGCTGGCGGCGGGGGGAGGCACGTAGCTGACCGGCGCCTCGAAAAAGGCGGCGTCGGTCCAGTCGGAGCCTTGATACCTTGGCAGAGAATCGGGTGCTGTCCACATGACCCTACGCTTGCGCGAATAGGTTAACGGAACCTTACCAGCGTCGGGCCGATGCGCGCAGAAGTTGTGAAAATTTCAAGGCAGAGGCGCAGGCGGGGCGATCAGACGGCGCGTCGGCCACAGTATCGCTGCATGCAACAGGACCAAGCGAGGCGGCACGACCAGCATCGTACAAGGTGCCGTCAAGGTGGTGGGGGTGAGATCTTGGGAGAACCCTCGGACACAGGCGAAGACAGCGACCGCCGTTCCACGCGCCACCGCCCGACCCGCGCCCCATCCCCGGGTTCGCCCGGGCGAGGGACTGCCATTGAACGATGTGCACCAGAACCGGACATCGGTTGGGTCGCTCCGGCAGGGGTGTTGGGGGCGCGGCGTTAGGTGGCGGAGCCGCCCACGGTCAGCCCACCGATCAGAAGGGTTGGCTGGCCGACTCCAACCGGCACCCATTGGCCGTTCTTGCCGCAATTCCCCATGCCGGGATCGAGCGCCATGTCGTTGCCAATTGCGCGGATCTGTTGCAGGGCCGTAGCACCGTCCCCGATCAGCGTGGCGCCCTTCACCGGGGCGCCCACGACACCGTTTTCAACCCGGTAGGCCTCGGTGCAGGAGAACACGAATTTTCCGTTGGTGATGTCGACCTGTCCGCCACCAAAGCCCACAGCGTAGATGCCGTCCTTCAGGTCGGCCACGATGTCGCCGGGGGACACGTCGCCGCCAAGCATGTAGGTGTTCGTCATCCGCGTCATCGGTGCATGGGCGTAGCTTTCGCGGCGGCCATTGCCGGTCGGGTCCACCCCCATCAGGCGGGCCGACTGGCGGTCCTGCATGTAGCCCACGAGGATGCCATCCTCGATGAGAGTGGTGCGGTTCGAAGGGGTCCCCTCGTCGTCGACGGAGATCGAGCCGCGCCGGTCGGGGATGGTCCCGTCATCCAGCACCGTCACGCCCTTGGCTGCGATGCGCTGCCCCATCAGCCCGGCGAAGGCGCTTTGCTTCTTGCGGTTGAAATCGCCCTCCAGCCCATGGCCGATGGCCTCGTGCAGCAAGATACCGGGCCAGCCGGGCCCCAGCGCCACGTCGAACGTGCCCGCCGGCGCGGGTTCCGCCGACAGGTTCACGACCGCTACGCGCAGGGCCTCCTTCGCGACGCTTTCCCAATGGTCCCGCGTCATCAGCCCCAGCAAGCCAACGCGCCCGCCGCCCCCCGCCGAGCCGGATTCGCGGCGGCCGTTTTCCTCGACGATCAGCGAAACATTCAGGCGCACCATGGGCCGGGTGTCGGACACGCTTCCGCCTTCGGGACGCAGGATCACCACCTCTTGCAGGCTGGCGGCCATCGACGCGCTGACCTGCACGACACGGCTGTCGAGGGCGCGGGCGAAGGCGTCGATTTCGGACAGGGTCTCAAGCTTCACGCCGAATTCCGCGCCCGCCATGGGATCGGCGTCGGTATAGAGCTTCTCGTTCGTGCCGCGCGGGGCCTCGGCCAGGGTGCCGCCTCCGTCACCTACGGCAAGGCGTGCGGTCTCGGATGCGCGCAAGAGCGCCGACTCGGAGATTTCAGTGGAATGTGCATAGCCCGCGACCTCGCCCCTCACGGCGCGCAGGCCAAATCCCTGCGCGGCATCGTAGGAGGCGGTCTTCACCCGGCCATCGTCAAACAACAGCATTTCTGACCGGCGCCGCTCGAGAAACAGCTCGCCGTCATCGGCGCCGTCGGTGGTTGCGCGCAGGGTGCGCAGCGCTGCGGCCTCGTCCAGATGGGTTTCGAACGGGCGAAAGGGCGTGGCGTCGGACATGACCTCGGGTCTCCTCGATAGGCTTCTCATATAGGCAGGAACGGGGCAGGTGCGACACCCCGCCCTAGGTTCTGGGTGAGACAATTTAGTGCACTGTCTTGCCTGTCCGCGCGCTATATGGTTTGGCCGGACAGGAACGCAACCCGGGTGGCGGGCGCGGGTAGTATCCCGCGCGCATCGCCCCGGACGGACAACAGGACAGACCACATGGCACTTCGCATGACGCATCCCGGCCTCTGGGCCGCACTTGGTGCAACGGTTACAGCGACGCTGAGCGCGCCTGCGGCATTCGCGCAGTCGACCGGTATCCGTGACGGGCTGGAGATCATTGGTGCTCCGCAGCCCGGTGGCATGGGTTTCCAGCATGCCGCGACCGATGGCGCATTGAACCTTCAAGCGCTCGACGCATTCCTTATCTGGATTGCTGGTCTCATCACGCTGTTCGTGTTGGTCCTGATGATCTACGTGGCCATCAAGCACAACGCAAAAGCTAACCCTGTGCCCGCGACCTTCACCCACAACTCCCGGATCGAGGTGGCATGGACGATCGTGCCGCTGATCATCCTGATCGTGATCGGTGCGTTCTCCCTGCCGGTGTTGTTTCGCCAGCAGACCATCCCCGACGCTGATGTCATCGTGCGCGCCACCGGCTACCAATGGTATTGGGGTTATCAGTATCCTGAAGAGGGGATTTCGTACGACAGCTTCATGCTGGCCGAGGACGAACTGGCCGACTATGGCTATAGCCGCGATGAATACCTTCTTGCCACCGACACGGCCGTCGTTGTTCCCACAGGGCAGAGCGTCGTGGTGCAGGTGACGGCCGCAGATGTCATCCACTCCTGGACGATCCCTGCCTTCGGTGTGAAGCAAGATGGGGTTCCGGGACGTCTGGCCGAATTGTGGTTCGAGGTTAACCCCGGCGACGAAGGGATCTATTTCGGTCAGTGTTCCGAATTGTGCGGCGCTGCGCACGCCTTCATGCCCATCACTGTCTTTGCCGTGACACCCGAGGAATACGAGGCATGGTTGGCCGGTGAGGCCGCCGCCTTCGCATCGCTCGAGGGCGCTCGCGCTCCGCAGATTATCGAGTTGGCAGCTGCCGAATGATACCGCTCCAGCAGTCAGTCAACCGGAACCGAGGGTTCTTTTGAATGAGTGACGCGACAACCAATAGTCAGGTGCGGGCCGCCAACTACGACGCCGGCTTCGGAGATTATTTTGCTTTGCTCAAACCGCGCGTCATGTCGCTGGTGGTGTTCACGGCATTGGTCGGGCTGCTTGTTGCACCGGGCAGCATTTCCCCGATGATCGGCTTTACGGCGATCCTGTTCATAGCGCTCGGGGCAGGGGCGTCAGGTGCATTGAACATGTGGTTCGACGCCGATATCGACGCCGTCATGAAGCGCACCTCCCGGCGACCGGTTCCGGCGGGCAAGATCCCGGCGGGCGAGGCGCTTTCGCTTGGCCTGTGGCTGTCGGCGATCTCGGTCGTGATGCTGGGGCTGGCGACGAACTGGGTTGCGGCGGGGCTTCTGGCGTTCACCATCTTCTTCTACCTCGTCATTTACACCATGTGGCTCAAGCGGGCTACGCCGTGGAACATCGTCATTGGCGGCGCAGCCGGTTCGTTCCCTCCGATGATCGGATGGGCAGCGGTGACGGGCGATGTATCGATCGCGTCGGTCCTGATGTTCGGGCTTATCTTCATGTGGACGCCGCCGCATTTCTGGGCATTGGCGTTGTTCCTGAAGTCCGACTACGACAACGCCGGTGTGCCAATGCTGACCGTGACCCATGGCCGGAAAGAGACCCGCAGTCAGATCCTGATCTACACGGTCCTTCTTGTGCCCGTGGCGCTTGGCCTTGCGCTGACATCCGTCGCGGGGCCGGTCTACCTTGCCGCAGCGATGGTATTGAACGCGATCTTCCTCAAGGGCGCCTGGGATATCTGGCAGCGCGATGAAGCCATGGCGGAGGCAGATGATTATGCCGTCGAGAAGCGCGTATTCAAGTTCTCGCTCCTTTATCTGTTCCTGCATTTCGGAGCCCTCTTGATCGATGCGATCTGGAGGTTGTTCTGATGGCGCAGGGCAAGGGCTTTACCGAACAACACGAGTTGCACAAACGTCGCCTCGGGCGGAATGTGGGCACGGCTCTGTGCCTGTTGGGCTTTTGCGCCATCGTCTTCGGACTGACCATTGCCAAGGTCCGCGAAGGCGGGCTTCTGGAAGCCAACGACCACGTGCCACGCGCGTCCATGCTGCCGATCACGGAGGACACGCAATGAACGCACCCTCGCGCATGGATCCGAAGGCAAGAACGGTCCTGCAACTCTGCGGCGTCGTCGCCTTCATGGTCGGCCTGACTGTTGCCGCTGTGCCGTTCTACAGCTGGTTCTGCTCGGTGACGGGCTTCGGCGGCGCCACCCTGACTGCCGACGAGGGCAGCGAGACGATCCTCGACCAGACCATCCGCGTTCGGTTCGCGGCTAATACCGCGAGTGATATGCCGTGGGAGTTCCGCCCCGCCGTGGCCCATGTCGACATCCGGATTGGAGAGACGGGTCTTGCATTCTACGAGGCCTACAATCCGACCAGCCAGCCCATCGCCGGCTCGGCCAGTTTCAACGTCGCGCCCTTCATCGCCGGCGGCTATTTCGTGAAGATTGCCTGCTTCTGTTTCGAGGAACAGATCCTGTTGCCCGGCGAACGGGTGCAGATGCCCGTGACCTTTTTCGTCGACCCGGCGATCATTGACGATGCCGAAGCCCGCGACATTCCCGCCATCACCCTGTCCTACACGTTTCACGTGATCGACTTGCCCGAAGATTACGCGGCCCTCGGGGCAGCGGACTAAGACCAGCCGGAGACCCAACATGGCCCATGTGAAAAAGCACGACTACCATATCCTGCCGCCCTCGATCTTCCCCCTGATGGGTGCTGTAGGTGCCTTTGCCTTGCTGTTCGGTGCGGTGAACTGGATGCATTCCGGAAGCCCGTGGCTGTTTATGATCGGTTTTGCCGCAGTGCTTTACGTAATGTATGGCTGGTGGGCACACGTGGTCCAAGAAAGCAACGATGGCGACCATACGCCTGTGGTCCGCATCGGTCTGCGTTACGGCTTCATCATGTTCATCATGTCGGAAGTCATGTTCTTCGTGGCTTGGTTCTGGGCGTTCTTCAAGCACGCCCTGTTTCCGATGAACTCCTACGAGGCATCGACCTATATCCCGCCGGAAATCTACCAGGTCGATCCGTTCCATCTGCCGCTGATGAACACGCTGGTCCTGCTTTTGTCAGGCTGTCTCGTGACATGGGCACACCATGCTCTGGTCCACAATGGGTCGCGCAAGGATGTTGAATACGGTCTCATTGGGGCCGTCGTTCTCGGCCTCGCCTTCACTGGCTTGCAGGCTTACGAGTACTGGGAGCTGATTGTCCATAACGGCTGGCAGTTCGGCGGCCCGGATGGTGACAAGTTCTATTCCACCTTCTTCATGGCGACCGGCTTCCACGGCTTCCACGTCATCATCGGAACGATATTCCTGTTCATCTGCTACCTTCGGGTGAGGGTGGGGCATTTCACCCCTGAGCGGCATGTCGGGTTCGAGGCGGCGGCGTGGTATTGGCACTTCGTGGACGTGGTGTGGCTGTTCCTGTTCCTCGCGGTCTATATCTGGGGTCAGTGACCCATCGACGGGTCGGGCGGGGGAGCGCGCTCCCACCCACCCACCCCGCGCGCTCCCCCGCCCTGTGTCGGCTGCCTTGCGAGGGGCGGCTAGGATCGTATGCCTTTAGTTCCAAGATGAATTTTGGGCCTGCCGATCTGGTGGGCCTTTCGATCTTGAAGGGATGCCATGAAGAGTAGGATCATCGCGGTCGTGCTGTTCGGCCTTGTCGGGGCGGCGATCCTTGTGTCGCTCGGACTGTGGCAGATACAGCGGCTGGCGTGGAAGCAAGGCGTCCTCGCGGATATCGAGGCCCATATTGCTGCCGAACCCGTGGGTCTGCCTGACCCGGTCGTTCGGGAGCGGGATCGATATCTGCCGGTTGAAGTCGGTGGACGGTTCAGCGGCGATCCCGTCCGGGTGCTTGTGAGCCTTCAGGGCAGCGGGCCGGGTTTCCGGCTGGTCCAGGCGTTCGAGACCGGGGGGCGGCGTGTCCTCGTGGATCGTGGCTTCCTGGCCGATGGCGTGGCGATCCCGACGGCGCCCCAGGGTGATGTGACCGTCACCGGTAACCTGCACTGGCCCGACGAGGTGGATGGCTTTACGCCTGCTCCGGATCTGGTCCGAAACCAGTGGTTCGCCCGCGATGTAAGCGCGCTTGCGACGCATCTGGAAACCGAGCCTGTCTTCGTGGTCTTGCGCGGCCTCTCGGTCTCGGACACGCCGGTAACGCCGTTGCCGGTGACCACGCAGGATATTCCGAACAATCATCTTGGGTATGCCGTGCAATGGTTTGCGCTGGCTTTGGTGTGGTTGGGGATGACAGCGTTCCTGCTGTGGCGTATCACCCGGCGACGCTTATGAGGAAACCCTGACATGCACTATGTCTCGACTCGCGGCCGCGCGCCCGATCTGAGCTTTGAAGAGGCGATGCTGACCGGCCTCGCGCGTGATGGTGGGCTGTACGTCCCTGCCGAGGTGCCGCTGCTGCCCGCGGGCGAAATTGCGGCCATGGCGGGGCTGTCCTATGAAGAGATTGCATTTCGCGTAATGCGTCCTTTCATCGGCGACACGTTCGACGACGATGAATTCCGCGGCTTGATCGAGGCGGCCTATGCGGGATTTGGCCATGCCGCGCGGGCACCGTTGAAGCAATTGCAGCCGAACCATTTCCTGCTGGAACTGTTCCACGGGCCAACGCTGGCGTTCAAGGATTTCGCCATGCAGCTGATCGGCCAGATGTTCCAGGCCGCGCTCGCCCGCCGGGGGGATCGCGTGACGATCGTGGGCGCGACCAGCGGCGACACCGGCTCGGCCGCGATGGAGGCGTTTCGCGGCCTCGAAGCGGTCGATGTCTTCATCCTTTTCCCCTATGGCCGGGTATCGGACGTGCAGCGCCGCCAGATGACGACCGTGACCGAGGCCAACGCCCACGCGCTGGCCGTCACGGGTGATTTCGATGATTGCCAGGCGCGCCTGAAGGACATGTTCAACCATTTCGAGTTCCGTGACCGGGTGCGACTGGCGGGCGTGAACTCGATCAATTGGGCGCGTGTTCTGGCGCAGGTGGTATACTTCTTTTCTTCCGCCGTGTCGCTTGGCGCGCCGCATCGATCGGTCAGCTTCTGTGTGCCGACGGGCAATTTCGGTGACATCTTCGCGGGCTATATCGCCAAGCGCATGGGCCTGCCGATCGAGCGCCTCGTTATCGCCACGAACCAGAACGACATCCTGCATCGCGCCATGGTGACGGGGGGCTATGTGACGGAAGGCGTCGCTCCGTCGATCAGCCCGTCGATGGATATCCAGGTCTCGTCGAATTTCGAACGCGCGCTGTTCGACGCCTATGGCCGGGACGGGACCGCGGTGGCCCGGTTGATGGAGGACCTGAAATCCGATGGCGGTTTCAAGATCTCCCAAGGGGCCATCGACAGCCTGCGCGAAAACTTCGCCTCGGGCCGCGCCTCGGAAGCCGAGACTTCTGCCATGATCGCCCGCGCCCTGCCCGAAATGGGAGAGCTGTTATGCCCGCACTCCGCCGTTGGCGTTCATGTAGCGCAGGACTACCAGGGCAAGACGCCGCTTGTGACGCTGGCCACCGCGCACCCCGCGAAGTTCCCCGACGCGGTCGAGGCCGCATCCGGCAGACGCCCCGCGCTGCCGCCACGCATGGCGGACCTGTTCGACCTGCCCGAGCGGATGACCCGCGTGGGCAACGACCTGAACGAAATCGAAGCCCTGATCGAGAAAGGCGTCCTTGCTTGACTGTCAACCTCCACACCCTCTCAAACGGTCTGCGGATCGTCACCGAACATATGCCTGGCCTGCAATCGGCGTCCCTTGGCCTTTGGGTCAACGCAGGCGGGCGTCACGAGAGGGTGGAGCAGAACGGGATCGCACATTTCCTTGAACACATGGCGTTCAAGGGCACGGCGCGGCGATCGGCGCTTCAGATCGCCGAGGAGATCGAGGATGTCGGTGGCTATATCAACGCCTATACCTCGCGTGAGGTGACGGCCTATTATGCGCGTATTCTGAAGGAAGACGTGGCGCTGGCACTGGACCTGATCGGGGATATCGTGCTGAACCCCATCTTCGATCCGCGCGAGATCGAGGTGGAGCGCGGCGTGATCCTGCAAGAGATCGGACAGGCCGCCGACACGCCCGACGACATCATCTTCGATTGGCTGCAGGAAGTGGCCTATCCCGAACAGCCGCTTGGCCGTACCATCCTTGGTCCGGAAGAGCGGGTGAAGGCGTTCGGGCGCGGCGATTTCGACCGTTTCGTGGCCGAGCATTACGGGCCGCGACAGTTGATCCTGTCGGCGGCGGGCGCGGTTAACCATGATGAAATCGTGCGCCTGGCTGAGTCGCAGTTCGGCCATTTGCGGCCCGGACCCAGCGCTGTGACGCAACCGGGGCAATTCGTGGGTGGCGAGCATCGCGTGGTCAAGACGCTGGAGCAGGCGCATTTCACCCTTGCGCTGGAGGCTCCGGGTTACCTCTCGGACGACATCTACACCGCGCAAGTCTATGCCACAGCGCTTGGCGGCGGCATGTCCTCGCGCCTGTTCCAGGAAATTCGGGAGAAGCGCGGGCTGTGCTACACGATCTATTCTCAGGTCGGCAGCTATGACGATACGGGCCTGTTGACGATCTATGCCGGAACCAGCGCGGAGGACCTGCCGGAACTGGTGGATCTGACGGTCGAAGAACTCCGCCGCTCCACCGATGGAATGACCGACGCGGAACTGGCGCGGGCGCGGGCACAGATGAAGGCGGGGCTGTTGATGGGACTGGAAAGTCCCTCGTCGCGCGCCGAACGGCTGGCACGTCTGGTGGCAATCTGGAACCGGGTGCCGGAGTTGCACGAGACGGTCGAACGGATCGACGCGGTGACGCTTGCAGGGCTGCGCGATCATGCGGAGGGACTTGCCTCGGCGGGACGGGCTGCGATGGCGCTTTACGGGCCGGTCGCGGGCGCCCCCGATCTGGCCAATCTGACGGGGCGTCTGGCCGCCTGATGCTTGTCCGAAAACGCAATCTGCGATTGGAAACGGAGCGACTGACCCTGCGTCTGCCGCGCCACGCCGATTTCCGGTCCTGGGCCGCGTTGCGCCACCAGTCCCGCGATTTCCTGACCCCTTGGGAGCCGGTCTGGGCCGACGATCACCTGACCCGGAAGAGCTTTACGGCTCGCGTTTACTGGGTGCAACGCTCGGTCAACCAAGGCTCGGCGGTGCCCTTGTTTATCTTCCGCCGCGCCGACGATGCGCTTCTGGGGGCCATCACACTCGACAATGTGCGGCGCGGCCCGGCGCAGTCGGCGACGCTTGGTTACTGGATCGGGCTGCCCTTCGTGCGGCAGGGATACATGCGCGAGGCGATCGGCGCGGCCTGCCATTACGCGTTTCGCGCGCTGGACCTGAGCCGCCTGGAGGCCGCCTGCCTGCCTGAAAATGCAGCCTCGCGCGGGGTGCTGGAGACCTCGGGCTTCAAATACGAGGGCGTGGCGCAAAGCTATCTCCAGATCAACGGGCGGTGGCGGAACCATGTTCTCTACGCCAACCTGCGCCATGATCGCCGGGGCCGCGCCGAAGTCGGGTGAGGAGACGGCGTGCACGCGCTAGGTCTGGCGCATGGATTGCATCGAACGTCTGAAGACCGAACTGCCGGTATCCGCCTTGCGCACTCCGGAGGCCCGATACCTTGAGGAACCGCGCGGCCGATGGGTCGGGCAGGCCCTTGCCGTGATCGCACCGGCGACCACGGGCGAGGTCGCCACCGTGCTGCGGATCGCCAATGAAACAAGGACTCCGGTGATCCCCTACGGCGGCGGGACCGGCCTTGTCGGCGGCCAGATCATGGACGACGGCGCGCCCCCGATCCTGGTGTCGCTGGAGCGGATGGCGGCCATTCGCGCGCTCGATGCGCAAGCGGGCACCATGGTGGTGGAAGCGGGGGCGATCTTGCAGAACGTTCACTCGGCTGCGGAGGCGGAGGGATGGATCTTTCCGCTGACGCTGGCCTCGCAGGGGTCGGCACGGATGGGCGGCTTGCTGGCGACGAATGCCGGCGGGGTGAACGTGCTGCGCTATGGCAACACGCGCGATCTTGTCTTGGGGATCGAGGCGGTGCTGGCTGATGGCACGGTGATCGCGGGGCTTTCACCGCTGCGCAAGAACAACATGGGCTACGATCTGCGCCATCTTCTGATCGGGTCCGAAGGTACGCTGGGCATCATCACCGCCGCAAGTTTGCGTTTGTTTCCAATGCCTTCCGCGCGTGGGGCCGCGTTGATGGCGGTGCCGACGCCGGCAGCGGCGCTGGCGCTTCTGCGCCTTGCACAGGCCCGCATCGGCGAGGGAATTTCCGCCTTCGAGATGATGGGCAAGATGGGGTTCGACTTCCTTGACGAGGTCGGGCCGTCCTACCGGATGCCGTTGGCGGTTGTACCGGACTGGACGGTTCTGATCGACCTGGGCCTTGCGCATGGTCGGCCGGAAGACGCGCTTGAGGGTTTGTTTTCAGATGCTTACGAGGCGGGCCTTGTCACCGATGGCGTCATCGCGCAATCCGAGGCGCAGCGCGCGGACTTCTGGGCGATCCGCGAGAACATCCCCGAAGCGAACCGGCGCATCGGGGCGGTTTCGTCCCACGACATCGCGGTGCCGGTGGCATCCATCCCCGACTTCATCGCCCGCGCGCCCGCGCTGCTGGCGAAGATAAACACCTTCAGAATCAATTGCTTCGGGCATTTGGGCGACGGGAACCTGCATTACAACGTGTTCCCGATGCCGGGCCGCAGCCGCGCAGATCACGCGGCCGAACGCGATGCGATCAAGACCTGCGTGCATGACCTTGTGCACCAGATGGGCGGCTCCGTCTCGGCGGAACATGGCATCGGACGGCTCAAGATCGGCGATCTGGAGACATATGGCGACCCCGGAAAACTGCACGCAATGCGCGCGATCAAGGCGGCCCTGGACCCGAACGGAATCCTCAATCCGGGGGCAGTCCTGCGCGCCGTGTGATTGTACCGGACCGGGCGCGGTTGGTCCCGTTTGGGACGATAGCCCGAAAATCGCTTCTGGTCGGCGCTGTCAGGCGCGGATGCCCGAGAAACGCGCGGCCCATTCCTCCCGCTGCTCGTCCGCGATCTTTGCGAAGAGGACCTCGGGCACGGTGAAGGCGTGGCCGGGGGCGAGGCGGGCGAGGGCGGTTTCGGCGTCCCCGGGCCAGTCGAGCGGCACGCCCATCGCGTCCGACATCGCCTGCGCCGCGTCTGGGATGAAGGGCGCGGACAGCGCGGCGTAGAACGGGATCAGGTTCAGGGCCAAACGGGTGATCGCGGCGGCGCGGTCCGGGTCTTCCTTGAAGACGGTCCACGGGCCTGCCGATTGCAGGTATTCATTCCCTGCGACCCAGATCGCGCGCAACTCGGCGGCGGCCTTGCGGATGTCGATGGCGTCCATGTGCGACTGGTAGCGGACGAGGCGGGTTTGCAGGTCGGCGATCAGCGCCTTTTCCTGCGGGCCGTTGCTGCCGCCATCGGGGACCACCTCGCCGAACCTGGAGCGGCAGAACTTGGTGATGCGGCTGACGAAATTGCCCAGCACATCGGCAAGGTCCTTGTTCACGTCCTGCTGGAACGCCTCCCAGGTGAATTCGCTGTCGGAAGTTTCGGGCGCGTGGGACAGGAGCCACCAGCGCCAGTAATCCGCCGGCAGGATCGAAAGCGCCTGATCCATGAAGACGCCGCGCCCCTGCGAGGTGGAGAATTGGCCGCCGTCATAGTTCAGGTAGTTGAAGGACTTGATGTAATCGACCAGCTTCCACGGTTCCCCCGATCCGAGGATCGTGGCGGGAAAAGAGAGGGTATGAAACGGCACATTATCCTTGCCCATGAATTGCACATATCGAACGTCATCCGCGCCCTTATCCACACGCCACCAGCGTTCCCAATCCGAAATCACGCCTTCCTCCACAGCCTCGGCCGCGCAGGCGATATATTCGATGGGGGCGTCGAACCAGACGTAGAAGACCTTGCCTTCCATCCCCGGCCAGTCCTGGTCGCCGCGTTTCACGGGCACGCCCCAATCCAGATCGCGGGTGATGCCGCGATCTTGCAGGCCGTCGCCGTCGTTGAGCCACTTCTTCGCGATCGAGGTGGTCAGGATCGGCCAATCGGTCTTGGAGTCGATCCAGGCGTTCAGCCGGTCGCGCATGGCGGATTGGCGCAGGTAGAGGTGCTTGGTCTCGCGCACCTCCAGATCGGTGGAGCCGGATATGGCAGAGCGCGGTTCGATCAGGTCGGTGGGGTCAAGCTGCTTGGTGCAATTTTCGCACTGGTCGCCGCGCGCGCGATCATAGCCACAGTTCGGGCAGGTGCCCTCGATGTAGCGATCGGGCAGGAATCGCTTGTCGGCGTGGGAATAGACCTGCTTTTCCAAGACTTCCGAAATCAGGCCGGCATCGGCCAGACGCCCCGCGAAATGCTGCGTCAGGGCGCGGTTCTGCGGCGAGGAGGAGCGCCCGAAATGGTCGAAGGACAACCGGAAACCGCGCGCAAGTTCGGCCTGCACGGCCCACATCTCGGCGCAGAATTCGGCGACGGGCTTGCCCGCCTTGGCCGCCGCAAGCTCGGCGGGCGTGCCGTGTTCGTCCGTGGCGCACAGAAACAGCACCTCGTGCCCGCGCGCGCGCAGGTAGCGGGCGTAGAGGTCGGCGGGAAGCTGGCTGCCCACGAGATTGCCGAGATGCTTGATCCCGTTGATATAGGGGATCGCGGAGGTGATCAGGGTGCGTGCCATCGGGGCGCCTTTGCCGTGGGAAGTGGCGCAGGTTTAGCGCCCCTTTCGCCCGAGCGACAGACCCCTCTAGAACAGGTCGGAAATGGCCCGTGTCAGGGCGTTGGTCTGCGCCTCGTCGATGCAGCCGTCCCAGTTGGCGGCGAACACGGTGCCGTCGCCCAGTGCGAACAAGGTCGCGCCGACGCCGCCATCGGGATAGGAGCGGTGGCACATCCGGCCATCATGGGTGATGCGCGCGCGGAGGCCGGCCCCGTCGATCCGGTAGCCCATGGCGTAGCCGCGCAGGTTCGGGCGGCTGTCGGGATCGGCGATGGCGGGCCGGTCGGCGGCGAACCAGTGCCGCGCGAGGCGGGCGTAGGACATCGCCGACAATTCCCATCCGGCGTAGGATGAGAGCGAGCCGAAGCGGCCTTCGATCACCACGTCCCCCAGCGCCAGGGGCGCGATGACGCGGTCCGTGCAGGCCTGCGCGTAGGTCTGGCCGGTCAGCGCCTCCACCACGACACCGAGGACGGCGAAATTGGTGTTGGAATAGAAGAACGACCCCGGCGTGCCGGTGATCGCGTCCTCGGCCAGCGCCTCGGCAGCGAAGCGGCGGTGCAGGCCAAGCGCGCCATGGGTGCGGGCGAAGAATTCGGACTGGGTCAGGTCGGGGGCGAGCCCGGCGGTGTGGGTGACGAGTTGCGCGAGCGTGATGTCGGCGTTCCACGGGCGCGGCGTGACCCCGGCGGAGGACATCTGCGGCGCGATATCCCCCAGCGTGGTGGACCAGGGCAGGCCCTGGTCGGTCAGGATGGTGTCGAGGCAGAGGCCGGTGATCGCCTTCGACAGGCTCATCACCGGGCGGCGATCTTCGGCGCTGCGGTTGGAGCCGGTGCCGAATTCGGTGCCATCGGGCAGGATCAGCGCCATGGCGGCATTGTCGATGCCCTGCGTGGCCAGCCAGTCGGCCCAGGCGGCGGCGACGCCGGTGATCGTGCGGTCGGCGCTGTCCGGCGCGGGAGAGAGCACAAGGCTGACATCGGAGGCGACGGCGGCGTCCAGTGGCGTGGTTGCAAGCGGTGTCGCGGCAAGCGGCGCAAAGGTGGCGGGGGCGGATGCGGGGGCGGATGCGGGGGCGGATGGCGGCTCGATCCCGAGGATGGCGAAGGCCATGTCGCGCATGATCTGCGGCGTGCTGGGGGTGGGCGCAGAGGCGAGTGCGGCGGTCCGGAGGGCGTGTGGCGCGGCGGGGGCGGTCTCGGGGGCGGTGTCGGCGGTGTCGGCGGTCCGGGCGACGAAGAGGTTCGCCACGGCAAACAGGAACGCGAGGGCGACGGCGCCGCACAGGATGCGCAGGATGAGGGTCATGGGTGGTCTCCGCCGGGACGTGTTCGCTCGGGCGGCAGGAAAGCCGGGGATGGCGTCAGAAATGCGGCCGCGTTTGGAAAATTCCGCGGAGATGCAGGGCGGTTCGGCGGGGAGGCTGCTATCTTGGCCCGTTGCGGCGGAACAGGCGGCCGACAAGGAACGATGTGCGGGGCACCCAGACATAGGGATTGCGGGTCGTGGAGGTGGCGCGCCGACGCATCCGGACGATACCGAAGACGACAAGGCCCAGATGCGCCACGAGGATGAACACGAACAGCGAGGGTGGCCCGAAACTGGCGATCAGGGCGGACGAGAGCAGCGGCGAGACGATGGCGCCGCAGGCGTAGAAGAACATCAGCGCCGCCGAAAGCTCTACCCGCTGGTCGTCGGCGGCCCAGTCATGGGCGTGGGCGGCGGCGATGGAGTAGATCGGGAAGGACATCGCCCCGAACAGCAGCGCCGCGCCATAGATGCCCAGCGTGCCGTAGCCCGCGACGGCGACGGTGACGAGGCAGGCCGCGCCCGACGCCTCGGCGGCCGCGATCAGCACCCAGCGCCGGTCGAAGCGGTCAGCAACCCAGCCCGCCGGCCATTGCGACAGCGCGCCGCCCAGGACATAGGCCGCGAGGAACAGCGCGATCTGGTTCGCGGCGAGGCCGACCTCGGTGCCGTAGAGCGGGCCGACCATGCGGAAAGCGGCGCCCGCGATGCCCGACACGATGACGGCGGCCACGGCCAGCGGCGACAGGCTCCACGCCAGCCCGGGGCGCAGGCGCGGGGCGGTGGGGGTGGCGGGTTGCGCCAGCCGGGTCAGCGTCAGCGGCAGCAGCGCCGCGCAGCACAGGATCGCGAGCATGTTGTAGGAGACGTAGGAGGCCGGTTCCAGCACGCCGATCAGAAGCTGCGCCGTCAGCGAGGCACAGATATCCACCATCCGGTAGGTGCCCATGGCACGGCCGCGATTGCTGTTCTGGACCTTCGCTTGCAGCCACGATTCGATGACCGTGTAGCAGCCCGCGATGCACAGGCCGGTGGCGATGCGCATGATCGCCCAGGCAAAGGGATCCACGACGATCATGTGCGACAGCAACCCGATGCCGCCCGTCGCCGTGAAGGCCGCGAAGGCGCGGGAATGGCCGACCGTGCCCATCAGGCGCGGCGCCCACCAGCAGCCGATGAAGAAGCCGAGGAAATGCGACGAGCCGAGCAGGCCGATCTGGCCATTGGTGAAGCCAAGCTGCGTCCCCGACAGCACGTCGAGCGGCCCGACGCCGCCCGAGGAGAGTTGCAGCAGGATGACCGACAGGAAGAGCGCGGCGAAGGAGATCAGGAGGCGCATGGGCTGGAGCCGGGACTTGTGCTGGCTTCGGTGTGGCGACTTGCGGCGGGGGGCGCAAGGGGAAGCTGGGGCAAGGCGGGGAAGGGGTGAGGTTATCACGCGTGATAAGGGGGGTTAAGGCGTTGATATTGTTATGTAAGGCAGATTCCGTTAAGGAAGTCTTAGGTTTTTGGGGTGGGGGGAGGGGCCTTGGGGCACGGGGTGGTCGCTCCGGTGGCGGATGACTGGTTCGAGCCCATAATGACGGATGCTGTGGTCTGTCGCAAAGACGGCAGCGCGCTGGATGCGCCCTTTGAAAAGTTGGGCAAAGGCCGTGTTAGAAACACGCGACGAGATCACCACCAGAAACTATGCTGTAGACCCATTCTTAAATGGCTGGAGCGCCGCCCAAAACATTTGGTGGATAGGCGTGGGAACCCCATGATCGCGGCCCAGCCGCACAACGTCTCCGCTCAGGTAGTCGACTTCCAGCCGCTTGCCAGCGTTCAGGTCGTCGAGCATGGAGGCATGCATCGTGTCGGGCAAGGTTCCAATGGTTTCCCACGTTTTCTCGACAATCCCTTCCGGCAGGTCCGGTAATACTGCCCGGCCGACCTGGTCGGCTTCTTGCATACCTGCGAGGAATAGCGCGCGGCTGTCCGGGTTGTTCCGGAGTGGTCCGATGTCAAGCCTCGTCAAGGTCGTGAAGCTGGCCAACATCGCCTGAGAGATGAATTTTGCCCACAAATCATGCAGGATATTGTCCGGGATTACGGCTGTCGCCCCCGCCCCTAGGATCGCGTCGCGGAAGGCCTCAACGCGAGAGGTCACCCGGCCATCCAACTCTCCAAACGAAAGCGTGTCCCACATTGCAGAATGGTTTATGACGCCGGGCTTGGGAATGTCGGCCGGGATGCGCGCGACGCCGGGCACCACGTGTTGCGCGCCGATGATCGCGCCAAGCCGCTCATGGGCACTGACACCGTTCTGGCAGGTCACGACCATCGTATCTGGTCCCAACATCGGAGCAATAGCCCGCGCCCCGCTTTCAACGTCATAGTTCTTGACCATGAATAAGATCACGTCGACCGGCCCGACGGAATTTGGCTCGTCGGTTGCTGCAATTTCAGGCAAATACAGATCCCCGCGAGGGCTCAGAATTTTCAGGCCTCGCTCCCGGATCGCCGCCAAATGCGCACCCCTTGCGATCAGCGAAACTTCATGTCCAGCCGCAGTCAGACGCCCTCCGAAGTACCCTCCGAGCGCGCCTGCGCCCATCACCGCGATCCTCATCCAACACTCCTGCTTGACCACCGGTCCCGAGCGTAGCACGCGTATCAATCAGTGCAGAACCCACATTACGCCTGAAATCACAGAGGCAGTGGTCTTGATCACCTGCGCTGATCTCGTCCGGAGCCAACGCTGTCTGTCAACCCGAAGTGATTAATCCCAATTTCAGCACCGAGGGACGCAACAGGTCCGCTTGGGGCCGGAAGCAGAACTGCGAAATGCAGTGTGGGTCGACAGCTTCGTCCGCAAAGCCGCCGCTGCTCCCCCTTCACGCCACCCCCTTCACACCCCCTCCGCGTCCCGCGCCACCACCTGGGCCGCGCCGTGCGCGCCGCGCGTCACCGTCCAGTCGGCCACCGGCGCGGTGCGGGCGCGCAGGCGGGAGAGGCGCCAGCGGGGCATGTCGGGGTCGAGGTGGTCGGGGCTGAGGCGCCAGCGGGTTTCCACCCCCGCCGCGCCGCCATTGCCGGGGGTCAGCAGCAGGCCAAGGGGCGCGCGGCCGGTGCGTTCTGCCCCGGTCTCGGCGGCGAGGTGCAGGCGGCGCACGGGGGTGAGGCCCGGCGGTTCGGGCAGGTCGGCCACGACGAGGCGGATCAGGCCGGAGCGCAGCGCCTCTTCCATGGACCACAGCAGGTCGGCGGGGCGGCAGCATTCCACGAAGATCAGGCGGCCGGGGTCGATCTCGCCGCGCACGCCCTGGAGGTGCAGGCGGTCGGGGTGCCAGTCGGGGCGGATCCAGAGCACCGGCCAGTCGTGGCCGGAGGCCAGCCACAGGGCGAAGCGGCGGCGCGCCGATCCGCAGGCCTCATGCGCGCGGGCACCGGCGAGATGGAACTCGTGCGGGCGTCCGCCCGGGGGGGTGAACCGGTCGAACAGGCGCAGGCCGGGGCTGTCGGCGCGGTGCGTCTGGCGGGTGAGTTTGGCGGCATCCATGGGTGCAGTCTAGAATGTTCCCGTTCTGTTCCACAAGCCTTGCGTGTCCGGAAAACGCCGCTAGGGTGCGCGCCAGATATTCCCCGAACAGGACATTGCCCCATGCGCTCCATCCCCCTCGGCTCCACTACCGAGACGATCACCGATTACTGCCTTGGCACCATGACATGGGGCACCCAGACGCCCGAGGCCGACGCGCATCGCCAGATGGACATGGCGCTGGAGGCGGGGATCGACATCGTGGACACCGCCGAGATGTATCCGGTCAACCCGGTGCGGGCGGAAACGGTGGGCGTGACGGAGACGGTCATCGGGCGCTGGAACGCGGCCAACACGGGGCGGCGGGGCGATTACAAGCTGGCCACCAAGATCTCGGGCCTGAACGAGCGCTTCGTGCGGTTCAACCAGCCGATCACGGGGGCGAGTTTCACCGAGGCGCTGGAGGGATCGCTGCGGCGGCTGCAGACCGACATGATCGACATCTACCAGCTGCATTGGCCGAACCGGGGCAGCTACATGTTCCGGCAGAACTGGAGCTATGCGCCGAAGGGCGACCGGGCCGAGATCGTCGCCAACATGCATGACGTGCTGGAGGCGGCGGGCCAAGCCGTGGCGGCGGGCAAGATCCGCCATTTCGCGCTGTCCAACGAAAGCGCCTGGGGCACGGCGCAGTGGCTGCGGCTGGCCGAGGACCACGGGTTGCCCCGCGTGCAGAGTGTGCAGAACGAATATTCGCTGCTGTGCCGGGCCTTCGACACCGACATGGGCGAATTGGCATTCCACGAGAAGGTGACGCTGCTGGCGTTCTCGCCGTTGGCGACGGGGTTGCTGACGGGCAAATACATGGGCGGTGCGGTGCCCGAGGACAGCCGGATGACGCTGTCGCCGGAATTGGGCGGGCGCAACACGGCGCGCGCCCATGTGGCGGCGGCGGTCTATGTGGCGCTGGCCCAGGCGCACGGGCTGGACCCGGTGCACATGGCGCTCGCCTTCACGGTGCAGCGGCCCTTCGGCGTGTCGGCCATCTTCGGGGCGTCCACCAGCGCGCAGTTGCGCCACATCCTCGACGGGCGCGACACGGTGCTGTCGGAGGAGGTGCTGGCCGAACTGGACGCGGTGCACCGCGCCCATCCGATGCCGTATTGACGCGGGCGGGTGCACTGGCCACGGTTTGGGCAAGGGGGACCCCATGGCCAATATCGTGATCTTCGGTGACAGCAACACCCACGGCACCCAGCCCATACGGGTGTTGGGCGCGTCGGGGCGCCATGACCCGGATGTGCGCTGGCCGGACGTGATGGCCGCACGTCTGGGGCCGGCGCATCGGGTGATCGCCGAGGGCCTGCCGGGGCGCACGACGGTGCATGACGACCCGATCGACGGCGGCGTGCGCAACGGGGCGCTGGTGTTGCCGGCGGTGCTGGGCAGCCATGTGCCGCTGGATCTTGTGGTGCTGATGCTGGGCACCAACGACCTGAAGCCGCGCTTCGCCACCTCGGCCTTCGATATCGCCAAGTCGGTGGAGCGGCTGGTCGGCATGGTGCGGATGCAGGTGCCGGGGGTCGTGGTGCTGGTGGCGGCCCCCGCCCCGGTGCGCGAGGCGGGGGTTCTGGCCGAGGCCTTCGCGGGTGCGGAGGCGCGGCAGCGCGGGCTGGAGGCGCATCTGGAGGCCGCCTGCGCGCGCGCGGGCGCGGCCTTCCTGCGCGCGGGCGACCATGTGGCCGTGTCGGACGTGGACGGCGTGCATTGGGAGGCAGACGCCCATCGCGCCTTCGGAGCGGTGATGGCCGAGACGGTGGCGGCCCTGTTGCCCGGCGTGCAGGCGGTGCCGAAAGCGGATGGAGATCTGCCCGCGCCCGATCCCGCCGCCGCCGCGCCGCCCGTCACGCTGGACCGCGTGGTGCCGCCCGACTGGGCCGATTACAACGGCCACATGAACGAGGCGCATTACCTGGGTGTCTTCTCGGAGGCGACGGACCAGATGCTGCACTGGGCGGGGCTGGACGCGGACTGCGTGGCGCAGGGCTTTTCCGTCTTCACGGTCGAGACCCATATCCGCCATCTGGGCGAGGTGAATATCGGCGAGCGGATCGCGGTGACGACGCGGGTGATTGCGGGCGGCGGCAAGAAATTCCATGTCTGGCACGAGTTGCGCGTGGGCGGCAGGCTTTGCGCCACCGCCGAGCAGTTGTTGCTGCATATGGACCTTGGCATCCGCCGCTCGGCCCCGCCGCGCGCCGATGTGGCGGCGTGGCTGGGGGCCGCGGCGGCGGCCCATGGCGGGCTGCCCCTGCCCGAGGGGCTGGGGCGGTCGGTGGCGCAGGTGTCCGCCTGACGGGCTGTAGATGTCGGCGGCCAAGGCCTCCTGACGGGCTGTAGATGTCGCAGGCCAAGGCCTCCTGACGGGATTTAGATGTCGGAGGCCAAGGCGTCCCGACGGGTTCTGGATATATCGCAGGCCAAGGCCTCCTGACGGGGTCTGGATATGTCGCAGGCCAAGGCCTCCTGACGGGCGGGCCCCTCGGGTCAGGCGATCTGCGCGCGCAACCGGCGCAGGACATCGGGGATCTGGCGCGAGGAGGCCACCGCCTCGCGCACCAGCCAGTCGAAATGGCGCGACAGGGTCTGCACCCGGTCCCGGTCGCGGAACGCGATGTAGTGCTGGCCCAAGTAGATCACCGCCATCTTCGGCCCGAACACCGTGAGCGGCGCGGAATAGACCGTGCGGGCATCGTACAGGACGATGCGCAGGCCGGGATAGAGACGGTCATAGACCTCGATCATCCAGTCCAGTTGCGCGGCCCGGATCGCGGCGGACAGGCCGGAATAGTAGCCCTCGGCCCGGGCGAAGCTTTCGACCTCGTGGACCGGCAACGCCATCTCGTAATCGCTTTGGGTCAGCGACATCCAGTCCAGCCGCTCGGCCGCCGCCTCGATCGCCTGATCGGGCCTGCGATGGGTGATCGGCGCGTATTCCCAGCGCAGCATCGCATCGGTCTTCAGCACGTCGGGCAGGGTCGTGGGCACGTGGCGGATCTTGTAGCCCTCGGCCTCGCGCTGCCATTGGAAGATCTGGTCGTCGAGCGTGGTGGCGCGCCCGGTTTCGGAGATCGACAGCGATGCGTCGAGCAGTTTGCCCGCCTGTTCGGGGCGATCCGTCAGCCCCAGAAGCCAGTCCGCCGACACATCGAGCGCCTGCGCGCAGGACGCGACCACATGGCCGCCGGGCACGCGGGCCGTATCCTCGGCCAGCATCTGGGTGATGGTGGAGCGGTCCACCTGCACCGCGCGCGCCAGCCCCGCGCGGCTGAGGCCGGAGGTGGCCAGCGCGGTCATCAGGCGGTCCCGGAACATCCGGGCGCGGACGCGTTTGTCGATTTTCTGCACCATTGTTTGATCTAATCAACTTTGTTGGTTTCATGTGGAGAAAACACTGACTGCTCCTGACAATCAAGCTGTCATAGGTTTGTCACATGGCGGGCGCGGTCAACGCGCCGGGACATTGACGGCGCGGTCAACGCGCCGGGACCACAGGCTGCGCCGGGACGCGCACCCGGACATGAGAGGCATTCATGCGAATCGAGTGGCCGACCCTTGGCCTGATCATCGGGTGTTACGCGGTGTGGGCGCTGGCCCTGTTCTGGCTGCCGGGGCTGAGCATCGCGCTTGCGGTGGCGGTGCTGGTGCCGGTGATCGCGCTGCAATCGTCGCTGCAACACGAGGTGCTGCACGGCCACCCCTTCGGCGATCGTCGGTTGGGCGAGCCGCTGGTCTTCGTGTCGCTGAACCTTGCGATCCCGTATATCCGGTTTCGCGACACGCATCTGGCGCATCACATGGATGCGCGCCTGACCGATCCCTATGACGATCCGGAAAGCAACTACCTTGACCCGGCGGTCTGGGCGCGCCTGCCGCGCTGGTGCCGCGCGCTGCGGCAGGTCAACAACACGCTGGCGGGGCGGATGCTGATCGGCCCGGCGCTGGGGCAGGCGATGTTCCTGGCGGGCGACTGGCGGCTGATCCGGGCCGGCGACCGGCGCGTGCTGGGCGCGTGGGCCGCGCATCTGGTCACCGCAAGCGCCGTGCTGGCCCTTGTCGCGGTCGCACCGCTGCCGGTCTGGGCCTACCTGCTGGCGTGCTACCTTGGCCTGTCGGTGCTGAAGATCCGCACCTTCCTGGAGCACCAGGCCCACGAGCGCGCCCGCGGGCGCACGGTGATCATCGAGGATCGCGGGATCCTTGCCTTCCTGTTTCTCAACAACAACCTGCATGTCGTCCATCACATGCACCCGAAGCTGCCATGGTACCGGCTGCCGCGCATCTACTTCAACAATGTCGAAACCTATCTGCGGCGCAGTAACGGCTACCGTTACCGCAGCTATGGCGAGATCTTCCGCCGCCACCTGCTGCGCGCGAAGGACCCGGTGCCCCATCCGTTCTATCGGCCCGAGTGATCGAATAGGTCTTGGCAAGGGGGCGGACTGTGCCCATCAGGGCGGCCATGCCCCTCTGGATCGTCGCCACGCTTGTCGCCGCCTTCCTGCAGAACCTGCGGTTCGTGCTGCAACGGCACCTGAAGGTCACCAGCCTGTCGACGGGCGGCGCGACCTGGGCGCGCTTCGCCTTCGCCCTGCCGATGGTGGGGGTGCTGCTGGTCGTCTACAGGATCGCCAGCGGGCAGGGCTGGCCGATTCCCGGCCCCGGCTACTGGGGTTTCGTGATCGCGGGCGCGCTGGCGCAGATGGTGGCGACGGCCTGCATCGTGGCGTTGTTTGCGCATCGGCATTTCTATGTCGGCATCACCCTGATGAAATCCGAGGTCATGCTGACCGCCCTGATCGGCCTGGTCGTGCTGGGCGAGGCGGTGTCCGCCCCGGTCCTTGTCGCCATCGCGATCGGCTTCGCGGGTGTCATGGTGCTGTCGGACCCGCCCGCCGCCACCGCGCTGCGCTGGCGCGCGCGGCTGTTCAACGCGGCCAGCGGATACGGGCTGGCCGCGGGCGTGCTGTTCGCCATCTCGGCGGTCAGCTACCGGGGCGCGACGCTGGCGCTGGAGGGCGGCGATGCGCCGCTGCGCGCGGCCGTGGCGCTGGTCACGGCCACCTTCATCCAGTCGGTGACGCTGGGCCTCTGGCTGGCGATGCGCGAACCGGGCCAGATCGCCCGCGTCGCCGCCGCGTGGCGCATCTGCGCGGCCACGGGCCTGGCCTCGGGCCTCGGGTCGCTGGGCTGGTTCACCGCCTTCGCGTTGCAGACGGCGGCCCATGTCAAGGCGCTGGGGCAGGTGGAACTGGTCTTCACCTTCGTGTTCTCGGCCTTCTTCCTGCGCGAGACGACATCGCGCGGCGAGGTCGCGGGTATCGCGCTGATCCTTGCCTCGGTCGGCCTGATCCTCTGGGCCGGGCTGCGCGGCGGCGGCGCGTGACGCCCGCTGCCGCGCCCGGCGGCGCAGGTCAGAGCCTGCAGAACCGGCTGATCGCGTCGGAATTGTCGAAGAACGGCACGCCGGGGGTGGCGCGCCCCTCGATCCGCGCGGCCAGTTCGGCCAGCACGACCTCGGTGATGAAGGGCATGTCGAAGCCGCGCACGGCATCCAGCGCCACCCATTGCAGGTGGCTCAACTCGTCCTCCGCCCCGCCGAAATCGTCGGGGTCCGAGGCCAGCGCCTCGGCCTGCACCAGGAAGAAGCGCGCATCGAAGCGGCGCGGGCGGCCGGGGGGCGTGATGGCGCGGAACACGTAGTCCAGCGCCGCGCCGTCGGGCAGGTGGCCGGTCGCGAGATAGCCGCGCCAGCCGCGCGGGGCCTTCATCGCCTGCGCGCGGGCATCGGGCGCGCCGAGCAGCAGGCCGGTTTCCTCCCACAATTCGCGCACCGCGCCGGCCACCAGGGCCGGGCCGGTGTCGCCCAGGCGCGCGGCGCAGGCCGGGGAGGGCGCGCGCGCCAGGGGAATGGTGGCGTCGACCGCATCCACCGCGCCGCCGGGAAAGACGAATTTCGACGGCATGAAGACGGCGGCAGAGCCGCGCTGCCCCATCAGGACGCGGGGCCGCGTTGTCGCATCGCGCAGCACGATGACCGTGGCGGCATCGCGGATCGCGCTTTTGTCGATCAAAATCCGTTCATCCGCTTGGCCCATTGCACGCCCACGATCAGCCCCTTGAAGCGCGGCAGCAGTGCCAGCGCCATCGCCGTCACCCCGAGCGAGAAGCTGACCGCCATGATCCAGGCGGGCGGTTGCCACAGGTGGTAGACCGCCAGTTGCAGCGTGCCCATGACATGGGCCGTCAGCAGGATGGAGAGGTAGGCGGGGCCGTCATCGGCGCGCGCGTGGCTCAGATCCTCGCCACAGGCGGGGCAGGCGGGGCGCAGCTTCAGGTAGCGCTCGTAGAGCGCGCCCTCGCCGCAAGCGGGACAGCGGTGGCGCAGGCCGCGCGCCATGGCGGGCCATGCGGGCCGCTCGGGCGGGGCGGGGGTGAAAAGTTCGGTTTGATCGAGTTCCATGGCGGCAAGATGCGCCCGCCCGCGGCGATGGTAAAGCCCTCTGCGCCGCGACCTCGTGGCACGGGGGGAGGAGGCCGGAACGATTTTTTTCGACGGAACGGGCGGCCTGCCCCGTGAGACCCATCAGACAGGAACGAAACAGAGGAGTTCTTCGTATGTCACTGATGAAAGCCGGCCTGCTGGCCCTGATGATCCCGACCGCCCTTGCCGCCCCCGCCGTCGCCCAGCAGGGCCCGGGCCAGCCGCCGCGGATGACCTTTTCGGAGCTTGATGCCGATGGCGATGGCGTGATCACGCTGCAGGAGATGGAGGCCGCCGGTCCGAACCGGTTCGCGCAGGCCGATGCCGACGGCGATGGCGTCCTGACCCGCGACGAGTTGATCGCGGCGGCTTCGGCCCGCGTCGAAACCGGCGTGGACCGGATGCTGGCGCGGATGGATGGCGATGGCGACGGGCAATTGACGCTGGCCGAGATGCAGGCCGCCCGCGAGAGGCGCGAGGGGCGCGGCGGGCGCGGCGACGGCGAGGGCCGGGGTCCGAACCTGGAGCGCATGTTCTCGCGCATCGACGCCGATGGCGACGGCGCGGTCACGCAGGCCGAGTTCGACGAGGCGGTGGCCCATATGCTGGAGCGCGCCGGGCGCGGTGGCAATGGCGGCCGTCGCGGGGACGGCCACGGGGGCGGTTTCTGGGACGGTTTCTGGGGCGATCGCGGGTAACCTGGGTGGCGGGCGCGGTCTGGCGGCAGTGTCGGGCCGCGCCCCCAGTCGAA